>Ga0182745_1001606_pt1 | contig 21528 bp, 19 predicted proteins | sample eDN3rd30CKraftBY_FD_128523 | JGI IMG/M metagenome (GOLD analysis project Ga0182745, IMG submission 128523) | Enriched backyard soil microbial communities from Emeryville, California, USA - eDNA 3rd pass 30_C Kraft BY (version 2) (version 2) | ecosystem: Environmental > Terrestrial > Soil >...
AGTAGCTTAGACGTGTGAAGCCGATTTCTTCTGAGATGATGTGTAGAGGGAGGTCGGTTTTCAATAGATGAAGGCGGGCTTGTTCAATTCGATAGTTGGACAAGTATTCAAGTGGTGTACAGTTAAACGTTACCTTCATGCATCGCGCTAAATAGTTTTCGTGAACATGGAATTTTGCAGCCAAGCTTTTATTTGTAATCGGTCCTTTATAGTTTTGTTTTATGTAGATCTCAATTTGCTCCGCAAGCTTCACATTGCTGCTTTGATTATGTTGATCATTTTCAAGGCTTTGCAGAACCTGCATGAAAATCTGCTGTGTTTCCCAAAAAGCCAATGAACGAATTTTGACGGTTGATTTTAAAAGTAAATCTAATCGATTGAATAGCTCATTCGGGTTTCCTAATTTTTGATGTTTTGGCAAATGAACCGTGTTGTTTTCAGAGTGAAAGTGTAAAGTCGGAACAGGTTGGTCAGGCTCCAATGGTTTTTGCTCCTGTTGGACACACCATTTATCTTTTGTTTGAAAGTGAAACCAATAAAACACAGTGTCCTCCGTACAGGGCTCCACTGGAAAATGATGTTTATTAGGTTCAAGAATAAGAACGTCATGTGGAAACAGCTTCCACTGTTCATTTTCCTCTCCAATATAAAGGCTTCCTTCCTTCATAATAATCACATCAAAAAACCCTAAGTTATAGCGGTCAGGGTGTCTTTGCCCTTTTTTATAGGTGGTAAGGTTTCCTTCAATAAAATAAGGAAATGGGGGTGCAAGAAACGATAGAAAGGTAGTTTCTGTCAAATTTGTCTCCCTCCTCTAGTGTGAAATATTGTAAATTTACGTTCGAAATCGATATTTTCCTGCCTATATAACGGTGCTAAAATAATCATTGTAAGCGTTTTAAAAGTAGGTTTAACTATATGATAATGCTTTTCCTATTAGGATAAAAGGTAATTTCCTAAATAAATAGAATGGGTGCAATTTAGAAAGGATTGAGGTGCTTCATGACAATGAAATCACTGGTAAATATCACAAATCCAGTTAAAAGAGTAGTAGTTGAAGATCAATTTTGGAAAACATATAAACAGATTGTGGCAAAAGAAGTTATTCCTTATCAGTGGAAAGCATTAAATGATGAACTGCCTGATACTGAGCCAAGTCATGCGATCGAAAATTTCCGGATTGCAGCCGGCGAATCGAGCGGTGAATATTATGGAACCGTTTTTCAGGACAGTGATGTGGCTAAATGGCTGGAAACCGTAGCATACAGCTTACGTGACTTCCCGAATAAAGAATTAGAAGAAAAAGCAGATGAAGTCATTGCGTTATTAGGAAGAGCTCAAAGGAATGATGGCTATTTAAATACCTACTATATATTAAAAGAACCGAATAACCGTTGGACTAATTTGAGAGACAATCATGAATTATATTGTGCCGGTCATTTCATCGAAGCTGCTGTAGCTTACTATGAATCAACAGGGAAAAAAGAATTCCTGCACATTATGGAAAAGTATGTTGATTTAATTGATTCCGTATTCGGGCTTGAGGAAGGAAAAATCAAGGGCTATCCCGGTCACGAGGAAATTGAATTGGCTTTAGTAAGACTATTCGATGTAACAACGAATCAAAAACATCTAAAACTTGCCCAATATTTTATTGAACAACGCGGTCAGCAGCCGAATTATTTTTCAGAGGAAATGGAAAAAAGAAAAACAATTGAAACAGCCCAGACCTGGAATGATGATACCTATATAAACTTCGGCTTAGGATATGAATATCAGCAGGCACATAAGCCGGTAAGAGAACAAAAAGAGGCCGTAGGTCATGCGGTAAGAGCTATGTATCTATATATCGCCATGGCGGATTTAGCGGCGAAAACAGATGATCATTCATTAAAGGAAACATGTGACATTCTTTGGGATGATGTAATCAAACATAAAATGTATATTACAGCAGGAATTGGATCTGCAGTAAATGGAGAAGCCTTTACATGCAATCATGATCTGCCGAACGATTCGATGTATTGTGAAACATGTGCTTCAGTCGGGCTTGCTTTTTGGGCAACCAGGATGCTGCGTCTTGAGCCGAACCGAAAATATGCGGATGTACTTGAGCAGGCGCTTTACAACGGAACATTAAGTGGAATGGACTTAGACGGTAAGCGATTTTTCTATGTGAATCCACTTGAAGTAAATTCATTTCAAAAAAACAGGAAGGATCAAGAGCATGTAAAGATTGAACGTCAAAAATGGTTTTTCTGTGCCTGCTGTCCACCTAATTTAGCGCGAATGATTGCTTCTGTTGAAGACAATGCTTATACGCAAACAGAAGATACCTTGTATACACATTTATATATTGCCGGAAACGTTCAAACTGTTTTGTCGGAGCAAAAAGTAGAGCTGACACAAACTCATCATTACCCTTGGGAAGGCAATATTGCCCTAACAGTAAATGTAGAGAATTCGGCGAAATTCAAACTAGCCTTACGAATTCCAGGGTGGTGTAAAGCAGCATCAGCGAAAGTGAATGGAGAAACAGTGGCAGTTAACGAATTAGAAAAAGGCTACTTTATCATAGACCGGGTCTGGCAAAAAGGTGATACAGTCACACTCGAGCTCGACATGGCGGTGTTGAGAATGCGGAGCAATCCACTTGTATCAATGAATCAAGGTCAAACAGCCTTACAGCGCGGTCCGATTGTTTATTGTATTGAAGAAGTTGACAACGGAGCAAACTTGGCCGGAATACGCCTTTCAAAACAAAGTGAGATTACTAGCCAATATGAACCAAATCTATTAAACGGGGTTGTCACACTGAAAGCGGAAGGATATCGAATTGAACCTACTAGTGAGCTTTATCAGTCAGAACCGTTGGAAATGCATCCACAAACAATAACAGCGATCCCTTATTACGCATGGTGTAATCGTAAAAAAGGTGAAATGAGAGTCTGGATTTATGAAATGTAAACATCTTGGCGTTTGATTAATCGTTTTATCAAATGCTTTAAGCAAAATGTGAGGGAGAGGTGAGATCCAACAAGGAAGCTCACCACCCGCTTCACTAAAAAAACATCCATACTGATTAATCGTTTAACCTAAAACGAAAGGTGAGATCAAAGATAAATATAAAGGACATAGCAGAAAAAGCGGATGTTTCAATCGCTACCGTATCAAATGTCATCAATAATAGAGGCCGTGTCGGGGAAGAGACGCGTAAAAAGATTATGAATATCATCGAGGAATATAATTATCTGCCAAATGAGCTGGCTAAAAATCTTAAATTAAATAAAACAGATTCCATCGGGGTTATTGTAGAGGATATTTCCGTTTTCAATGCACCTGAAATCATAAAAGGCATTCATGCAGCAGCAGAAGAAAAGCAGTTATCGATTTTATTGACAAACATGGGGCTGTTTTCAAAGTGTGGGAATGAATTTCCCAGTGTAGATCAATGTAAGGAACTGGCGCTGCCTTTGTACAGACAATTAGTAAAAAGCCAAGTCGAAGGAATCATTTATATTGGCGTACATCCAAGGGATATCACCGGTATTATATCTAATTCCAAAATCCCGATTGTATATACCTACTGTTATACAAGAAACGAACATGATTATACAGTGAATTATGATGATGAAGGTGGTTCTTATCAAATAACAAAATATTTAATCAACAAGGGACACAGTCAAATTGGATTGATTAGCGGATTAATAAATTCGAAGTCATCCCATGCACGCTTTCGAGGCTACCAAAAAGCATTAAGCGAGCATCTGCTCATGTTTCATCCTCAATTTGTCAAAACAGGAGATTGGGAATATGAATCAGGCTATCGGATGGCATTAGATTTGTTACATCAGGAGACAAAGCCAACTGCCATTATTGCGATGAATGATTTAATGGCTGCAGGGGCCATTCAAGCGATAAAAGAACAAAAGCTTCAAGTACCTGATGATGTATCTGTTATAGGATTTGATAACCGGGAATTAAGCGGCTATCATTCACCGAAATTAACCACAATGTCTTTACCCCTTGAAGAAATGGGGAAGGTGGCCATGAACATTTTACACCAGCTGAAAAATAATCAAAACGTCGTTCAAAAAAAATACCTGTTGGATTGTCATCTTGTTGAGAGAGAGTCCGTGGGACAGAGGGGACAGGTTCCTTGTCCCAAATGTTAAAAGGAGGGTAACAAAAGTGAGTGTGCCTAATGTATCAAGGAGATCCGGCTTAACAAATGCAAAAGCAAAAAGGATCAAAGGAAGGTCTTCATTAAAAAATAAATATTTGCCATATTTATTATTAACACCCGTCTTTACGATGATCATTGTTGTTGTGTTTATCCCCTTGTTAACGACAATTATCTATAGCTTCCAATCCTACCGGTTAACCAATCAAGAAGAAAAAGCAACGTTTATCGGGTTCGATAACTATCTCACTTTATTTCAAGATGAACGATTTATCTCATCTCTTATGACAAGTCTGATCTATATTGCCGGAAGTGTACTCGGAATGTTAATTTTAGCTTTGATTACGGCTCAAATAGCGAACCAGGCTTTTAAAGGGAGATCTATTTTTCGCTCGACCATTCTTTTGCCTTGGGCTGTTGCACCGGTAGTAGCTGCACAAGCATGGAAATTTATGTTTGAAACAGACTTTGGAATCATCAATCACATTTTAACGTCAATAGGTGCGATTGAACGTAATATTCCGTGGCTTGTCACAGGTGATTATGCGATGGGAAGTGTCATTATAACAAATGTTTGGAAAACAACGCCATTACTAACATTAATTATTATCTCTGGATTACAGACGATTTCCAAAGACCTCTATGAAAGTGCTGATATGGATGGAGCAAGTCCATTTAAAAAATATTATTATATCACTCTGCCTTTAATAAAACCTTTTATATTAATGGGACTCATTTTTACAACTCTTCAGACAATAAATGTGATCGATATTATCTATGTCATGACAGGCGGTGGACCTGGTGAAGCGACAGAAATTTTCACATTATACAATTATAAAGTATTTTTCCAATATCTTGACTTTGGTTTAGGTGGAGCAATGGCTGTTATCGGGGTAACTATCATCGGTATTTTGATCTTTATCTACGGTCGAAACATGAATAAACAGGTAAATCATTAAAAAATGGTCAGGAGGAAAGGGAATGAAAAAAAGGCAAGATCTTTTATTCTGGATAGCCTTAATCGTTATTGTGCTCATCAATGTCATACCGTATTTTTGGACCATTTTAACGTCATTGAAGCAGCAGAATGAAATATATAATGTCAAAATATTTCCTGAGAAACTGTATTTGGATAACTATATCCAGGTTATAACCGAAAGCGGATTTTTAGGAAACATTTTTAATAGCTTAGTTGTTTCCGGTTCTACTGCGTTAATTTGTATCCTGATAGGTGTTCCGGCTGCATACGCATTCGCCCGGTTAAAATTTAAGTTTCAGAATCTATTATTTATGTTGGTTCTTTTCATTACAATTTTCCCGGGGATTTTTATTATCAGTCCATTATTTAGTTTTTTAAAGGAAATAGGTGCAATAGATACGTATTTTGCCCTTATCTTACCGTATGTCGCTTACTTCACTCCTTTAGTCGTTTGGATCTTAACAGGGTTTTTCAGAACCATTCCGGATGCCTTGGAAGAGGTAGCAATTATGGATGGGTGCGGGGTATTTAAGGTCATTACGAAAATTATCCTGCCTCTTTCTTTACCGGGAATTTTAACAGTAGGCATTATCGCCTTCACGTTATCTTGGAATGAATTCTTGTTTGCCTTAATTTTCACCTCTTCTGATAGTGCGAGAACTGTTCCTGTAGCGATCTCACAATTTCAGGGAGTTCACTCCTTAAACTGGGGCCAAATGACTGCAGCTGCAATAACAGCAACTATTCCGATCGTGCTAATCTCCATAGCATTACAAAAGTATATTATCAGCGGTCTAACAGCAGGTGCTGTAAAAGGATAATGCGTATCACTGTCATGTAGGGGGGTGATGAATGGAACGCAGGGACAGGTACCTTGTCCCAGTTAAAACAAGCAATATAGTAAATTAAGTGTAAATTGGTTCTAACGATAAAAACGGCAATAAAGGGGAGGACAGCAAGCTTGAAGAGTCCAAAAAAGAAAGCGTTAGCGACAGTTATGAGTCTTGGTGTTTTATTTGGTTCAATTCCAACGGCATTTGCAGACTATCAACCGGGAATCCCGGAAGCAGTGGATCCCGGAACTCCTGAATACAAGGGGCTTGAACAACCGGTTCCTGCAGAGCCGGTGAAATATGATCCCTCAAAAAGCATGCTTGAAGAAATCTACAAAGCGGATAAAGCAGCAGGCGGAGAGTCGTATTGGATGGATCAAATTCTTGAAAGACCGGGTTCACAAGGGGGAAATGATTTATTTACACGTGGAAGAGCATTATACATGTTTACACACCAGCCAAATTTACTTGGCTTCGGTGGTGGCTATGCCTATAGAGAAATGCCGACAGGAAGCGCTCAAAATATGTATACCATCACATTATCTGATACTTCATTATCAGAGGATGCTTCGAAACGAAAACAATATCCAAGTCATTGGCTAAGTGTACACAAGGCGGACGGACTGAACATCCAGCAGAAAAAATTCATTACGTATAACAATGTCGCTGTGACCATTTTGGATATTGAAAATACTGGTGAATCAGACATAACCAAAACCGTGAACGTATCATCTCCGATCGTAAGCAAACCTTCAAAGGATGGGAAGGAATTAACGGGAGTCCAAAAGGCAAGATATGATTTAACAACGATGTATCCGAGGCTAAGTGGAGAAGGCATGACCGTTGATGGAACAAAGCTGACAAAGTTGATCACACTAAAACCCGGTGAATCAGCTACGGTAAAAGTACAAATGGGGGTAACAACAAAAGAAATACCAGCATCATCAACTGATTATGAAAGATTCGCTGAGTATGATGCAGACAAATCTTTTACAACTCAACTTGATGAATACAACAAATGGTGGTCTGAGAATGTGCCTTATATTGATATTCCAGATCAAAATATTAAGAAGATGTCATACTATCGTACATTTTTAAACAGATTTAATTACGTAGATGCCAATATTCCCGGTAATGATTTTCAATTCCCGGTATCGATTGAAGGTGTGTTAGGGTACAACAATGCCATTCAACTAACGCAGCCAATGCATATGCAGGACTTAAAATATTTCCGTAATCCTATTTATTCATATGGTAACTGGGTATCATCAGGCGAAAGTTCAAAATACTCGGCATTTCAGGATAACCCGGGAGATCCTGCTCATTGGAATAATACATATGAGCAATGGATCGCAGACGAAGCGTGGGAATCGTATAAAGTTCATGGAGGAGATAAAAAAATCCTTAACAACCTTGCCCGTTACGCAGAAGGTGATGTGAAAGGTCAATTAGATAAATATGATACAAATAATAACTATCTTGTCCAATATGATTGGGGTTCCCTGACAGGAAATGATGCAGATGCTGTCGCTCTGAATTGGAAGGACAGAGATCAAGATCGAACAGATCAAAGCGCATTCAACTATTCAGGCGCTTTAGCAGCAGCAGAAATTTATACAATTCTCGGAAATGATCAGAAAGCTGAAGAAATGAAGCGGTTAGCGGAAAATATGAAAGAATCCATTTTAACGATCCTTTGGGACGATTCAGAAGGGGAAAATGGAAAAGTCTTTAAACAGAAGGACATCGAATCAGGTGAATTAGTGCCTTGGAAGGATCAACAAAACTTCTCACCATTTACTCATGAAGTTGTCCCAAATACAGATGAGTATAAACAGGCATTACGTTTCTATGCGGATAAGGGGCAATTCCCGATTATGCCGTTTTTTACAGCTAACCAATTCGATAAAAAGCTGGCGGAAGAGGCTGGAGTTGGCGGAAGTAATAACTTTTCAAATATCAACTCAACCCTCCAAGCGAGACTTTATGCGACAGCGATCCGGAAGTATCCATCAGAATACATTACCCCGGACATGTACCGTAAATTAATCGAATGGCTGACATGGACACAATATGTTGATGGTGACAACAGATTTCCGGATAACAATGAATTCTGGAATAGCTATGATGAAGAAACACAGAAACTGAACTATAGATCATGGATTCATCATAATATCCTTGGTGCCTACAACTTCTCAATTATTGAGGATATCGCAGGAATGCAGCCGCGCGAGGACGAAATCCTGGAATTGTGGCCAATCGATATGGGGTACGAATATTTTACGGTCAATAATTTACGATACCATGACAGTGATTTAACCATTGTTTGGGATAAGCCGGATGGAACAAAACACTACGGAGAAACACCGGAAGGATATTCTGTCTACCTTGACGGACAACGTGTCTTAACGGTTGACGATCTTGTTCATCTAACGTACGACTCCAAATCCGGAACCGTCACAATTGAAGATGACAAAAGCAATGCAAAAGTTACCTACAATCAAGCAAAGGGATTGAAGAAAGCAACTGATGTCACTCTTTCAGAGAATGCTAGAGCAGTAGATATGTTCCAAAAAGCAGGTGTTGATTTAACAACAGAAACTGGTGACGCCAAAAACCTAGCAAAAGGGAAATCAGTGTCAGCTTCCTATACATCAAAAGGGACGAAGCCTGAAGATCTGACAAAAATGGAAAACGCTGTTGACGGATTCACTGTAAGCGGGCTGCCAACAACTCGTGGTAACCATTATGCAGTACCAAATCCAATCTGGGGCACAAAAGACTCTCCAAATGAAAAGGATTGGTTCGAAGTAGATTTTGGTGAACCAACATCATTCGATAATGTGAAATTGTATTTCTATAGTGACAAAGAACGGGAAAATTATAAAGAACCTCTTCATTATACAATTCAATACCTAGATGGAACCGAGTGGAAGAGCATTCCGATGCAAAAGAAAAGTCCACTTCAAGCAAACTTAAATGAAGTCAGATTTAACAAGGTCACAGCCCAAAAAATGAGGGTTCTTATGACTCCATATCCGGAATTCGATATGGGATTGAAGGAAATTCAAGTATTTGAAACAGGAATTCAGGTTCCTGTAGAACCAAACAAGGCACCAAATGTGGAGATTCAGCTTGATGACAGCTATAACCAAGTGATGAAGGAGCGATTGGTAGCTACAGTTTCCGATGATAGTCAACCACTTGATTTTCCGGAATTAACTTGGAGTAAAAGGTCTGGCCCTGGATCTGTTGTATTTTCTGATCTCCACTCTGTCAGCACGGTAGCAAGCTTTTCAGAGGAAGGAACATATGTCATCACACTAACAGCGGATGATGGAGAATTGTCTACAACGGCTGACTATGAAGTAATTGTTGAGAAACAGGATGTGAACTTAGCCTTAGATGCAACACCATCCACATCATATGTCTCTTCATGGGAAGATATCAATGCCATTAATAATGGGGTCGATCCAAAAAACTCAAGAGATAAAACCGGTGGTGCATATGGAAACTGGAATAACTCTTCGAAAACACAATGGGTTCAATACACATGGGATTATCCGGTCGTCATCAATCAGTCATCTGTTTATTGGTGGACTGATGGCGGAGGAATTCAAATGCCTGAAGGGTATACTCTTCAATATTTGGATAAAGATGGGGCAACATGGAAGGATGTAGACGTGATCTCAGGATTGAAAGTTGAACCTGATAAATACAACACAACAGCATTCAAACCGATTGAAACCAAAGCACTGAGGATGACAATTACGCGGGGAACTCAATGGACAGGAATTTTGGAATGGAAGGTACTAGAGCCTCCTGTCACAGCGATTCATCCTAACGATGTGAAGGTGCGTGTACTTAAAGGGGAACGTCCGGAGCTACCTGCAACTGTTCAGAAAGTCTTTGACGGATATACACAGGAAGTGAAGGTCACATGGGATGCAATTAGTGATGAACAATTGCAACAAGGTGATACAGAAATAAACATTTGGGGCGCATTGGAATCCTCATATCACATGATTCCGGCAACTGTGTATGTAAGAACAGAAGATAGTGTGACGATTAACACAATCACTGAAGAATCTGTCACAACCTACGCGGGAGTCGAACCAATATTACCAAAGGTAGTCGAAGTCCAATACAATGATGGCTCATGGGACAATACGAATGTTAGCGTCAAATGGGATCCAATTGATTCAGAACATTACTCAAAAATAGGTACGTTTACTGTGTATGGCACTGTCGAAGGTACAGACAAAAAAGCAGTTGTGAGGGTCACTGTAAAGCCAACAAATGACTATTTTCATAAATTAATTGAACAGGCCAAATCGATTTCAAATGAAAATGGCGAATATACCGAAGAATCGTACCAAGCTTTGCAGGAGGCGATTAAGGCTGCTGAAGCTCTAGGCACAATCGAGACAGAAAAAGAACTAACTGCTGCCATTACAGCCCTCCAAAAAGCAATTGGCGACTTAGTTAAAATCACCATGACATATGAAAAGCTGGCAGAACTCACCAAAACATATGTATCTGAATATGGAGCACCAGGATCACATGGAATCACAAATTCCTTAGTGAAAAAACTGGAAAATTCCAAGAAAGCAAGTGACCGTGGAAAAGTTGAGGAAGCGAATGAATTGCTGCAAGACTATATTGATGCAGTTTCCTCTCATAGCGGGAAAAAGGTATCAAAAAAACATGCCGAGGAATTAATCAAGTGGGCCGAAAAGTTGTTAACTGAATAATGATTCTCTTCCGTGCAGAAGAAATTCTGCCCGGAAGCTTTGTTTAAAACATTAAGGGGGAGTTCAAATGGCTAAGACATTAAAGAGACTATCCATATTTATGTTATTATTTTCACTTCTACTTGTATCTGCTTGTAGCAATGGGGGAGAAAAATCGAGCGGTGATGGCAATGCAGCTAAGGACGAAAACTCTGTCACCATTCGTATGGCTGTCTTTGAAAACGATCCAAATGGAATGATGGAAAAAGCCAGACAAAAGTTTAATGAAGAAAACGACGATATCACACTTGAATTTACGCCAATGTCCAATGATGCCTCACAAATGCATGATCAAACCGTTACACAACTTTCAGCAGGTTCGGAAAACTTGGATATCGTAAACATGGACGTTGTATGGACGGCGGAATTCGCTGAGTCTGGGTGGTTATTACCTCTTGATGACCGATTCACTAAAGACCTTCAATCCAATTATATTGCCCGCCAAGTTGATTCTGTCAAATACAATGACAAAACATGGGCAGTACCTTGGTTCAATGATTTACATCCATTATGGTACCGTACAGACTTACTGGAAAAATATAAGAAAGAAGTACCTGAAACGTATGAAGAGGCAGTGGAAGTTGCTCAAGAAATTTCAGAAAAAGAAGGAATACAGGGGTTCACTATGCATTGGGGACGTTCAGAGCAATTAATTGTAAGCTTTACAGAATTCCTGCACGCGAAAGGCGGAGACTTCTTTGACAAAGATGGCAATGTTACCATTAATAGTCCGGAAGCTGTTGAAGCTCTCCAATTCATGGTTGATATGATTGACAAATATGAAGTTGTTTCATCCTCGGCAATCGGACATTCAACTCCGGAGGACTCCAGAATTCCGTTTACACAAGGCCAGGCATTATTTAACCCGAACTGGGGATATGTCTATTCCATTAACCAAGCTGACGACTCAGCTGTTAAAGATAAAACATGGGTAGCAAGCAACTTCATGTTTGAAGGCGGACAAAAAGCAAACTCAGTCGGAGGCTGGAACTTTGCGATCTCAAGCAGCTCAAAACACCCTGACGAAGCATGGAAAGTCATCGAGTGGTTTACATCATTCGATAACCAAAAAGAAATGCTTGTAGGTGGAGGATACGCCGGAACACAACTGGCTCTCTACGAAGACGCAGACGTAATCGAAGCAGCACCATACTTAGAAGAATATACAAAAGCATTCGAAGACGCATCCGTCAGACCAAGTCATCCGCAATACTCCAAAATGTCAGACATAGCACAATCATCCATCCACCAAGCACTATCAGGAGAACTAACACCAAAAGAAGCACTAGACGAACTAGCCAAAAAACTCGAAAAAATCGAGTAGGGACAGGGGGACAGGTACCTTGTCCCTCTTCTTATGTTGGGTCAAGGAACCTGTCCCTCCGTCCCACCGCTAAGACTATTGTCATACTTTAGAAGCGAAAAAAGGTATGTCAAAAATCATATAGAAAAACAGATACCTAATTCAATAGATTCGTTTTTCTTTACAAATGGATATATTCATTTGTTTATCTGGGGGAATATGGTATTTGTAGTATGTATGAAAAATAACTACATAATCCATAAGGAGTGAATAGCATGTCAGGTATTATCCGTGTAACCCCGGCTGAACTGATTAGTATGGCCAATCGTTATTCAAGTGAAAGCAGTCAAGTTGGAGAACAAGTCTCCCGCTTAGATACGATGATTCGTGAGCTTGAAGGTATGTGGGAAGGTGAATCAAGCAGAGCATTCAGCGAACAATACCAATCATTAAGACCATCATTCATCCAAATGCAACAACTACTTGAAGACATTTCAACTCAACTTAACAGCACATCAAAAGCACTCGAAGACGCCGACCAACAAATCGCCGGCCAAATCAGAGGGTAAGTGGGACAAGGGGACAGGTACCTTGTCCCTTTCTTTTTGGCGGGACAAGGTACCTGTCCCCCCCGACCCACCCCCGACCCACCCCCGACCCACCCCACACCTAGGAAAAACCACCTACACCACCATCCCCGAAAAATCCATCATTCTCACCATTCTTACATTATTTAACTATGTTATAGTTGAAAAGATTGGGAAATTTTGAATGTAATAGGGTTTGATTGATCCTGATTTAGGGTATATAAAAGTGTTTTAACGATTTGTAATGAACAATACATAGATAGGTCAGTAAAAGTAAAGAGGGAGATTACGTTGTCTTTATTTTATTATTATGGGCTTTTAAGGAAGAAACAAGAACAGCTGCAACGACTGCAAGATTGCCATAGTCAGCTGCAAGGCATTAAGCAGGAGTATTTGAATTATAACCAATCGGTTACCACCCCTGAGCTAACATCTACTACGTGGCAAGGCTCGCTTGCCGACAAATTTGAGGATATTCGAACGGAAGGAATTCTTGTTTCCTACCAGGATCTTGAATCTACTCAACTCTCCAATGCATTTTCAACCATTAACAGCAAAATGAGTAGTTTAAAAAGCGAAATCCTGTCACTAAAGCAAACCATTCATTCTCTTGAGTTAGAGATGCTGGAAGATGAATAACAACCAAAATAAAAAGTAAGGTAGAGATCATAATGGGAGAAATCAAATTTCAATATCATGTTATAGAGCGTGTAGTAAAGGGAATGACGGGAGCTTCAACCTCTCTGGATCCCTCATTACCAAAGGATGTTGTGAAAAATAATCAACTGGATGTCACCAAAAAAATAGAAGAGATTAATAAATCACTAGAACAGATCATGACCAATTATCAACAGTTATTAGCGCAAAATGAAGCAATGGTCACATCCTCTGTTGAGGCGATGAAAGCAACGGACGAATCGTTAAAAACATCCATGCTGCTACAAGGTGTTGCGGAGGTAGAGAAATGAAAGTATTAGATGTATCTGACTTACATGCATCACTTGATGACACAATCCAGGCAGTTACTGAAAAAATAGAAGGATTGGAAGCTATCGAGAAATCGATTGCTGAGTTGATTGATTTGGAGGGTTCGTTTACAGGAAAAGGGGCAACAGCCATTAAAAGCTACTACCAATCTTGTCATCAGCCCTTTTTATTCAAGCTGAAACAAATGCTTACTTCCTATAAAACAAAGCTAACAAGCTGTAAAAGTCAAATGAACGGCTTTGAATCTGATCAAACGGGATATATCAACCAGGAATTTTTACAAGGTGAGCTAACGAATAAGCTGACAGCTGTTCAAAACTATACAAATGATGTAACAGCGGATGCGAATCAATACATCTCAAATGTATCAGATATTGTATCGGTCGATCTGTTGGATGATGGTGAAGTCAATCAGCAAGTGGAACAAGCAAAAAAATCAATCAATGATACAATAACTGATTTAGAAGACTTTGATGGAGAAAGCACATCTTCATTAGAGGAATTATCTGCTGATTTAGCAATATTAACAGCATACATAGAAGAAATGGGCACAAAGGCAGCTGTGAACCCTCGAAGTCTCGAAAACTTCCATCCATTACAGGCACTTTTAAATCCGACTCATGCCCTGTTAATGGGAAGCATTCGTTCAACACCAATGCATCTCATGACAAACGGTTCACTCGCAGCAAATCGTTCAACACAATCTATTTATGCCTATAACTATTATTCAATGACACCATATCAATGGTTAGGGCTAAATTTCACCTCGACTACAAGCAAAACATCTGAGAAAGAAGTGGAAAAAACATCTCCATACCTAGTAGGAGACTCAGTTGAAAAAGGTGATTTTACCTTTGAAGCAGGTGCAGGAAAAGTAGAGAATGATTGGTCAGGATATGGTGACGGAGATGGCCAGCTAGGCGGAAGCAGTAAGTTAAGCGGCATTCACACGGGTGTAAAGCATGATACAGGTGTGATGGATTCTAGCTTCGACCTGCAAATTGGGGCAGCAGAAGCACAAGCAAGTGTCGGGGGAGAAAGTGTTCTTCCTTTAGTCAAAGCTGGTGGGACTGTCTATGCAGCGGAAATCAAGACACAGCTTGATGAAGAAATAGACTATGTCGGTCGTACAGGCTTACAAGCCAAAGGAGAGGTCCTAAAGGCGAATGCCTACGCCGGAGTTGACAATGCTTCAGTCGGTATCGCCGCTAAAGCATCAGTAGCAGAGGGAGAGGTTTCGGGGATATTGCCGATTCCATTTATTGATTACAACATCAAGGGTACAATTGGCGGTTCAGCATTTGGTGTCGGAGGCGAAGCAAAAATCGGAAAAGAAACAATGCTTGATCTCCGGTTTATACTCGGGATTAAACTAGGATTTAGTGTCGAAAAAGCAGAATAATCCTTCTTAACGAAAGGAGCAACGTGAAAATGAGAAATGAAATAAATTCGATTAACATCGACAAAGGCACAGAGTTACTACCAATTGGTACGGTTGTGTTGATAGAAGCAATTGTTCAACCAGTTATGATATATGGAAGAATGCAGCAGCAGGCGGATCAAGAGGAAAAAGTGTGGGAGTATGTTGCATGTCCTTACCCGCAAGGACATATTTCAGACGAAACAAATGTGTTTTTTCATCATGAACAAATTAAACAAGTCATTTTCAAAGGCTTTGAATCTGAAGGTGAAAAACTCATGAAGGAAAAACTACTTTCATTAAAACAAGGTACACATCATGAAGGCGATCATTAATTGGTTTATTGCCCCATATAAAACAGTACGGTCAGAATTACAGGTGTTTTCAAACTTAAAAAGTCAAGACACAACATCAAAAGAAGAAAAGATGAGAATTTTTCAGCTGCAACTGTTTAACATTCTCTTACTAGCTGTTTACACATTGTTTTTCGGTGCCTTTTTTGTGTATATCGGACTTCTTTTTGTAGTGGGTTGGTATGCTCTCTCAGGCATCATCGTTGGTCTGATTATGATGGGCTTAATCAAAGTAACACAAGAGAAAAGATATTTGAAACGTCGTGATGCATTTATTAAAAATGACCCGACAATGATCAAATCTTAAGCAGTAGAAAGGATAGGTTCAGGTGAAAAAACTCAGTTTCATCATCGCGATGATGTTCATGCTCGTAGCTTGTAGTAATGACACTTCTTCAGAAAAACAACCTGATGCAGAAAAGTCTACAGAAAATGAGCTTTCATATGAAGAAAAACAAAAAGAAATTGTTGATTTTATCAACGAAGACATGAACGAAATAGCCAGCTATGAAACAAAAGCGAATGAAGCATTGGCAACCGTATCAGGTGAAAATTTCAAAAACGATGAAGAGCTACATAGTGTTTTAACAAGTGAGGTTATTCCTGAATTCGAAAAAGCCATTGAAACAGCAGAATCACTGGAAGTAAATGTCGATGAGCTTGAGCCGATAAAAGACAAATTGGAAGAAGCATTAGGCATTTATTATGACGCTCTTTTGCTCGAAAAAGAAGCATTAGAGAAAACAGATCAGGAATTAATTGAGCAGTCAAATGCAAAAGGTGAAGAATATATGAATGCTCTCAACGAATATCATGAAGAAATGGAAAAGCTGGCGAAAGAATACGAAATTGACTATGAGAGAACACAATAAAACATGTTAAAAGCTCAGATCTTTTGATTTTGAGCTTTTTTACGTTGATATGGTAAAATTCACATTAAAAAAGCGGGGGGATAAACGTGGACTTTCTATCAATACTTTCTTTTTTAGGTGCAGCAATCGTTCTGACTCTTATGCCGGGACCAGATAACTTGTTCACTTTGGCACAAGCAATTGCAAAAGGAAAAAATGCAGGGATCTTCACGACACTTGGACTTTGCACAGGATTATTAGTTCATATTGCGGCTGCGACCATTGGGATTTCCGCGGTTATTTATCAGTCAGCTCTGGCTTTCACTGTCGTAAAGTATGCAGGAGCAGCATATCTGTTGTTCTTGGCATATAAGTCCTTTAAGGAAAAGAGCTCAAGCTTTAATCTAAACAATGAGGACTCTTTAGACTACAAAGCTTTATACAAAAAAGGTGTCATCATGAATCTTTTAAATCCAAAGGTCTCTTTATTTTTTCTGGCATTTTTTCCGCAATTTATTCAATATGAAAATGGAAATGTATCCATGCAAATGCTGATCTATGGCATTCTATTTTTAATCCAAGCATTAGTTATTTTCACGTTAATAAGTTTGTTTGCTGGAAAAGTCGGTTATTTTCTACGTAAAGATGCCTCATTATCAAAAAAGATTAACTTAATACAAGGTTCCCTGTTCACACTTATAGGGTTAAAAATCGCTTTTAGCCAAAAATGAAAAAGGAGTGGTCTGACTACTCTTTTTTTATTTTACAAAAATATATTGAAACTTAGTCATATCGTCCAGCTTCCAAAATATAATAAAAGGTATGCCTCCAACTCATCACTACACCCGTCGACAAATTTCTCGGGAAATAAATTTTCACAATGAACTGAAAATAAGTGTTGAAAAAATAAAAAAGCCTCGATTTCCTTGCTCAAATCACATCAAAATGAAAAAAAATAAAGAAAACCCTTGTCCCTTCTGACTTTTCTAGCATATATCTTAATCCAAGCTAATAAAATGTTACAAACCTATCAAAGAGAGTGTTTGAGGTGAGGGATCGTGAGTGTAATTTTTAATCGCTGTAAAAGAGGCAACATACGATCATCTAAGAGAAATTCAGCCAAAGTGTCTTGGTATGCGAGTCTCATTTCACACTTCTCACATCCATATTAGGGAGGTCGAGTGGTGTGCACGATTACATCAAAGAACGCACAATCAAGATTGGGAAGTATATCGTGGAGACAAAGAAAACAGTTCGCGTTATTGCGAAGGAGTTTGGTGTTTCCAAAAGTACCGTTCATAAGGATTTAACGGAAAGGCTACCCGAAATTAACCCTGATCTTGCGAATGAAGTAAAGGAAATACTTGATTACCATAAATCAATCAGACATTTGCGTGGTGGAGAAGCAACAAAGCTTAAGTACAAGAAGGACGAGATTTTAGAAGAAGAACCAGTGAAATAAAGTAATTTCTATCTACTTTAAGTAAATCGACAATTCCCTACATACTTACCTGAAATTTTTTTACAAAATCATACTATTTTTGCGAATTTGTGATAAAATAGGTAATTAGGTCAGTATTTCGGATATGAAGATTTGCAAGGAGGATATAGATAGAATGTTTGCGAGGGATATTGGTATAGATCTTGGTACGGCTAACGTACTTATTCATGTGAAAGGGAAGGGAATTGTTTTAAACGAACCTTCCGTTGTTGCCCTGGACAAAAATACTGGTAAGGTACTTGCCGTTGGTGAAGAAGCAAGACGTATGGTAGGACGTACTCCTGGGAATATTGTTGCGATTCGCCCATTAAAAGACGGTGTTATTGCAGACTTTGAAGTAACAGAGGCAATGTTAAAACACTTTATAAATAAGTTGAATGTAAAAGGATTGCTTTCAAAACCGCGTATGCTGATTTGCTGCCCAACGAATATTACATCTGTTGAGCAAAAAGCAATTAAAGAAGCTGCTGAAAAAAGCGGCGGAAAAAACGTATTCCTTGAGGAAGAGCCAAAGGTAGCAGCGATTGGTGCCGGCATGGACATCTTCCAACCTTACGGAAACATGGTTGTTGATATTGGCGGTGGAACTACAGATGTCGCTGTGCTATCAATGGGCGATATTGTCACCGCCTCTTCCATTAAAATGGCTGGGGACAAGTTTGACGCGGAAATTTTAAATTACATCAAAAAAGAGTACAAGCTCTTAATTGGTGAGCGTACTGCAGAAGACATTAAAGTCAATGTAGCAACGGTATTCCCAGGCGCACGTAATGAAGAAATTAGTATTCGTGGTCGTGACATGGTAACAGGATTACCTCGCACAATTACAGTCAACTCAACAGAAGTTGAATTAGCACTTCGCGAACCAATTGCTTCCATAGTACAAGCTGCTAAAAGTGTCCTAGAAAGAACTCCTCCAGAACTTTCAGCAGACATCATAGACCGCGGCGTTATCTTAACAGGCGGCGGAGCTCTACTCAACGGCTTAGACCAACTATTAGCAGAAGAACTAAAAGTACCAGTACTAGTAGCCGAAGCACCAATGGATTGTGTCGCAATCGGAACAGGAATCATGCTGGACAACATGGACAAACTACCACGCAAAAAATTTGGTTAATACTTGGTAAGAACCTGCCTGGGGCAGGTTCTTTTTTTGGTGGTCCGGGGTTTGGTCTGGGTGGTCCGGGTTGTTCCGGGGGGACAGGTTCCTTGTCCCAAGTTTTGCAGGGGGATATATGGTGAGGGTACACGTGGTTAGCGTCGTATTATGGCGAAATTTGTCTAATAGTAAATAAAATCGAATAATCGAAAATAAACTTGTGAAAAACGTAAATAAATATTCAAAAAACATAAATATAATCCCGAAATCGAAAATAAAGTGGGTCAAGGGACCTGTCCCCCCGACCCACTCACTCTTCTTTACTCCAACTCCATCCAACTTCCCATATGATGTACGGCAATTCCTTTAAAACTTGAATATTCCTTATAGGCTTCAGAAACAAGCGCAAGTTCTTGGTCCATCACAGTTTGACCTTCCTCATAAAATGTCAAAAACCCATCACTGCTACCTAAGTTCATCGTTTCAACTGCAATCGTAACATCTTTATTAAGTGATGCTGCGAGATTCATCTCATATTTAGTTAATTCAATTATGCCGTTAGGACCAACAGCTTTATCCCGATATGCCATAATTGTGACTTCACTTGTATTGTTGATCACCCATTCAGCGAGGTTGCCTTTTCCGTATTTGTTTTTCACATTCATTTCATCAAACCAGAAGGGAATATCAGCAGCAAATGGAATGCCAAGTGATTCTGCAGTATTTGCAGCAGCTAAAATGGTACCTTGGTATTTAAGCACAGCTCCATTGTAATTTGTTGTCCACTGTGAAGTGAGGTAGGGCTCAACATCAAGGTGTATGCCGGAAAACTTTTCATCCTCAGCTGCACCCGCTTGATATGCCGTCACCCAGTTCAAAAAATGAAGAAAAGGTTTTGAAGAAGGCCCCCACTCGGGTGCACCGTCCAGCGCATAAATCTTTATTCCACGGGCTGTAGCTTCTTTAATAAATAGCTTATATTGATCAATTTTAATCGATCGGTTAATTTGTACATACACATGGGCAACTTGTTTTTCCTCTAAAAATTGTAAAGTTGCAGCACGATTTGTCACAATTTGATTCGTATCCCAGAGCCAAGTCGAGTACTCTGTATTAGCACTGGCATTTGCCTTGTTGTTCACACCAGCAACTCCTGCCACAAACAAAATAAAAACAAACATCAAAATAAGCTTTTTCATCTCATTCTTCTCCTTTTTTAAGCCCATGGCTCAAAAAGGAGCCTGGCAACTTGGCGACCGTGCAATGTAAACATTGGATAGGCCCATAGCTTTGCGTCCTTGCCTTTCGACAAGTTTGCCCTTATCAGATTTTCTTTATTATATAGACAAGCATGTTAAAAGGAAATGAAATATTTTTTTCCTAAAAACTAACAAAGGAAATATGAAAAAATGTGATGAGAAAACAGTCGTTCTCCTTTATAATGGAAAATAGGGAATTCTGTCGAAAAGAATTCAATTGATCGGAAAAACACATTTAAGGTGGGGGAACTCTTGTTAAGAGGTTTATATACAGCAACTGCCGGTATGCTAACACAGCAGCGCCGAACAGAAATGTTATCAAATAATATGGCAAATGCCAATACAGCAGGATATAAAGCAGATCAATCAACAATCCGCGCTTTTCCGGAAATGCTATTGCAACGAATGGAAAATAAAACACTTCCAACTGGTAATGGAATGAATGTACCAGGAATGCAAACAATCGGCTCTCTTAACTCAGGAGTTTATTTACAAGAAATAAAAAGCAGAGATATTCAAGGCGAGCTAAAAGAAACAGGATTGGTAACAGATGTTGCGTTAATAGAAGAAAATGTTCCGCTTAATCCTGAAACCAATGTAAAAGGTTCATTATTCTTTGCTGTTCAAAATCAAGCTGGTGAAGAACGTTACACGCGTAATGGCCACTTTACACTAGATAATAATGGTTTGCTGCTTTCAGATGGAAACCCTGTATTATCAACAACAGGACAACCAATCTCCATTCAATCCGGAGAATTCAGCGTAACAGAAGCTGGTGACGTACTAGTAAACGGACAACCTGTCGCTCAAATCGACGTACGCTTTGCAGCAGACGTACGTAATCTTGTCAAAGAAGGAAACGGCATTTACCGTACATCAGACGGACAAGCACTTCCAACAGCAATTGACAATGGTGACATTCAATACAATTTAAAACAAAAATATTTAGAAAACTCAACCGTTGATATCGGACGAACATATACAGATATGATGACAGCTTATCGCTCATTTGAAGCAAATCAAAAAGTGTTGCAAGCATATGATAAAAGTATGGAAAAGGCTGCAAATGAAATTGGCCGTTTATCATAACAGGGGGAAATAACAGATGTTACGCTCAATGATTACATCAACTAATACAATGGGCCAGCTCCAGAAGCAGCTTGATCAAATTGGCCACAACTTAGCAAATGTGGATACACAAAGCTATAAAAGAACGGAAACTTCCTTTTCAGAATTAGTCCGTCAGCAATTTAACAATCAGGGAAATGCGCTTGAAGAAAGAGAAGAAGAACGTTTTAGCACAGAGCTTGGGATTAGACAGGGAACAGGTGCAAGGCTGAACAAAAGCGTTGTGTTCACACAAGGCAGCATCAAACAAACAGG
>Ga0182745_1001607_pt1 | contig 21473 bp, 14 predicted proteins | sample eDN3rd30CKraftBY_FD_128523 | JGI IMG/M metagenome (GOLD analysis project Ga0182745, IMG submission 128523) | Enriched backyard soil microbial communities from Emeryville, California, USA - eDNA 3rd pass 30_C Kraft BY (version 2) (version 2) | ecosystem: Environmental > Terrestrial > Soil >...
CATCCTCGTCGGGATGCTGTCGGCGGGCGGCGGGCTCGGCGCCTATACCTACATCACCTATATGCAGAAATTCCTGTTCAACAGCGTCGGCTTCGACAAGGAGACCGCGACCTGGATCATCGCAGCGGCGCTGCTGTGGTTCGCGGCGATGCAGCCGGTGTTCGGCGCGCTCGCCGACCGCTTCGGGCGCAAGCCGATGCTGCTGCTGTTCGGGATCGGCGGCGCGATCGTCGCGGCGCCAACCTTTTTCGCGCTCGAAACGGTCACCTCGCCGGTGACCGCGACGCTGCTGATCCTCGTCCCCCTGACCTTGCAGAGCGGCTATACCGCGAACAATGCGCTGGTGAAGGCCGAGCTGTTTCCCGCGCATATTCGCGGGCTCGGCGTCGCGCTCCCCTATGCGATCGGCAATGCGATCTTCGGCGGTACGGTCGAGATGGTCGCGCTGTGGCTCAAGGGTCAGGGGGTCGAATGGCTCTTCTACTTCTACGTTGCGGCGGTGATCGCGATGGCAGGCGTCGCGACCTTGCTGCTGCCGGAAACGAAGGAACGCAGCCTGATCGTCGAGGATTGATCGGGTGGGATTGGCCCGCGCAATTTAGTTACAATCGAAACCGGTGCTGTTATAGCGTGGCCGATCATTCACAGGAGCATTCCCATGGCCATGCGCGGCACCCCCAAGACGAACGGCAAGAAAATCGGCGACCGCGATCTCAGCCCGGCGACGCTGATGATGGGGCTCGGCTATGATCCCGTGCTCTCCGAAGGATCGCTGAAGCCGCCGATCTTCCTCACCTCGACCTTCGCCTTCGAAAGCGCCGCCGCGGGCAAGCGTTTCTTCGAGCATATCACCGGCAAGCGCCAGGGGCCCGCCGACGGCCTCGTCTATTCGCGCTTCAACGGGCCGAACCAGGAAATCCTCGAGGATCGGCTCGCGGTTTGGGACGGCGCCGACGACAGCCTCGTCTTTTCGAGCGGCATGTCGGCGATCGCCACGCTGCTCCTCGCGCTCGTCGGCCAGAACGACGTGATCGTCCATTCGGGGCCGCTCTATGCCGCGACCGAGACGCTGATCGCGCGCATCCTGTCGCGCTTCGGGGTCAGCTTCGTCGATTTCCCTGCCGGCGCGACGCGCGAGGAGCTCGACGCGATCCTCGCGCGCGCCAAGGCGCTCGCCGCCGAAAAGGGCGGCAAGGTCTCGCTCGTCTATCTCGAAAGCCCGGCGAACCCGACCAACGCGCTCGTCGATGTCGAGGCGGTGCGCGCGGCGCGCGACGCCGCCTTCCCCGGCGAGCAGAAGCCCGCGATCGCGATCGACAATACCTTCCTCGGCCCGCTCTGGCAGCAGCCGTTGAAGCAGGGCGCCGAACTCGTCGTCTACAGCCTCACCAAATATGCCGGCGGCCACTCGGACCTTGTCGCGGGCGGCGTGTCGGGCGATCAGCGGCTGATCGACGTCATCCGCCCGATGCGCAACACGATCGGCACGATCTGCGACCCCAACACCGCGTGGATGCTGCTGCGCAGCCTCGAAACGCTCGAACTGCGCATGAGCCGCGCGGGCGAGAATGCACTGAAAGTCTGCACCTTCCTGCGCGATCATCCGAAGGTCGAGGGGCTCGGCTATCTCGGCTTCATCGCCGATCCGCGCCAGAAGGATATTTTCGACCGCCATTGCTCGGGCGCGGGGTCGACCTTCTCGCTGTTCATCAAGGGCGGCGAGGCCGAGAGCTTCCGCTTCCTCGATGCGCTGAAGATCGCCAAGCTGGCGGTCAGTCTCGGCGGCACCGAGACGCTCGCGAGCCACCCCGCCGCGATGACCCACCTGTCGGTCCCCGACGAGCGCAAGAAGGCGCTGGGCATCACCGACAATCTGGTGCGCGTGTCGATCGGGATCGAGAATGCCGACGATCTGATCGCCGATTTCGCGCAGGCGCTGGACGCGGTCTGAGCATGGCGCGGCCAAGGCGATGGGCCGGTTGCAAACGCGGACATCATCGCCCGGCCGAAGATGCCGATCTGCAGCCAGCCATGCCAGTCGCTCTTGCCGCAAGGCGGAGCGCCGAACCTTGCCAAAGGATCGCCCCGAACGTCGCTACCATCACCGGTCACCTACCCATATCGGCGGGATATGCCGCTGCCATTCCCGTGCGGCTTCGAGTTGATAGGCGAGCGCCAGCAGCAAGGCTTCGCCGCCGGGACGCGTCGCGAACTGGATACCGACCGGCAGTCCGTTGACGCTGAACCCCATCGGCAAGCTGATCGACGGCGTTCCGGCGAAATTGTCGATCCAGCAATAGCCCGCATAGTCGATCAACCGATCCTTTTGATCGGTCCATGAAATGTCGGGCCCGAAGACGCCGATCCGCGGAACCTCGGTGCTGAGCGTCGGCGTCATCCAGATGTCGACCTGCTCCAGCCGGCCGAGATAGGCAGAAACGATATCCTCCATCGCCGCCCAGCCCGACGCGAATTGGTCGTCGCTGATCGCCTCGCCCGCCGCGATCAGCGTTGCCGACCGATGTTCAAGGTCGTCGGCCTTGACCGTGATCCCGATAGCTTGCGACAACATGCCGAGGCGGCGGCAGAACATGCCTTCGGTAATGATACCGAGCAGTTCCATCGCCACCGGGCCGGCAAAGGGCAGGTCGGCGTCCGTTACCTTGTGGCCGAGGCGATCGAGCAGCGCGACCGCATCTTCGAAGACGCGCTGGACGCTGGCATCGGGAAGATCTCCTGTCCGCATCACGCGGCTGTAGGCATGAATGTTCAGGTGACGGTCGACCGGCACGGTTACCAGCGGAAGTGGCGGGAGGCAATCGGGGTCGCGTGTCTGTGTCGCCTCGAGCCACGCGGCCGTATCGCGCACCGTACGGCTGACACAGCCGTTCACGGTCAGGTCGGTGATCGACCGAAACGCTTCTTCGCCGGCATTCCGGCGCCGGGAAGGCTTCAACCCGACGAGACCGCAAGGCGCGGCGCCGTGGCGGATCGAACCAAGCCCGTCGCTGGCATGTGCGATGGGGACCACGCCCGCGGCAACCGCCGCCGCGCCGCCGCCCGACGAGCCGCCCGGCGTATAATCAGGGTTCCACGGATTGCGCGTCGGGCCGAACAGCGGCGACTCGGTAACCGCGTTCAGTCCGAGTTCGGGCATCGTCGAACGCCCGATCGAGATCAGGCCGGCGCCCGCAATCGCCCGCGCATAGGGAGCATCCTCGGGCGGGATGAAATCGCGCAGCGCGGCCGAGCCGAAACTGGCGGGTATGCCCTTCTCGGGAAGCATGTCCTTGATCAGCGTCGGAACCCCGGCCAGCGGGCCCGATCGCGGCTCTCCCGCTTGGCTTCGCGCGCGTTCGAACGTCGGCCAGGCGATGAAGTTGAGCTGTTGGTTGGCGGCTTCGGCGCGCTCGACCGCCTGGTCGACCAGCGCGGACGCGGTGATGCGCCCGGAGGCTATCGCCTCGCGCATGTCGATCATGTCCACAGGGGCAGAACCGGTCGATAGCGTTGTCGTCATCATCAATCCTTCGAGAGCCTGAGCCGGATCGCCCGGAGAGTAGCGGCATAGGGGCGGGGCGCGAATGCCATCAGAATCGCCGAGACGATCAGCGACGGCAGGCTGACGATCGTAATGGCGTAGAGCATACCGCGGGGGCCCTCGATCAGCCCCGAAATCCAGCCGATCGCCAAGGGCGATGCGGCGAGCGCCAGTGCGTTGACGATCCCGAGCAGCGCCAGAACGCGCGAGCGAAGATGCGGCGGCGCCAGATTCTGCAGCACGCCAGGCATCAGCGAGGAGGCGGCGATCCCCAGCGCACCCTGCACCGCGGCGATGCAATAGGCCTGGAAAGCCGACGCCGTGAACAGCAGCAAGGCGGCGGGTAGCGGAGTCAGCGCGACGAAAATCGCAGCGGCCTTGACGGGATCGAGATCGACGTCGGCGCGGCGAAGCCTGAGCATCAGCGGTGCGAGCGATACGCCGACCACCGTCGCGATCGTGATCGCGGTGCCGAGCCCGACGCCGACCGTCGCAGAGTCGATGCCGAAGGCGCGCGGCAGTGCCAGCGGAAACCACATCAAACCAGAGGTCATCGCGACCGCCATCGCAAAAATCGAGCCGAATATGCAGACGAGCGTGCGCCAGTGCGTAGCCGCATAAGGGAGGAAATCGCGCTCGCCCGCTGGGTCGACTTCGGGTGCCACCGCCGCTCCGCGGCTCCGATTGCCGAGCGGCATCGTCAGAAGGAGGAGGCAGAAAATCGGCCCCGGAAGCGCGATCAGCATCATTGCGAGGCGCCAGCCGTCGAAACCGGCAAGCCAGACGGGAAAGCCGCCGTGCGTTCCGGCAAGTCCCTGCAACAGCGCGCCGCCGAGCGCCATCCCCAGACCCGCGCCGAGCAAAGACCCCCCGTAGAAGATGAAATTAGCAGTATTGCGCTGCCTTGCCGGAAAAAGGTCGGGAATCAGGGCAAAAACGATCGGCGCAAGCCCCGCCTCGCCGATCGCGATTCCGATCGTCGCAGCGAACAGGCCCCAAAAGCCGTCCTGGAAAGCAAAGAGCGCAGTAGCAAGCGACCAGCAGGCCACGCCCAGCGCCAGAATCAGGCGGCGCCCGAAGCGGTCGGCGAGCCATCCCATCGGATAGCTCGCGACGCTGGCGAAGACCGCCATGCCGAGCCCCTGCAACATGCCCAGTTGCAGGTCGGTGAAGCCGAGCGACGTCTGCAGCGACGGCGCGATCAGGCTGAGCATCTGGCGGACGACGAAGGCGAAGAGCGTCGTCATCAGCAGCACAGCGAGGCCGTACCAGGCCCATGCGGCGGCACCGCGCGCCTCATCCTCGAGCGTCCCAGCCATCTGGATTTCCATATCGCTCTCCCCGAGCCTGTTTCGCCGCCTATAATAAACAAGTTGACTTTATTGTAAATGGAGCAGATGAATCCCCTCGACAAAAAAAGGGAGGGGCGTCCCGCGTCACCTCTTTCCGGGAGCAAATCGATGTCCTTTTCGGTGCGTGCCGCGCTTGAGCAATTCACCCTCCCCCACCCGTCGGGCGACGGGGCGCTGACGATCAGCGTCGCGCCGCCGGCGGGCCCGATGCCCGACTGCGGCGTTCCCGTCCTCTATATCGTCGATGGCGATCTGCTGTTCGGCATGGCGGCCGAAATCGCGCGCGCAATGACGAGCGTCGCCGCCTTTCCCGCGCATTATGTCGTCGGCATCGGCTATGACGCCGGCTACGCCGATGTCCTGAAGCTTCGCACCGCGGACCTCGCGCCGCCAATTGGCGCCGAGGCGCTGGAAAGCCTCGGCGGGCTCGCGGCGGCGATCGGCGGTGCTGCGGGCGGCGGCGCCGCCGCGTTCCTTGCTTTCCTGACGGATCGGCTGCGCTCCGAAATCGCGACGCGCTATCCCAAAGCGGCGGATGGACCGCAAATATTGTTCGGCCATTCGCTCGGCGGCCTGTTCGCTGCGCACGCGCTGCTGACGCGGCCCGACAGCTTCGCCGCCTTCATCGCGAGCAGCCCGTCGCTCTGGTGGAACGGCTTCGCGATCCTGCGCGAATTGCCGGCTTTCAAGGAGCGGCTCGCGGCCCTGCGCCGTGGGCCGCGGGTGTTCGTCGACGTCGGTGCAAGGGAGCAGGAGTTGCCGACGAGCGTGCCCGACGGAATCGGCGTGACGCTGGAGGAAGCGCAGGCGCAAATCCGCGCCGCCCGGATGGTCGATGCCGCGAAGGAATTTGCCGACGCCCTCGGCGACGCCGGCCTGACCGATCTGCGCCATGTCGCCTTCGGCGAGGACGACCATGTCTCGGCGGCGCCCGCCGCCATCCTGCACGGGATGCGCTTCGCGCTCGGCCGCGATCGCTGAAACGAGCGGCGAAAATCTGATGAGGGGACTGACAATGCGACTTTCGACCAAGGCCCTGAGCGGCACCGCTCTCGCTCTCACGTTCGCCTCGCCCACCGCCGCATGGGCGCAGGACGGCAATGCCGGCTTCGGCGACGAGATCGTCGTGACCGCGCAGAAACGGTCGCAGACGCTGATCGACGTACCGCAGTCGGTGTCGGTCGTATCGGGCGCGACGCTGGAACAGCAAGGCGCGACCAATTTCGCCGATTACCTCAAAAATGTCCCCAGCTTGCAGCTCGTTCAGAGCACGCCCGGCCAAGGGCGGCTCGTGCTGCGCGGCATCAATACCGGCGGGGTCGCCTCGACCGTTGCGGTCTATGTCGACGAAACACCCTTCGGGTCGAGCACCGGCCTTGCCAACGGGTCCGAGCTCGCGGGCGATTTCGACAGCTTCGACATCGCGCGGATCGAGGTGCTGCGCGGCCCGCAGGGCACACTCTACGGCGCGAGCTCGCTCGGCGGCCTGCTCAAATTCGTGACCAACGAACCCTCGACCGCGGGCTTTGAGATCAAGGCCCTCGGCGGCATCGAATTTACCGATGGCGGCGCCCCCTCCTACCGCGGCGCGGCGATGGTCAATGTCCCGCTCGGCGAGACCCTCGCCTTCCGCGCTTCGGGTTCGTACCGCAAACAGGGCGGCTATATCGACTCGATCGGCACCGCCGGATCGAACGTCCGCAGCAACATCAACGATTTCGAGAATTACGGCGGCCGCGCCTCGCTGCTCTGGAAACCCGACGCCAGCCTCAGCGTTCGACTGAGCGCGCTTTTTCAGAATCTGTATGTCGATGCGCCCGGCATCGTCGAGGCGGACCCGGCGACGCTGAAACCGCTCTATGGTGGCCTGACGCAATCGGAATATCTGCCGACCTTCAGCAATGTGAAATACCGGCTCTACAACGGCACGATCGACTATGATTTCGGCGGAGTGACGCTGACCTCGGCGACGAGCTATGGCGAGCAGCTCCAATCGTTCCGCGCCGACTATACCGCCAATCTCAGCGGCGTTCTCGGCTCCTATGTCTATTTCGACCAGCAGATTGAAAATCGCAAATGGACGCAGGAACTGCGTCTCGCGTCAAACGGCGGCGATGTCCTCGAATGGCTGATCGGCGGCTATTACACGCATGAAAAAGCGCGGATCTTCCAGAATCTGAAAACCGCCGTGCCCGGGACCCCCGGGGTGCTGACCCCGATCGATCTGCCCTTCGACTATGCGGTGTTCGACCTCGACTCGCGTTATGAAGAGATCGCGGGCTTTGCCAACGCAACGCTGCACCTCGCGCCCTGGTTCGATATCGACCTCGGCGGCCGCTACAGCCACAACAGCCAGCGCGCCGATCAGGTCACGGACGGCGTGCTGCTCGGCGCCGCCGTCATCAAGGACGTGCGCTCGTCCGACAATGTCTTCACCTGGTCGGTCGCGCCCAAAGTGAAATTCGGAGAACAGGCATCGCTCTATGCCCGCGTTGCCAAGGGCTATCGTCCCGGCGGGCCGAACGTCATCCCGATCGCATCGCCGCCGGGAACGCCGACGACCTATCAACCCGACACCGTCACCAGCTATGAAATCGGGTTCAAGGGCGACACCGCCGATCGCAGCGCATCGGTCGAGGCATCGCTCTATCATATCGACTGGAACGACATTCAGCTCGCCGCCGTCGTGAACGGCTTCGGAGTCAATGTGAATGGCACGAGCGCCAAGGTCGACGGCGCCGAAATCGTCGCGACGCTGCGCCCGACGCGAGGCTTCACGACCTCGGTCGGCTTCACCTACACCGACGCGCGGCTCAGCGGCGACACCGATCCGGTCGCGGTCGGCGCGGTCAAGGGCGACCGGCTGCCCTTCACGCCCAAATATGCCGTCAACCTCAACGCCGATTACCAGTGGGATCTGGGCGGCAGCGTCACCGCATCGATCGGCGGATCGATACGGTCCGTCTCGCGACAGAGCGGCAGCTTCGACCCCGCTTATCGCGCCGCCTATGGCCGTTTCGCACGCGTGGACGCCTATGAAGTGCTCGACCTTCGTGCCGGTCTCGATTTCGGGCGCTATTCGCTCGCCGCCTATGCCAACAATGTGACGAACAGCGGCGGCGTGACTTCGACGCAGGCGCTGCTCGGGGTTGCCGGACTGCCGCGCAACGTCAATGGCGCGCTCGGAACCGCCGTCATCCGGCCGAGAACGATCGGTATCAACGCGACGGTGGCGTTTTGAGGCGGCTCGCCTATCACCGACGCACGCGCTATCGTAGATGACCGGGGCATGACCACAACTGCAACCAGACCTCGCCGCAGCCAGGCCGACCGCAGCGCCGCGACGCGCGCGCGCGTGCTGGCGGCGGCACGTGACGTGCTCTGCTCTCAGGGCTATTCGGGGGCGACGATGCTCGCGATCCGCGACGCCGCGGGGATGAGCCTCGGTGCCATCCAGCATCAATTTCCGACAAAGGCCAAACTGATGGCGGCGGTCGCGGCCGAATTCGCCGCCTATCGCACCCGCATCTATGCCGAGGCCATCCGGACCGGCGCGACGCCCCGGCAGTCGATGGAAAATCTGATCGACGCCAATTACCGGATGATCAGCCGCCCCGAGATGGCGGCGGTGCTGGAGATCCATCTCGCCCGGCGCAACGACCCCGACCTCGATCAGGAGGTCGGACCGAGCGCGCGACGCTTCGATCGCCGGGTCCGCTTATGGGGTCATCTGATTCTGCGGGCGGCGGGGATCGATAACGACGAAGCCTATCAGACGCTTCAACTGCTCAACAACGCCGTTACGCGCGGCCTGACAGTCGAATATATCCGCAATCCGAACATGGCGCTGATCGAGCGATCGATCGCCATTTGGAAACGCCAGATGCTCGAATTGGTTTTCGGCACCTGACGACGTCCGAATGGCCGATTGGAAACAGACGGCTTGTGGACCGTCATTCGTGGAGGGCTGGGGGAGCCGGTTGTCGCCCCTGCCGAACTCGCTGTATCTCTGGGGTGTTGTACCGCAGATGGCCGCTTGCGGACAGCCTCTTTCCTGTCTCCGGGCTCGCAAACGGACGTCATCCGGCCGAGAAAGGGATCACGCCAAACAGCAGCGCCGCACCGATAAGCACCAAGGAAAGGCAAAGCGCATATTTCCATGCAAAGCGCTGAAGATCGCCGAGTTCGATGCCCAGCAAGGCGCATTTCAGATAGACTGCCGCGACGAGCGGGCTCAGCGAGTGCATCGGCTGACCCAGGAGGGAGGCCCGGCCGATCTCCTCGGCCGAAATGCCATAGTGGCTTGCCGTTTCGGCCAGCACCGGCACGACGCCGAAGTAGAAGGCATCGCTCGACAGGAAGAAATTCATCGGGATCGAAAGCAACGCCGTGATGCCCCCCAGATAGGGGCCGACTGCGGGCGGCAACACGGCGAGGATCGATTTCGCCATCGCGTCGATCATCCCGGTGCCCGCCATGACGCCAGTAAAGGCGCCGGCGGCGAGAACCATCACGCCAACGCTGAGCGCATTGCCGGCATGTGCGGTGAGGCGCGCGCGCTGGTCGGCGAGCTTCGGATAATTGACAACGAGCGCCGCGGAGAGCCCGCCCATGAATAGCACCGGCAGCGGCGCGAAACGAATGATGACCATTGTCATCAGGCCCAGCGTCAGCGCGAGGTTGAACCAGATCAGGCGCGGCCGCAGCGCATCGGGATCGGCCTGAAATATCTCCGCGATGCGCCGATCGTCCAAATTCTGATCCTTTGTCGCCTCGCTTGCGTTCCCTTTGCCGAGGCGCGCGCGTTCGCGGCGGCCGAACCACAGGGCGAGCAGGAAAACGAAAAGGAGGCCCGTCGCCGCTACCGGCAGCATTGGAATGAACAGCGCCGACGGATCGACGTGCAGCGAAGCCGCGACGCGCGCAGCCGGACCGCCCCATGGACTCATGTTCATGATGATGAAGGACATGCCCCCGATCACCGCGAAGATCATCACATCGATGCCGAGGCGCCGGTAGACGGGCAGCATCGACGACACGCCGACGAGCGCAGTCGTGGTGCCGTCGCCGTCGAGACCCACCGCGCTCGCCAGCGTCGCGTGTCCGACCGTCGCCCGCGCCGGATCATTCCCGACCCAGGCGATGATGCGGTTGACGAGCGGCTGGAACAGTCCGGCATCGATCATGATACCGAAATAGAGAATCGCGAAGATCAGCATGACCGCGGTCGTCGCGACCTGCGTCACGCCTTCCATCATCATCGTTCCGGTCTGCAGGCCGGTACCGGCCAGGCAAGAAAAGACGAGCGGCACGAAGACGAGGGCAGGCACCGCGGTCATCCGCCGCGACATAACGAGCAGCATGAACACGCCGACCATGGCGAAACCGAGAATTGCTGGTGACATGCGGCCGGTTCCTAGTCGAGATCGACGGACAGCAGGGGAACGAAATATTGCCCCGCGTGCGAATCCGCATCGCCGGGCGAGCCCTGAACATGCGGGCGCGGAAAGCTGATCTTGAAGACGTGGATCGAAGGCAGCCGATACTGCCGGATCATATTCTCCGACACCCCGAACAGCCGCGCGACCGCGCGCGGCGCGAGAGCCGGCGACCCGGCGATCCGGTCGAAGCTCGCGGCATCCTCGCAGAAGATGTCGATCGTCACCCAGAAAGGGCCCGCGCTTTTCGACCGGATATATTTTGCGGCATCGCCGAGCTTAGTCACGAGCACCCTCCCCGATCGTTTCGAAGACGGTCCGGGCGAACGCATCGGGGCGGTCGACCGTGACGACATGGTTGAGCTTGAATTCATACTGGCGCCCGAGTTCGACCTCGGCCGGGGAGAAGGGAAAGGCGAAGCTCGGCAGAGGGTCGTCGGGGTTGAGGGGGAAATGGAGCAGCATCGGATTGCAATATTTGGCGATCTCGGTCGCCAGTTCCTGCGTCGGCGCCCAGACGAGCGTCATCAATCCGACCTCGTGCGGCGGCACGGCGGGCGGCACCGGATTGAGCGCGTTCATGCCATAGGCCCGGAAATCGAGGCCATAATCCGCTTCGCCCAAACCGAACACGCGCGCTATGCCGGCGCGGAGCCAGGCATCGAGATTGCAGAGCCATTCGTCGAAGCGCGCGAGCAGCTTGGGATCGGCGATCGCGCTGAACACCATCGTGCGATAACCATGACCGCCCGCGCCTTCGAGCTTGATCGTATAGGGCACCACCTCGGCGCGCGACCCGGTGACGCGCACGCGCCGTGCATCGAGCGCTTCATAGCGGGCATCCGCGGCATCGAGGATGATCCCCGGTTCCTTCAGGCGAAACGGATCGGCATTTTCATAGAGCAGATGGGCGGAGACGGTATAGGGCGTGCAACGGTTCGCGCCGTCGAGCGGCTCGATCTCGAAACCATCGGCATCGATCGTGAAGAACACCCCGCCCCGCCGCGTCTCGACCGTGCAGAGGCCGCCGCATTCCGCAGTTTTCGCGGCGTGCCACGAGGCCCCTGCGGGAAACCCGCGCATCAGCGGCACGGCCGACAGGACCGCCGTATCAGTCGTCCGCCCCGAAAGCACGATCTCAGCTCCGTCCGCGATCGCTTCCGCCAAGGGTTCGTAGCCGAGCAGGCCGACAATATGCTCGCACTCCTCCACCTGTTCCGCCGTCAGCGGTAGCGCGGGATCGAGCGGCGCGGTGCGCCCCGTTTGGATATAGGGAAGCAGCGCGCCGGGCCCGATTTCGGAATAGACGAGCGCGAGCCGCGCCCGGAGCCCCTCCTCGCGCGCGATCTCGCGGGCGATGTCCGCCATCCAGTCGACCCCGGCGTCGGTTCCCGAGGTTCCGCACGATCCGACGAGCAGCGGGACACCGAGCCGGTCGCGCGCGAGCATGAGCTGACGCAGGTCGTGCTTGGTGGCCTGCCGCGTCATCTTCGACGTGCCGGTACCGAGATAATAGGGGCCGCTGTCGGTCGAGCCGCCATCGACCGCGATACAATCGGGCGCGAGCGAGACGCCGCGCGCCAGCGCTTCGTCGGGGCAGCCCGAACCGAGCACCCCCGAGGGCACGAGCACGCGGCAGGAAGCGGGCGCCTCCTTCACTGGAACTTGGCCCGCAGGGTCACGCCGAACTGCCGCGGCGCGCCATATTGGACATATTGATAGACGCCGCCATTGGTCTGCCAGATCCGGTAGACCTTGTCGGTCAGATTATGCCCCCACAGCTGCACCGAATAACGGTCGTCGAAATTATAGGTGAGGCTCGCGTCCCACAAAGTGCGCGGTTTGCGATATTCCTTATAGTCGTTGATATTGTTTTCGAACGCATCGCTCTGATAGTCCATCGACACTTCGGCGCGCAGCCATCCCCAGGCCGCGTCGCGCGCGCTCTGCAGCCCCAGCGTTGCATTGACGGCATGTTTCGGCGTCCGGCTCATCCGGTTGCCCGCACCGTCGACAAAGGTCGGCGTGCCGTCCGCCAGATAGGCCGAAGTCTGGATGAAGCGCGTGAAATAGGGATGGAGATAGGTATAGCGGACGTTGGCGTCGATCCAGGTCGCGGGCTGGAAGACGAACTCGGTTTCCACCCCCTTGATCGTGGCATCGGCGGAATCGATCGCGACGCGCGTCCCTACCGGCGCCTGCGCGGCATCAGGGACATATTTGATCGTCTGGAAATCGCGATAATCCATCCAGAAGGCCGAAACATTGGCGCGAAGCGTGCGACCGAACCAGTCGGTCTTGAGGCCGATCTCGTAGTTGGTCAGCCGTTCGGGATCGGTCGGAATCCGGGCCAGTTCCGCACTGCCCGGCTGTTCCTGAAACGCGCCCGACTTGAACCCCGTCGACACGGTCGCAAAGGCGAAGATATTGTCGCTGAAACGATAATCGGCACCGACGCGATAGGTGAACACGCCCTTGTCGAACACGCCCGGCGTCGTCTCCGTATCATAGCTCGTGACCGGAGCCGCCAGCGGCCCCTGCAGGCGCCGCGCCCGATAGACCTTCTTTTCCTGGGTGAAGCGTCCGCCGGCGAACAGGCGCAAGCCGAAGTCGAACTTGTACTGCGCTTCGCCGAACACGGCATAGCTGTTGTTGACGGAATGACCGAAGAAGCGATTGATCGTCGTCGGCGTCACCGACTGCTGCGTCTCGCGCTCGCGATAGACGTCGTCGCGGTTGTAGAAGACCCCCGCAACCCAGCTGAAGGGGCCATTGCCGAGCGACGAAAGGCGGCTTTCGACCGAATAGGAATCGGCCTGCTCGCGCGCCAGCACCTGCAACCCGCTTACTGGCAGCCCCGTCGCCGCATTGGTCGCCGCGTCGGTGCCGTCGAGATCGTTCGAGAAATCATAGTCGAGCGTCCGCCACGCCACGACCGTCGTCCAGTTCGCGAAACCGAGCGCATCGGTCGAGAGTTCACCGCGCAACCCGCCCGTCTTCGATTTGGTAAACCCCAGCCGGTCGGGATTGGCGCGGCGCGGATTGTCGAAATCGGCATAGCCGACGCCCGGCGTGAACGGGTTCAGCAACACGTTGAACCGCGAACTGTCCGAAAGATCCTGCTTGGCAATGTCGCCGGTCAGCAGCAGCCAGGTATCCGGCGACAGGTCGGCGCGCACGTGCAGACGGGCGCTCAGCTTGTTTTCATCGTCGAGGGCGCGGCCGTCGAAGGTCTTGCGAAAGCCGTCGTTGGTCACCGCGCCCAACGTCAGGCGCGCTGCCAATCCGTCGGTGATCGGCGCGTTGAGCATCAGATTGCCGTTCATCTGGCCATATTCGCCGAAGGTCAGCTGGGCATTGGCCTCGGCATGGTCGACCGGCTTGGCAGTTACGAAATTGACCGAGCCCGCAACGACATTCTTGCCCCACAGGGTGCCCTGCGGTCCCTTGAGCACCTCGACGCGCTGCATGTCATAGAAGTCGATGCCCAACATGGCCGCGCGGCCAAGATAGACGCCGTCGAGAAAGGCGACCGACGACGGATCGCCGCCCGCGCCCTGATTGCTGCTGCCGACGCCGCGGAAGAAGGGGCGCGGCGCAGCCTTGGGGAAAGCGTCGAAATTGATCCCCGGCGTCGCCTGCGCCAGGCGGCTAAAATCGGTGATGCCCTTTTCTTCGAGCTGGGCGCCCGAAAAGGCCGTGACGGTGATCGGTGCGTTCTGCAGCGATTCCTCGCGGCGGCGGGCGGTCACGATGATCTCGCCGATGCCGCCTTCGCTGGCCTGCGTCTCCGTGCCGGCGTCGCTCGCGGGCGGAGCCTCTTGCGCCAGCGCCGGAGTTGCGACGGTCAGGGCAAGCGCGCCTGAAGCCCGAAGCAGATTGCGTGTCGTGGATGTCATATCGCCTCTCCTGTTCCGTGGGCCGGATTGGGCCGGTCCCGTGATTCGGGGGCTATGTGCATCGAAGCGGCGCGTGAGGCATGACACCTATGTTACACAGGACCGCGGCACGATGATGCTACAGCCGCGCGAGGGAGAGAAGGCAGAACCGGCCCATGCAGAGGATCATTACCCACGAGAACTGGATCGGCGACCTGCCCGAGCCGGTCCGCAATGCCGTGCTTGCGCGAATGGTCGAAGTGACTATCGAGCCCGGTGCCGTGATCGCCGAGGCCGGTCGCGACGCGAACCGGATCTTTCAGGTCGTCGATGGCTATGTGCGGCTCACCGGCCTGCACGAGGACGGCAGCGAAGCGCTGATCACCATCTATGTCGCGGGCAATTGCTATGCTGAGACAGCCATGGTGTCACGGCGCCCGTATAACCACACATCGATCGCAATGGTGCAAAGTCGTATCCGCATCCTGCACGACCGCGATTTCTGGGATCTCTATTACAGCCATGCCGCGATCCCCGAGGCGCTGTGCCGGAAATTCGCCGACGCGATCAGCCGCCAGCTCGCGGCGCGCGAAATGCGCGCGACCACGCGCCTGCGCCAGCAGATCGCCAACATGTTTGCCGATTTTGCCGAGCGATGCGCCGGGAGTCCGGCCGATGGCCCGATCGAACTCGATTTTCCATTCACGCAGAGCGACATTGCGAGCATCTTCGACGTGACGCGCCAGAGCGTGCAGCGCGAAATCACCTTCTTCAAGGATCATGGGCTCGTCGAGAAGCGCGACGGATTCTGGGTGGTGATCAACCTCCAACAACTACGCCGGACGGGTTGAAATTATCCCGGCGGCGATGACACGACGAAGCGAGTCTCGCCGATCTTGCCGTCGAACCCGAAGGGCGCATCGATGCCGTCGAGGACGGTCGTGCCCGGATCGGCCCCGATGTCGAACGTCTCGTTTCCCGAAAAGATGAAGACGGAGAGCGCACCCTGGAAAGATGACGTGGCGACATCCTTGCCGTCGACACTGATCGTCGCGCGCGCCTCCTCGGGCCCGACCCGGTCGAAGCGGAGGCCGATTTGGGACTTTCCGGTCAGCCTGCCGGGCGCCGCGAGAGTCGACAGTTTGCCGTCCATCGTCCGAAGCGCCAGGACAGGGACGCCTTCGCGCAGATAGAGGCCGAGGCCACCGAACCGTCCGCCCATCGCCATCAATGTCCCGTTGCCGCGCTGCCCCGGGTCGACGGCCATCGTCATCGTGAAGCTGTGGGTATGGATCGGCGGAGCGAGCGCTTCCGGAATCCGGCTCACCCGTCCCTGATAGCGGAACAGACCGCCGGTTTCGGCCAGCCGGCGCTCCGCCTTCGCGGCCATCAGCCGCTGCGCCGCCCCGGTGTTGGTCAGCGGGTAGACGTTATATTTCCTCGCCTCACGATCGAACAGCCGCTGAAGTTCGGCCAGCTTTCGCGGGTTTTGGGCCGCAAGATCGTGCAGTTCATTGAAATCGCGTCGCTGGTCGAAAAGCTGCCATCCCTGATCGGTGATCGGCGGCTGCTTCTTGAAGTCCCAGGTTTGCAGCCGGTGCGGCATGACCGCCTTCCAGCCGTCCGCCCAGATGGAGCGATTGCCGTACATTTCATAATATTGGACTTTTTTGGCGTCCGGCGCGCCCGCATCGGCGAAGCTATAGGTCAGCGATGTGCCGCTGATCGGCTGCTGGCGAACACCGTTGACGATCGCCGCGGGCTTTACGCCGGCGGCTTCGAGAAGCGTCGGCATCACGTCGCTGATATGGGCATATTGGCGGCGAATCTCGCCATGCGCCGCGATCCCCCTTTGCCAGGCGATGATCAGCGGGACGTGAATGCCGCCCTCGAACGCCGTCTGTTTGTAATAGCGGAAGGGCGTGTCGCCGGCGACGGCCCAGCCGACAGGATAAAGCGGATAAGTGCCGCGCCGACCCCATTCGTCGATATGCGCGAGATTTTCCGCGACGGTGGCGAAACGCCCGTTCGCCATCAACTGCTCGCTATAGGTGCCAGAAACGGCGCCTTCGCCGCTCGCGCCATTGTCGGAGGTGACGACGATGATCGTGTTGTCGAGCTCGCCCTGCGCCTCCAGCGCGTCCAATATCCGCCCGAATTCATGGTCCGCATGGGCGAGCTGCGCGGCAAAGGCCTCCATCGCGCGCGCATAGAGGCGGCGTTCGTCCGCCGAAAGGTCGGCCCAGGGCTTCATGCCCTCGGGTCGCGGCGGGAGTTCCGCGTCCGCAGGCACCAGTCCGAGCGCTTTCTGCCGCGCGAGTATCCTTTCCCGCGCAACGTCCCACCCCGCGTCGAATTGGCCGCGATAGCGCGCGAGCCATTCGTCGGGGGCATGGTGCGGCGAATGCCCGGCGCCGGTGGCCCAATAGAGGAAGAAGGGCGCGCGCGCCCCTCCTGCCGCCTGCCGCGCGCCGATCATCGCGATGGCCCGGTCGGCCATGTCGCTGCTCAGATGATAGGCGGGATCGGCCGGAAGCGGGGCCGGGCTATGGTCGCTCCACAGCAGCGGCGCGAAATTGTCGGCGTCATAGGAGAGGAAACCGTAGAAGCGATCGAACCCCTGCCCGCTCGGCCAATAGGTGAAGGGCCCCGCGGCCGACGCGTCGCGCGGCGGCAAATGGTCCCACTTGCCGACAGCGAAGGTTTCATAGCCCGCCTGGCGGAGATTTTCGGCGATGGTCCCCGCGCTGCGCGGGACGAGCGCGTCCTGCCCCGGAAAGCCGATCGCCATCGCCGAATGCCCGCCGACATGGACTTCGTGCGAATTGCGCCCGGTCAAAAGAGAGGCGCGGCTCGCCGAACAGATCGGGGTCGAATGATAATTGGAATAGCGCAGCCCCATCGCCGCGACACGGTCGATATTGGGCGTGTCGACGAGGCCGCCATAGGCCGACAATTGCCCGAAGCCGGTATCGTCGATCACCCAGACGAGGATATTCGGAGCGCCCTGCCGCGCCGCGGGCCGCACCACGGGCCCCTCCACCGACGTGTCGATCGTCCGGCCGATCACCGCCTGCCCGGCTGCGGTCGGCGCCGCAGCGACGACTGCCGCGGTCAGCGCGAGCCAGGATAGCCGCGCGTGCAAACGGTGGGCCTTCATGAAGCTCGACAGGTGGCGGCGACAGGAGTGCCCTCGACCGCCGCTCTGGCAAAGCCGATGGCGTCGGCGGCCGCGGCGTTCACGACGCCCGAATGGTCCTTGTCCTTGTAGATGCGAGCCTCGACGGTGTTGCCGCGACCGCACAGGTCGTTGACCAGCGTCAGCGTCGTCATCGGCAATGCGGCGGTGTCGACCGATCCGATCCCGAAAAACAGCGGCATGCCGAAGGTCAGCGACGGAAAGGACCGCAGGTCGACATCGGTATCCCAGAGCGTCTTCAGCATGCCGGGCCGAAAGGTGCGTGCCGGATCGAGCCCCTTGGCGGCGGCTTCCTGCATCAACTCGGGCAGGCAGGCGCTGCCGACATGGGCCTCCAGTTCGCGGCCCTGCGGCGTGAATATCTCGTCGGCCGACAAATCCGGATGGATACGGCTCAGTTCATAGCCGATCATCGCATAGGCGCCGGTGACCATGACGTCGGTCGCGCTCGAGGCAAGGCCGCTCTCGATCGCGGCTTTCGACAGATTGGGCGCGCCCGTCGCGACGACGCCGCGGATCGCGAGATCGGGCGCATAGGCGGGCGCATAGCCCGCCGCGGCGACGACCGTCCCCGCGCCCTGCGACTGGCCGGCGAGGATGACCTGGTTCGCCGCATGATAGCGCGGCGTGGCAAGCAGCGCCCGCGCGCTGTCGAGCAGGCTGTAGGAATGGGCGCGATAGTTGGAATAGGGATGGATCCCCGGCGTCCCCAATCCCTGATAGTCGCTGGCCACCACAATGAAGCCGCCGCTCAGCCAACTCGACAGATATTGGCTGTCGCGCGCCCCGCGCGGCCGGGCCGACGGCGCGCAGATGTCGGCGATGCCCGTGGTGCCGTGCGCCCATGCCATGATCGGCCATCCGCCGGCCGGCGGCTCGCCCTTCGGCACGAATACCGCGGCGGATACCGCGACGACGCCGTGATCGGTGATGCCGTCGCGCGCCGTGTAGAGAATGCGAACCGCTTTCGCCGCGCCGGGCACCGAATAGTCCGCGGGCAGCGGCTCCTCGGCGACGACGACGCCCGGATCGGCGGGGAGTGCGCCGCGCCAGTCATAGAAAGCGGGAAGGCCGCCGTCGCCGACATCGGCCCCGCCGGGAGCGGCGCGAAGCGCGGGCGACAGGACCATCGCCGCCGCCAGCACCACGGTGAGGCGCAGCGACGTCCTCCCTCGCCGCATCAGAATTTCACCGACGCTTCGAGATAGATTTCGCGCGGATTGTCGACGAAGGCCGACATGTCGGCGAGCACGCCCGGCCCCGTGGTGCCCGTGCCAGTGCCCCCGGCGAACGGAATGTCGGAGCCGCCGGTCACGACATATTTGTTGCCGAGGTTGCGGCCGATCAGGGCAAGGCTCCAGCGCTTGTCGGGGCCGTTGAGCCGCAGCGACGCGTCGAATTTGGTGAAGCTCTTTTGCACCGCGTCGGGACGCAGCGTGTCCGAGAAATTATATTTGGAGCTGTAGCTCACGTCGCCGTTGAGTTCGAGCGACCAGCCCGACGCCGACAGCGGCACCTCATAGCCCGCGCCGAGCCGCCCCGCCCAGCGCGGCGCCTTGGGTGGCGTCCGGCCGTCATAATCCTGGCTCGTATAGGCCGAATCCGGATCGGCCGGATTGGACTGGAGCAGGTTGCACCCCGCTGCAATCGTCTGGCCAGCGTAGCATTGGCCGATATAGTCGCTGTACTGCGCGTGGTTATAGGCAAGCGCGCCGCGGAGGGAGAAGCCGCCCGAGCGCCAATTGAAATCGCCCTCGATGCCTTTCACGCGCAGCGTGCCCGCGTTGGCGACGACCTGGCCGATCGTCACCGGGTCGAAATTCTGCACCTGCAGGTCGAGATAATCGTAGAGATAGGCGGTCGCGTTGAGCGAGAGCGCGCCGCCGAGCAGGATGGCCCTTGCCCCTGCTTCGCCGCCCCGTGCCCGTTCGGCGCCGAACTGGCCCGCCGCGACGCTGGCGGCGGGAGTCAGGGATTGTGAGATGTTGAAGCCGCCCGATTTGAAGCCTTCCTTATAGGCGGCATAGAAGGTCAGGTCGCGCGAAGGCTTGTAGCGCAGCGTGACCTGCGGCGACACGTCGCCCTCGCGGTAGCGATCCTCGAGCGGCGGAAGGTTCGACGGAAAGGCCGTCGCGAAAGCCGCATGTGCCGGCAGCGCCCGCTGATAGGAATCGCGCGATTCATAGCTCCAGCGCGCGCCCGCCGCGAGTTCGATCGCTTCGGACAGATTGGCCGTCACCTCGCCGAACGCCGACATCGAACTGCCGCTGAAGCCATTGTCGCGCTTGAAGGTGACATAGGTGCCGCTGGACGGATCGATCGGCACGGGGAAGATATAGGCGTCGGTGTTGAAGATGAACTTGTTGCTCGACGCGAACAGCCCGAACAGCACGTTGACCGGCCCGTCCCATTTCGACTGGAAACGCAGCTCCTCGGCGGTCTGGCGATAGTCGGCGAGCTGCGAGAAGCTCGCCGGATAGGCTTCGCCGGACACATTGTTGAGGTCGGTCTGCTTGAAGCGGTAATAGGAGGTGATCGACGTCACGTCGAAAACGTCGCTGGTCAGCGTCGCGGTCAATATGCCGTAGCCCGACTTGAGACGCGAATACATATGCCCGTCCCCGGCGTAGCGGTAATTCGCTTCGGCTACCGCGACCGGCAGGGTCGAGCTGTCCGAGCGGCCGTTGATCGCGCAATCGGCGTTGGGGCTGGGCGGGATGCCGTTCGCGGCGAAGGGCGTCGTGCGGCCGCTGCCGCAAATACGCTCGATCAGGTCGGTCGGCCCGCCGTCCTTCTGGTCGGTATAGCCCGTCTTGAGCTGAAAGCTCAGGTTGGGCGCCGCGTCCCATTCGATGGTCGCGCGGCCGCTGTATGTCCGGCCGCCGCCGCGATATTTGCTGTTGCGGTGCCGTTCCATGCCGAGCGGATCGAGATAGGTTTCGGCAGCGGTGTTGGTGAAGGCGCCTTCGCTGTCCGAAAGACGGAACGCCAGGCGCGCGCGAAGCGTGTCGGAGAGCGGACCGGAGATGTAGCCTTCGCCATATTTCTCTTTCGCCTCGAAGCCATAGCCGGCCTTGAAACCCGCCTCGAAGAAATCCTTCGGGCTGTTGGTCGTCACCGAAATCAGGCCTGCGGTCGCATTTTTGCCGAAGAACAGCGCCTGCGGCCCCTTGAGCACCTCGACCCGCTGGACGTCATATTGGCTGAGGCTGATCTCGCGGCCCCGGCTCATCGGCATACCGTCGACGACGAAGGAAACCGATTGGTCGAAACCGGCGCTGAGCGCGGTCGAACCCACGCCGCGCAGAAAAATGCTGGCCGAAGAGCCGGAAGCCGCCTTGCCCGCAACCATCGTCGGAACGAGCGAGGCCATGTCGGTGAATTCGGTGACCGCATAATTGTCGAGCGCCGCACCGCCGAGTGCGGTGATCGCGACCGGCGCGTCGATCAGCCGTTCGTCGCGGCGGCGCGCGGTGACGATGATCTCGCCCTCGGTCGGGGCGCTTGCCGTCTCGTCCGCAGGTGCCGTTTCGGTTGCGGCGGTTTGGGCATGGGCGGGAAATGCCATCCCGGCGGCGGCGATGATCGATGCCAGACAGGCGTGGCGGATAGCGCGAAGCGAAGCACTGCGGTCCATGACGGGTCCTCTCCAAAACGGGCCGTCATCTGCGGCCTTGAGCAATAACCTATCCTCATTAGATTTAATGTCAATCGAGAAAATTAACGCCGTAAGGTTTTTGTGATTCAGATATAAATGTTTGATATATATTATTTTTATTTCGCCGCCTGCGCATCGGCTGACAGGATGCGCCGCGCGAAACCGATCACGCCATCGTTGAAGGCATCGTTGCGATCGCCGGCGACCATATGCCCCGCTCCCGCCACGTCGAGCAGTTCGAGCCGCGGCAGCATGTCCCGAAAGGCGGCGATACCGGCGTCGCTCACCACGTCGCTGGCAAGGCCGCGCACCAGAAGCACCGGCAGATTCGGCAGGCCGGCGAGCGAGCGAGAGGCGCGCTGGACGACGGCATGATGATGTTCGGGAGCGTCGGCGATGATTCGCGG
>Ga0182745_1001608_pt1 | contig 21470 bp, 18 predicted proteins | sample eDN3rd30CKraftBY_FD_128523 | JGI IMG/M metagenome (GOLD analysis project Ga0182745, IMG submission 128523) | Enriched backyard soil microbial communities from Emeryville, California, USA - eDNA 3rd pass 30_C Kraft BY (version 2) (version 2) | ecosystem: Environmental > Terrestrial > Soil >...
CTGAGCGGCCTGGTGCGCGCCGCGCCCGGGAGCGCGTGCGGCCCGGATGCCGAGGCCGCCTGGATACTGGCGCGCAGCGACCAGGGACTGGTGTCCATCGTGGTCCGCGCCGCGGCCGGCGCCGGCGCGCCCCGGCTGCGCGAGGACGCCGCGCTGGCCTTGAGGCAGGCCGCGCGCTATCTCGCGGGATATGCCGTGGTGCTGGTGCAGGGCGGCCCGGGCGAGGACGCCATGGAGGGCTACCGGCGCTTCGCGCAGGACCGCGGGCGGGGGCAGGTCCGCGCGGACACGCTGTATGCCAGCCGCGATGCCGGGTCCGGGACGATGTTCGCCTGCGCCTGGCTGGGCGGCGATCCGGCGGACGCTTGAATGGGCTGGCCGACTTACGCGGCCAGGCGCGGATTGAAGGCGTCGTTCAGCGCGTCGCCCAGCAGGTTGAGCGACAGCACCGTCAGCACGATGGACAGACCGGGCAGCGCCGCCAGGTACCAGGCGGTGCGTAGCATTTCGCGGGCGTCGCCGATCATGCTGCCCCAGGAGACCGCGTTGGGGTCGCCCATGTTCATGAAGGACAGGGCCGATTCGATGAGGATGGCGTTGGCGACCAGCACCGAGGTGGTGACGATCACGGGCGGCAGCGCGTTGGGCAGGATTTCCAGCAGGGCGATGCGGAAATGGCTGAAGCCGATGCTGCGCGCCGCCTGCACGAATTCCGCTTCGCGCAGGGAGCGGAATTCGGCGCGCACCAGCCGCGCCACCACGGGCCAGGAGGCCACGCCGATGGACAGGGCGATCACCGCCACCGAGGGCCGGCCGATGGCGACGATGACGACCACCAGCAGGAACGAGGGGATGGTCTGCAGCAGTTCGGTCGCGCGCATGAGCACGGCGTCGACCCAGCCGCCCGCATAGCCCGCGGCCGCGCCCACCGCGATGCCGATGGCCAGGCTCAGCAGCGCGGCGGTCACGCCCACCGCCAACGATACGCGGGCGCCATGCGCGAGGCCGGCGGCGATGTCGCGCCCCATGGTGTCGGTGCCCAGCGGAAAGGCCGGATCCTGGCCGGGCCACAGGATGGGGGGGCCGACCATGTCCAGCGGATCGTGGGGAAAGATCCAGGGGGCCGTGACCGCGGCCAGGAGGATCAGCAGCAGCAGGAAGCCGCCCGCCACGGCGGCGGGATTGGCCAGGAGGCGGCGCAGCGCGCCCGAGCGCGGCCGGGGCAGGCTGGGGGCGGGTGCGGGCAGGGAGGAAGCGTTCGCGGACATGGCGGATAAGATCGGGAGCGGGGGTTCAGCGGACGCGGATGCGCGGGTCCAGCAAGGCGTGCAGCAGGTCGACCAGCAGGTTGGCGAGGATGACCAGCAGCGAGGACAGGACCAGGATGCCGAGCAGCACGACGTAGTCGCGGGCCATGACGGATTCGTAGGCCAGGCGGCCCAGACCGGGCCAGCTGAAAACCGTCTCGACCACCACGGCGCCGCCCAGCAGCGTGCCGAAGTTCAGCCCGGCCACCGTGGTCACGGGGATGAGCGCGTTGCGCAGGATGTGGCGGCGCGCCACCGCCCAGGGCGTGAGGCCCTTGGCCCGGGCCGTGCGCACGAAGTCCTGGCGGCTGACTTCCAGCATGGATGCCCGCGTCAGTCGCGCGAAGATGGCAACGTAGAATCCCGCCAGCGCCAGCGTGGGCAGGACCAGGTGGCGCGCCACGTCCAGCGCGTGCGCCAGGCCGGTGGCCGAGGAGCCGATGGTGGAGACCCCGCCCGGCGGCAGCCAGCCCAGTTGCACCGACAGCAGGATGATGGCCATCAGGCCCAGCCAGAAGCCGGGGGTGGAGTACAGCAGCAGCGCGGCCAGCGAGAGCACGCGGTCGGGCCAGCGCCCCACGAAGCTCGCCATCAGCGCGCCCAGCGCGATGCCCGCCGCCAGCGCGCAGCCCAGGGCGCTGAACATCAGCAGCACCGTGTTGCCGAGCCGGCTGAAGATCAGGTCCGACACCGGCAGGTTGTACCGGGGCGAGATGCCCAGGTTCAGCTCGAACAGGTTGCGCACGTAGGCTTGCAGCTGCCGCAGCACGGGCTGGTCCAGGCCGAAGTGGCTGCGCATGGCGGCCATGCTGGCCTCGGTGGCGGACCCCGATTCGGCGGCGATGACGTCGGCGGCGTCGCCCGGCACCGCCTGCAGCAGGAAGAAGCTGAGCAGGACGACGCCGACGACGGTGGGAACCGCCTGCAGCAGGGAGCGCGCGAGCGTCTGGAGGGCGCGTAGGGTAGTCATGGCGGCGCAGTCCGTGGCGGCTTATTGCAGGTACACGTCCGCCAGGTTGGACTCCACCCCGTCGGCGGTCAGCGAGTGGTCATGCACGCGCTGGTTCGCGATGGTGATGAATTCCGGCTGGTACAGGTTCAGATCGGGCACCTCGCGCGCCACGATCTGCTGGAATTCCTTGAACAGTTCGACGCGACGCGCCGGATCGTTCTCCACCGCGGCGCCTTCCAGCAGCGCGTCCACCCGCGGGTTCCGGTAGTGCGTGCCGTTGGAGAACGGAACGCCCTTGATGAAGTTCCGGGACCAGTACAGGCGCTGCACGCCCACCGTGGGGTCGAACAGGTTGCTGGCGCCGTTGGTGGTGAAGGCGAAATCGCGGTCGGTGTAGACGCGCTTGATGAAGGCGGACGCATCCTGCGAGCGGACCACCGCCGCGATGCCCACGCGGGCCAGCGTGGTGCGCAGGTAGTCGGCCAGGCGGGCGCCGTCGGAGCCGATCGGGTTGTAGTCCAGCGGCACGCGGAAGCGCACGCCGTCGGCGCCCTTGGGATAGCCGGCCTCGTCGAGCAGCGCGTTGGCGCGCTTCAGGTCGTACGGATAGGGCGTGGGCGCGGGGTCGTTGTAGGTCTTCAGGCCCGGGGCGATGGGCGAATAGGCCACCTGGCCCACGCCGTAGTTCACCACCTTCAGGATGACGTTGCGATCCACCGCGTGCGCCACCGCCTGGCGCACCTTCTCGTTCTTGAAGTGCGGATCGTCCAGATTGAATTCCAGCCGGGTGACGTTGTAGGAATAGCTGTTGCCCTTGGTCTCGAAACGCAGCGACGGCACGGTTTTCAGCCGGGCCAGGTCGGCCAGCGGCACGGGCGTGCGATAGCCCAGGTCCACCGTGCCGGTCTCGAAGGCGATGGCGGCGGCGGCCGGATCGGCCACGATGCGCACGATCAGGCGGTCGATGTAGGGCTTGGGCTGGTCCCAGTAGTCCGGATTGCGCTCGTACACGATATGGCTGCCGCGCACCCATTCCTTGAACTTGTAGGGGCCGGTGCCGATCGGCGCCGACGTGGCCGGGTTGGACAGCGGGTCGGTGCCGTCGTAGACGTGCTTGGGCACGATCGGCGTTTCGGTGGCGACGAAGGCGCGGATCAGGTACGGCGCGGGCTTGGACAGCCGCAGGACCACGGTATGGTCGTCCGGCGTTTCGATGGCGGTCACGTTGGCGAAGGTGTTGCGGCCGCGCGGGTGGATGCGCTTGAGCAGGTCGATCGAGTAGGCCACGTCGGCGGCGGTGAAGGGCTTGCCGTCATGCCACTTGACGCCCTGGCGCAGCGTGAAGGTGTACACGGTGCCGTCCGGGCTGACCTGCCATGCCGTGGCCAGCTGGGGTTCGGGCTTGAGGTCGTAGTCGTACTTGAGCAGGCCCTCCGTCACCTTGGCGCTCACGCTCAGGATCGGGGTGGCGACGTTGCCCACGGTCACCAGGGCGGTGGGCTCGGAGGGCAGCAGCAGCGTCAGGGTGCCGCCGCGGACCGGTTCGGCATGGACGGCGGGGGCCAGCGCGAGCAGCGCGCCGGCCAGGGTCAGGTGGAGAAAGGAACGGCGAGGAAAGGTCATGATGGGCAACGGATATCGAAGTCTGGGAAAAGCGCCCGGGCGGAGCCCGGGAGCATGAGGGCGAGGCGGCGGGCGGGCTCAGGGCCGGGCGGCCGCCTGCTGGTAGGCATGGAGCGCCTGGCCGGCGCTGACCAGCCCGTCGCGCACGTCGCGTTCGAGCCGGGCGGGGTCGCGGGTGGCGGGGTCGCCCAGTCCGCCGCCGCCGGGCGTGTGCACGACCAGCCGTTCGCCGGCGGGCACCAGTTGCCGGCCCTTGGCCTGCAGTGCGCGGCCGCCGGCCAGCGCCAGTTGGCCGCCTGCGCCGGCCTGGCCGCCCAGGGCGCCGCGCGCCGGATGCCGCACGCGATCGAAGGCGGCGGCGATGATCATCGCGGCCTGCGGATCGGCATGGCGCAGCTCGATGGTCTGTCCCAGGCCGCCGCGCAACGCGCCCGCGCCGCCGGAGTCCTGGCGGTACTCCTTGCGCTCGAAGACCAGGGGGTTGGCGCTTTCCAGGATTTCAAGGGAAACGTTGCGCACGCCGCTGGGATAGGAGGTGGCCGACAGCCCGTCCTTGCCCGGCCGGGCGCCGGTGCCGCCGGTCGAGAAGCTGGTGGCGTTGAAGCGCGGGCCGGCGAGCAGAGCGGCCTGTTCCGCCGCGCTTGCCCCGGCCAGCGGCTCGCCGCCCACCAGGTGCAGGTTCCACAGGGACGAGGCGCCTTCGGCCGGCACCTGGTCCGGCCGCGCCTGGCGCAGCGCGCCGAAGACGGCATCGGGCAGCAGCTGGCCGATGATGTGCCGGGCGGTCACCGCCGCCGGAAAGCGCGCGTTGAGGATGGAACCTTCCGGCGCGGACACCTCGACCACCGACAGCGAGCCGGCGTTGTTCGGCACGTCGGCGCCGATCAGGCAGCGGATGCCGAAGGACGTGTAGGCGTCGGTGTAGGCCTTCACCACGTTGATGCCGCGGGCCACGCTGGGCGAGCTGCCGTCGAAGTCCACCAGGATGCGGTCGGCCTCGATGGTGACGCTGGCTTCCAGCGTGATGGGGGCGTCGTAGCCGTCGATCACCAGCGTGTTGCGCCAGCTGCCCTGGGGCCATAGGGCGATGGCCTGGCGCATGGCGCGCGCCGACTGCTCGATGATGTAGCCGCCCAGCGCTTCCAGGTCGGCCAAGCGGAACTCCGCCAGCAGCGATTTCAGGCGGCGGCCGCCGATATCGTTGCAGGCCACCAGCGCGTACAGATCGCCCTCGACCTGCTCGGGTTCGCGCACGTTGGCGCGGATGATGGCGAGCACGCCCGGATCCACCTCGTGCTGGTGGAAGAAGCGCAGGATGGGCAGGAACAGCCCTTCGTGGTAGACCTCCAGGCCGTCGGCGCTGCTGCCGATGCCGCCGATGTCGATCACGTGCAGGGTCGAGGCGAACAGCGCCACCAGCGCGCCCTCGTGGAACACGGGCGACACCATCGTCATGTCGAAGAGGTGGCCGGTGCCTTTCCACGGATCGTTGGTGAGCAGCACGTCGCCGTCGCGCAGCGATTCGGGCGGGAAGACCTTCAGGAAGTGCTTGACCGACTCGGCCATCGCGTTGACGTGGCCCGGCGTGCCGGTCACGGCCTGCGCGATCATGCGCCCGTCGGGCAGGAACACGCCGGCCGACAGGTCGCCGGCTTCGCGCGTCGCGGTGCCGAACGCCGAGCGGATCAGTACCTGGGCCTGTTCTTCCACCACCGACAGCAGCCGGTTCCAGGCCAGCTGGTAGCGGATGCGCTGCTGGGCGGCGGGTTTCGGGGGCGTGCTCATGATGCGATTTCCTTGTCGTTGGGGAGGCGCGCGGCGCGGAGGTCGTCCAGCACCAGCGAGCCGAGGCGGCTGCGGCGGGCCTCGAAGCCGGCGGGCACGAAGGTGGTGGTTTCGTCCTCGACCACCAGGGCCGGGCCCGTCACCTTCTGCTCGGCGTCGAGCGCGGCGCGTTCGAAGCAGGGCGCCTCGATCCAGCCGTCGCCTTCGAAGTCGTAGAGCCTGCGCGTGCCCGCCTGGCGGGCCGCGGTGGCGGGGCCGTCGGCGATGCGGTCGGCTTCGGGCACGCGGCGCTCGCCGGCCTGCGCGGCGATGGACCAGCTCACGGCCTCGACGGCCACGTGGGGCAGGTTGCGCCCGTAGAGTTGGGCATAGCGTTGCGCGAAGGCCTCCGCCAGCCGCGCGCCGGCGGCGGCGTCGAACGGGCCGTCGGGCAGGTCCACCGGAATTTCATGGCCTTGGCCGCTGTAGCGCATGAAGACCACGCGCTTGTGGCGCAGGGCGACGTCGGGCGCCGCGCGCCGCACCACCGCGTCCACGCCCGCGGCCAGCTCGTCCAGCAGGGCCTGCACCGCCGCATGGTCCACCTGCGCGAGGCGCTGGTGGAAGCTGCGCACCGCCTGGTAGGCGATGGGCGCCCACAGAAAGCCCACGGCGGAGCCCACGCCGGCCGATTCCGGGATCACCACGCGAGCGATTCCCAGCTTGCGCGCCAGGCCGGCCGCGTGCAGCGGCGCGGCGCCGCCGAACGCGATCAGCACATGCTCGTCGGCCGATTTGCCCAGCTCCGAGGCATGCACGCGCGCGGCGTTCGCCATGTTCTCGCTGACCACTTCGACGACGGCATGCGCCGCCTGCGGCGTGTCGAGTCCGGCGGGCGCGGCCAGGTGCGCCTGGATCGCCTCCCGCGCCAGTTCGGGACGCAGCGCGACCTTGCCCACGGCGAAGCGTTCCGGCGTGAGGGTGCCCAGCACGGCGTGGGCGTCCGTCACGGTGGGCAGGGTGCCGCCGTTGCCGTAGGCCGCGGGGCCCGGCGCGGATCCGGCGCTGTCGGGGCCGACCTGGAGCGAGCCCAGGTGATTGATTCGCGCGATGGAGCCGCCGCCGGCGCCGATCTCCACCATCTCGATCACGGGAATGCGGATGGGCAGGCCCGAGCCTTTCAGGTGGCGGTGCACGCGTCCGAACTCGAAGCTGCGGCTGACCTGCGGCTCGTAGTCGTCGATGTAGCAGATCTTCGCCGTCGTGCCGCCCATGTCGAAGGACAGCGCGCGCGCCGCGCCGGTCTGCTGCGCGATCTGTTGCGCCAGGATGGCGCCGCCGGCCGGGCCGGACTCCACCAGCCGCACCGGCTCTTCGATGCCGGTCTGCAGGGTGGCGATGGAGCCGCCCGAAGTCATCAGGAACGGCTCCTCGCGCAGGCCGCGTTCGCGGGCCGCGTCGTTGAAGCGCCGCAGATAGCCGGACACCTGGGGCTGGACGTAGGCGTTGGCGCTGACCGTCGACAGGCGCGGATATTCGCGGATCTCGGCGCAGACGTCCGAGGACAGCGAGATCCACAGCCCGGGCGCATGGGCGCGCAGCAGCTCGCGGATGCGGCGCTCGTGTTCGGGATGGGCGTAGCTGTGCAGCAGGCAGACCGCCACGCTTTCGATGCCGGCCTCCGTCAGCTCGCGGGCCAGCGCGATGACCTGCGCTTCGTCCAGCGGCGTCAGCACGCGGCCTTGCGCGTCCACGCGCTCGGTGATGCCGTGGCGCCACGGGCGCGGCACCAGGGGCTCGGGCTTGTCCAGGAAAATGTCGTATTGCGCGTAGCGGTCTTCCAGGCCGATTTCCACCAGGTCGCGGAAACCCGCCGTGGTCAGCAGGGCGGTGCGGGCGCCCTTGCGCTCGATGAGCGCGTTGGTGGCCAGCGTGGTGCCGAGAATCAGCAGGTCGATCCGCGGCCAGCTCGCGCCGGCCCGGTCGAGCAGTTCCTGGATGCCCTGGAGCACGGCGGTCTCGGGCGTGTCCGGGGTGGTGAGCAGCTTGGCGGACCAGCGGCGGGGGCCGCTTTCCAGCACGATGTCGGTGAAGGTACCGCCGACGTCGACGGCGACGCGCAAGGCGGGCGCGGCGTCCGGGGCAGAGGGAGTAGGCATATGCGGCAACGGGAATCCGGTCGTGGGGGCCCGCGAGACGGAAGCGGGCCAAGACCGGTGATGCTAAGCAGTCCCGGCCGCGGCTTGAACGACGGATTTCGAGTTTGCATATGCGGAAAAAAGCGCGGGGCGTCTACCCGCGCGGATCAGCCCGGGCTGCCCGACAGCGCCAGCAGCAGCGCCAGGCAAAGCAGCACGCCGAACGCGGCCAGCGCATAGGGCAGCAGCATCACGTAAACGCCGCGCTCCTGGCCCCGGCCGTGGGCCAGCCCGGCGGCGATCGACATCCGGACCGGCGAGAAAATCCCCAGCGAGGTGCCCGAGACGTGCAGCAGCGCCGCGGCGCCCGGCACGCTCAGGCCGGCCTGCAGCGCCAGCGAGAGCTGGGACGACATGAACAGGCTGTTGGGCGCGTTGCCGCTATTGGCCAGGATGCCGAACGCGCCGGCCAGGATGGGCGTGATCAGGACGGTCCAGTCGCGCAGGCTGGCGAACAGGCCGTCGGCGAAGGCCTGCGAAATGCCGGCGCCCGCGAGCACCTCGGCCATCATCGCGAACAGGAAGACGGAATACACGGCGTGGCGGCCGGTGGTCCAGGCGGCGCGCGCCTGCCCGGCCAACACCCGCGGCTGGCGCCGCAGCGCCGCCATGGCCAGCGCGCCGGCGATGAGCCAGCTGCCCGCGTGCAGGAAGGGTTTCCAGGCGGGCAGGTCGGTGAACGGGTTGAACGCGCCCAGCGCGGACAGGCCGCGGTTCAGCCCAGGCAGCAGCCTGGTCGCCACCAGCCAGGCGATCATCAGGATGTAGGGCAGGGCGCTGCGCGCCGCGGCGAGCAGCTGCGCGCGGCCGGGGCGGCGGTCGAGCGCGAAGCGCAATACGATCAGCGGGCCGTAGGCCGACAGCAGCGCGGTCTCGGGCCCGAGCACGGCGGTGGCGGCGGCCAGCGCCGCCAGGCTGGCGGCCATCCAGCCCGCTTCGCGCCAGCATTCCGACGTGGGCGCGCGCAGGCCGGCGCGCGCCGCGGTGCGCCAGTACAGCGCCATCCACAGCGCCATCAGCAAGGCCACCGGCACCATGCTGTAGAGCGCCAGCTCGGAAGCCGGCACGCGCGCATAGGCCGAGGCCAGCAGTGTGCCGCTGCCCATGGCGCCCCAGGGGATCAGCGTCTGGCTCAGCAGCGCGAACACCATGGTTTCGCGGGGCTGCAGGTTCAGCGGCCGGATCAGCAGGACGGTGCCCAGCATGCCGACGCCGAAGCCGGTGGCGGATTCGGCGAAAGGGCCCACCAGGAAACAGGCGAAGAACAGCAGCCTGCGCCGCGCCAGCGCGTCGCCCGGGCCGGGGACGGCGGCGCGGGCGGCCGGGGCGCGGCTCTGCGCGGCCATGTGCCAGAACAGCAGCCCGCCCAGAATGTAGGGCGTGATGATGCCGCCGATCCAGAGGCCGCGCGCGAGCGCCAGCCCCAGCTCGCCGCCGCCGAACGCCGCGGGGGCCGTGGACAGCGCGACGGGGATCGCCGCCGCCAGGCCCAGGATGGCCGCGGCGGTGGTGCTCAGGCGTCCGCTGGCGATGGCGGCGATGACGGTCAGGGCAGGCAGGGACCAGAGTAGGTACGTCATTGGGGAAATGTCCGCGAGGCGTGGGCCGGGTGGCGCGATGCGCGTAGCAGTGTATGCCGACAGCGCGCCGGCCGCTGCCGCGGGCCAGCGGGGCGAAGGGGAATTCCTGCACCAGGACGGGCCGCTTTGGAAGACGGCGGAAACGTACGCTGCGTCCTGCGTCTGGGCTGGTCCATGTGCTGTCCGACTGGGCGCCGCGCCGCGAGATCATCGATGCCGTGTTCCCGTCGCGCCGCGGCCTCTTGCCGTCGGTGCGCAGCCTGATCGATTTCCTGGTGGAGCGTTTCCAGCAGATATAGGAGGAGTAGACCGCGGCCGGCGTCAAGAAAAAGCGATCGCCGATGGACGAAACGCTGGGCTCTGCCGGTGGGCGGAAGTGCGCCGCCAGCGGCCGCACAAACAGGAACTATGGGGCTTGATAATCCTATAAATAGGACGCTGATAACAAAATTAGGAACTTCCGCTGCTGTCGTTCTATTTTTAATATGAACGCAGCCAATCCGGCTCACTTACGGCCCAGCGCCACCGGTTATCAATCAAGGAGAGTTCCATGTCCGCACCCGCCAACTTCAATGGCCAACGTCCCGTCATCGACCCCGCTGACGCCGTCATGCTGCTGGTCGATCATCAGAGCGGCCTGTTCCAGACCGTGGGCGACATGCCCATGCCCGAGCTGCGCGCCCGCGCCGCCGCGCTGGCGTCGATGGCCACGCTGGCCAAGATGCCCGTGATCACCACGGCGTCCGTGCCGCAAGGCCCGAACGGCCCGCTGATCCCGGAAATCCACGCCAACGCGCCGCACGCCAAGTATGTGGCGCGCAAGGGCGAGATCAACGCCTGGGACAACCCCGAATTCGTCGAGGCCGTGAAGGCGACCGGCCGCAAGACTCTCATCATCGCCGGCACGATCACCAGCGTGTGCATGGCGTTCCCCGCCATCAGCGCCGTGGCCGAGGGCTACAAGGTGTTCGCGGTGATCGACGCCTCGGGCACCTATAGCAAGATGGCGCAGGAAATCACGCTGGCGCGCGTGGTGCAGGCGGGCGTGGTGCCGATGGATACGGCGGCCGTGGCCTCCGAGCTGCAAAAGACCTGGAACCGCGAGGACGCGCTGCAATGGGCCGAGGTCTACACCAAGGTGTTCCCGGCTTACCAGCTCTTGATCGAAAGCTATGGCAAAGCGCAGGAAGTGGTGAAGAATAACGAAGTGCTGGATTCACAGCGCTAAATCCGGACACGCCGTCCGGGCGGCCGGCCCGGGCGGTATCTTCACCCAACAGGAACCCAATGAAAACCTGCATCCAACGATTCCTGCTCGCGGCCTTGCTGGCCGGCGGCGCCGCGCAAGCCACCGCCGCGGGCGTGGACTACCGCATCGACCCCGAACACACCGAGGTCGTGGTGACCTGGAGCCACCTGGGCTTCTCCACGCCATCGGCGCACGCGGGCGGCATCCAGGGCGTGATCCGCTACGACGCGGCGCAGCCTTCCGCCTCGTCCGTCAAGCTGGACGTGCCGCTGGCGAGCTTCACCTCGCACATCGCCAAGCTGGACGAAATGCTGCGCGGCCCGCAGTTCTTCGCCGCCGGTCAGTATCCGGCCATCGGCTTTGAGAGCACCTCCGTCGAGGACAAGGGCAATGGGCGGCTGCTGATTCACGGCAAGCTGCGCATCAAGGACCGTGAAAAGCCCGTGGTGCTGGAGGCCCGCCAGAACAAGGCCGGCGTGCACCCGATGGCGCAGCGGCCGGCGATCGGCTTCGACGCGTCCACGGTGCTCAAGCGCAGCGATTTCGGCGTGGAAGCCTACGCGCCCGACGTCAGCGACGAGGTCCAGCTGCGCATCACGGTGGAAGCCGTGGCCGACGCGGCGCGCTGAACGTCGCCGCAATCCAGACCGCGACGCACACCGCGGTTCAAGCTGCCACGCCGTAGCGTTCGGCGATGCGCAGCAGCAGCGCATCCAGTTCCTGGAGGATGGGCCGATGGTCGTCGACCCGGCGCACCAGGGCCGAAGGCATGGCGGGCAGGTCGATCTCCACGAACGCGATCTGGGGCGTGGCGTAGTAGCTGGCCGCCCGCTTGGTCAGCATCAGCAGGCCCTCGCGCGTGTTCACCGCCGCGATGCCTTCCCGGATCGTCCGCACCACGGGGCCGTCGCCGATGGGCCGGCCCTTGGGCGTATGCCGGGGAAAGTGATACTCCTGCCATTCTTCGTTCACCGAGCCCGGCACCATGCGGACCAGGCGCTCGTCTCCCAGCACTTCCGGATCCAGTAAAGTCGCCGCCGCGAAGGGGTGGTCGTGCGGCACGCAGAGCATGCGCTGGTCGCGCAGCACGATGGGGCCGTGGCAGAGCCCGTCCGCGCCCAGCGGCAAGCGGCAGAAGGCCACGTCGACCGTGCCGTCCGCCACGGCCGCATAGTGCGTCACGTAGGTCAGTTCCAGGAATTCCAGTTCCACGTTCGGGTGGGCCGCCTTGAATTCCGTGACCAGGGGGCGGTACAGCTCGTAGAAGCCGCCGCCCAGGAAGCCGATGCGCAGATGGCGCGGTTTGCCGCAGGCCTGGCGCTTGCAGTCGTCGATGGCGCTTTTGAGCATGATCACGGCGGGCCCCGCGCCACGCTTGAGGGTGACGCCCAGCGGGGTCAGCGCGACGCGCCGGCTGCTGCGCTCGAACAAGGGGCCGCCCAGGGTCCTCTCCAGCGCCTTGACCGCCTCCGATACCGACGACTGGCTCATGTGCAGCGCCTCCGCGGCGCGGCCGAAGTGCAGGGTGTCGGCCACCATCAGAAAACAATCGAACTGGCGCAGATCCATGGCGTGGGCGCTTTCCTGGCGTGTTGAGGGGAAGGGCTATATCAATCGGAATTAACGATTGATCGCCCGAATAATACCGCTTGTTCCCGTTCGGCGCGATCGGCAGAATTCGGCCTGCTGATGCTGAATCATCATCTGATTTATCACGCCAAGGAGACAGGAATGCAGGAATCCAGGCCGGAACGGCCGAAATCAAAAGGATCGGCAGAGCCGATTGAATTCATCGTCGACGGAGATTGCGTGCGCGGCACGCTCTACCTGCCCGAGTCCGCGACGGGGCCGGTGGGCGCGGTGGCGCTGGCGCATGGCTGGTCGATGGTGGCGGGCGGAGACCTGGAGGACTACGCGGCCGCCGTCGTCAACCAGGGGCTGGCGGCGCTGACCTTCGACTTCCGCAATCTCGGTCGCAGCGACGGCCAGCCGCGCCAGGAGATCGACCCGCAGCGGCAGATCCAGGATTTCCGCTCGGCCATTTCGTATCTGCGCCGGCGCCCCGAGGTGGACCAGGAGCGCATCGGCATCTGGGGCAGCAGCTATAGCGGCGGGCACGCGCTGACCGTGGCCGCCATCGACAAGCGCGTCAAATGCGTGGTGAGCCAGGTGCCCACCACCAGCGGTTTTCTGGCGGCCCAGCGGCGCGTGCGCTACGACAAGGCGCAGGCGCTGCAGGCCGCGTTCGAGGCCGACCGCGAAGCCCGCGACGCCGGCCAGCCGCCCGGCACGCTGCGCATGGTCGATGCGGATTCCGAGGCGCCGGTGGCCTATCCCGGCCGCGACTCGTACGAGTACATGACCGGGGAGGCGCGGCGCTGTCCGGCCTGGGTGAACGAGGTCACCTTGCGTTCGCTGGAACTGGCCCGCGCCTACGAGCCGGCCGCCTACATCCGTCGCATCGCGCCCACGCCGCTGCTGATGATCGTGGCCACGGGCGACGGCCTCACGCCGGCCGACCTGCAGCAGGAAGCCTTCAACGCGGCCTACCAGCCCAAGCAGCTCCTGTTGCTGCCCGGCGGCCATTACTCGGTCTACACGGAACACTTCGACCGCACCAGCCGCGAAGCCGCGGACTGGTTCGCGCGCCATCTGCGCTGATCCCCCAAGGACGACAACAATGACGACGATAACAATGGAGACACAAGACCGCCGGCGCCGCCTGGCCTCGCTGCGCGCCGCGGCCGTGGGCAATGCCCTCGAATGGTTCGACTGGACGCTGTACGGCACGTTCTCGGCCTATCTGGCCATGAACCTGTTCGACCCGTCGGACCCGACCTCGGCGCTGCTGGCCACGCTGGGGGTGTTCGCCGGCGGCTTTCTCGCCCGCCCGCTGGGCGGCTGGCTGTTCGGCCGCATCGGCGACCGCTACGGCCGCAAGTTCACGCTGGTGCTCACGATGTGCCTGCTGGCGTTGACCAGCCTGGGCATCGCCGTGCTGCCCACCTACGAGCAGGCCGGCGTGCTCGCCTCGGTCCTGCTGTTCGCCTGCCGCCTGATGCAAGGCCTGGCCCACGGCGGCGAGTCCGGCGTGGCCTACACCTACGTGGCCGAAATCGCGCCCGCGTCCCGGCGCGGCTTCTGGTCCAGTTCCGTGTTCGTGAGCGTGACGCTCGGCGTCATGGCCGCCACGGGGCTGGCCGCGCTGCTGACGTCCTGGCTGGGCAAGGCGGCGATGGAGGAATGGGGCTGGCGCGTGGGCTTCGCGATCGGCGCGCTGCTGGGCGTGTACGCGCTGTTCCTGCGGCGCAGCGCGAGCGAGAGCGACGTGTTCGAGCACCAGGCCGAGCAGGGCGGCGGCCTGAAGATCACCAAGCGCCAGGCCTGGCTGATCGCGCGCAACATCGTCATGATCGCCGCGGCGTCCAACGCCACCTACTACACCTGGGTCACGTTCGCGCCGGCCACGGCGATCGCCACCAAGGGTATGGATCCGTCCGGCGCCTATACCGCCAGCCTGATCGCTCAACTGATCTGCCTGCTGTGGCTGCCGGTGTGCGGCTGGCTGGCCGACCGCTACGGTCGCAAGCCCATGGTGATGGCCTTCGGGCTGGGGGTGGCGCTGGCGGTCTTCCCCGTGTCCCACCTCGTCACGGACCAGCCCTGGACGCTGTTCGTGGCCCAGCTGATCGGACTGCTGGTCTGGGCGCTGCTGGCCGCGATCTTCCCGGCCGTGGTGGCCGAGCAGGTGCCGACCGGCGCGCGCGCCATGGGCGTGGGCTTCATTTCCTCGCTTTCGGTCGCCATCTTCGGCGGCACCGCGCCCTACATCAATACCTGGCTGGGCGCGCACGGGCTGGATTGGGTCTACACCGCCTACGTGGGCGCGCTGGGCCTGATGGCGTTCGTCGGCGGTTTCCTCATCAAGGAAACGGCGGGCATGGACCTGAACGATATCGGCCTGCCCGGGCAGCCGCGGCAAGACCTCGCCGCCAAGCGCCCGGCGTTCAACTGATTTCCAACTTTCCATCTTTCTTTACATCGACTTATGAGCAACATGAACTATCCGGATCTGGCAGGCAAAGTCGCAGTGGTCACGGGCGCCGGCGGCGGAATCGGGCGCGCCGTGGTCGCGGCGCTGCGCAAGCAGGGCGTGACCGTGGTCGCCACCGACCGCGATCTGGCGGCGCTGTCCGACGTGGACGCCGACCGCCGGGAACTCGACGTCACTCGGCCGCAGGCCCTGCATGCGCTGGCGCAGGCGGTCTCGGCGGAGCACGGCGCGCTGGACATCTGGGTGAACAACGCCGGCTTCATGGAACGCATGCCCGCGCTGGAGCTGGACGAGGCCGGCTGGCAGCGCACCCTGGACATCAATCTCAAGGGCACGTTCTTCGGCGCCCAGGCGGCCGCGAAGCAGATGATCCCGCAGGGCGGCGGCGCCATCATCAACCTGTCCAGCTATGCGGGCGTGAAGCCGCGTCCGAACTGCGCGGACTATGCCTCGGCCAAGGCGGGCGTGGCGCACCTGACCCAGTGCCTGGCGCTGGAGTGGAGCCCGAAGGGCCTGCGCGTCAATGCGATCGCGCCGGGGTTCATCGAAACGCCGATGAGCAGCTGGATGCACGCGGACGCGGCCACCTACGCCGAATACATCGAACGCCTGCCGGCGCGGCGGCTGGGGCAGCCGGCGGAGATCGCCGACGCGGCGCTGTACCTGGCCTCGCAGGCTTCCGCCTACGTCACCGGCCACGTGCTGCTGGTCGACGGCGGCGTATCCCGGACTTGAGGAGCAACGCCATGGAATCCACTTACTGGAGCGGCAAGGCCGCCGTGGTGACGGGCGCGGCGCGCGGGCAGGGCGCCGCGGAAACGCTGCGTCTGCTGCGGGCGGGCGCGGTCGTCCATGCGCTGGACGTGCTGCCGGAAGGCGACGCGGCCTGGGCCGAACTGCGCGCCTCGGCGGGCGCGGACGCGCAACGGCTCAGGATCCGGGTGGCGGATGTGACGAGCGAGGCCGGCTGGGTCGCGCTGGCCGAGGAAATCCGGCTGGCGGGCGTTCCGCTCTACGGCCTGGTCAACAACGCCGGCGTCACCTTGCGCAAGACCGTGACCGAAACCACGCCGGGCGAATGGCGCCGGCTGCTGGAGATCAACCTGGAGGGGCCGTTCCTGGCGATCCGCGCGCTCGCGGGCCTGATGCCGGCCGGCGCTTCCATCGTCAACACCTCGTCCACGGCGGGGCTGACGGGTTACTTCAGCGCGGCCTATACCGCCAGCAAATGGGGGTTGCGCGGGCTGACGCGAGCCGCCGCGCTGGAACTGGCCGGGCAGGGCGTGCGCGTGAACACGGTTTGCCCCGGCCTGGTGGAAACGCCGATGATCATGCAGCCCAACGCCGTGCACGACGCGGGCCGGGCGCGCCTGTTCTATGAAGGCAATCGCGATGCGACGCCGCTGTCGCGGGCCGCGGAGGCGGACGAGATTGCCGGGGCGGTCATGTTCCTGCTGGGGCCCGACGCCTCGTTCATCACCGGTTCGGACCTGCCCGTCGATGGCGGCATGACCGGGGGCGGCGTGTACTGGCGTATCGGGAAAGCCACCGGCAATCTGTAGCGCGGCATGCCGTGGCCGGCGCGCGACCGGCCACGGCGCCTAGGCTTACTGGCCGCCGCCGTAGATATTGCCGGCGATGCCGCCGGCCGCGGCGCCGATGGCCGCGCCCGTCCAGCCGCTGCCGCCGGCGATCGCGGCGATGCCCGCGCCCGCCGCCGCGCCGATGGCGGCGCCGGAGAGCGTGCCCTGCTGCTTGGAGCTCATGTTCGTGCAGCCGGCCAGCGATACCATCGCGAAGCCTATGAGAATCGATCGGATCATTTTCATGGCGGACTCCTAGGGCGCGCGCTTCGTGCCGGGCACGACGATTTCGAACCAGAGGGTTTCAACCACCGGCCGATCCATCTTCGCGGGGTTCGCCGCGTACCAGTTGTCCAGGCTTTCGCGCACCGAATCCAGTGTCTGCGCCTGGAGGCCTCGGGCAAACCGGGGGATCAGGCTCTGGGCATCGGTGGGCGCATGGCGCCGCTGGTACGCCTGTTCCACTTGAAGAAGATTGGCCATCCCGAGGAGGTAGGCTTTCTTCAGATTCGCATCGGACTCCGACCATTGCTTGCCGGTGATGATGGGAGCCCCCTCGGGCGGCGCCGCGTTGCCGGGGGCGGCAACCAGCAACGAGAGGGCAAGAGCTGCCGGACCGAACAGGTGTTTCACTTTCATCGCATCGCTCCTCTGGGGAACAAAGACAGAAAAACAACGTCCTGACGCCTTGCACGCGGCTCGCTCGGCGGGGCAAGCGATATGCGGTACCGATTAATTTAGGCCCGAAAACAGGCTCGCGCAAGAGGCGGGAAACCATCGCCGGGACAAATCCGCGAGACTTCCGCGAAGCCTTCGCAAGCCGCTATCCGGCTTGGGCTGGATTGGTGTAGAGTTTCATTAAACAAAACGTAGTTTATTTAATGAAACGAAAGCCATGAACCAGATACCCCGGATCCCCGAAACTACCTTGGCGCTCCACCTGTCGCGCCGGCGCGGGCAGCCTATCGCGACCGCCACGCGCGAGCGGCTGGCCCAGGCCATGCTGGACTGGTTCACCGCCGGATGGTCGGCCAGCGGAACCGCCGCGGCGGACCGCTACCGCCGCGTGGCGCAGGACTGCCATCCCGGGCCGGGGCCGGCGCCGGTGTTCGGGGGCGCGTCGATGCATTCCAACGGCGCCGCCTTCGCGAATGCCGGCATCGCCCACATCCGCGAAATCGACGATGCGCACCGCGCGGCCATGCTGCATCCCGGCGTGGTGTCCATCACCCCGGCGCTGGCGCTGGCCGCCGCCGGCGGCCTGACCCGGCGCCTGGCGGCCGACGCGGTCATCGCGGGCTACGAGGCGTCCTTGCGGATAGGGGAAGCGTTGGGGGCGGGACATGCCGCGGGCTTCCACGCCACGGCGACCGCGGGCGCCATCGGCGCGGCCGCCGCCGCCGGCGTGGCGCTGGGCCTGGAAGGGGAACGGCTGCACCATGCGCTGGGCATCGCGGCCACGCAGGCGGCCGGCCTGTGGCAGATGGCGGACGACGGCGCGCACGAGTCGAAGTCGCTGCATCCGGCCTTCGCGGTGCGCAACGGGCTGGCCGCGGCCTATGCGGCCCGCGCGGGCCTGCCGGGCGCGCTGCGCTACGTCACGGGCGCGCGCGGGCTGTACCGGCTGCTGGGCGGCGACGGGCCGCTGGAGGCGCTGGACGGCGGGCTGGATGCGCCGGAGCGCCTGAACACGGCCACCATCAAGGCCTGGCCTTGCTGCGCGCAGCTCTTCACGCCGCTGGACGCGATCCGGGACCTGCTGGATGCCCATGGCACCACGCCCGGCGAGATCGAGGCGGTGGACATCGAGATCTACACCCATGCGCTGAAGATCGCCGGCGTGGACTGGCCCGCCCGGCCCGCGGAAACCTGCTTCAGCCTGCGCTATGTGGCCTCCCGGTTGCTGCTTGCCGGCAAGCTGGGGATCGAGGACATGGAAGCGCCGGACCTCGGAGCGGCGGACCTGCTGGCGATGGCGGGCCGGATTACGGTGCGGACCAGCGACGCGTTCCAGCGCGAATTTCCCCAACTGCGTCCCAGCCGCGTCACGCTGACGCTCAAGAACGGCCGCAAGCTCGACACGCTGAGAAAGCTGCGCCGCGGCGACCCGGAGGATCCCTACACCTGGACGGCGCTGCAAGCGCGCATGCGCGCCTTCGCGCCCGCCATGGACGATGCCGCGGCCCGGGCCATCGCGGCCTGGTGCGAAGGCTTCGCGGACGCGGGGCGCGACGGCGAGGTCTGCGCGCCGCCGCCGGCGCTGTTCGGCGGCCCGGCGCGGTAGGCGGGGGAAGCCGGTAGCGGGCCGGCCGCGCTTGGGCGACCGGCCTTCAGGCAGCCGCTATCAGCTTGCGGCTTTCGGCGTCCAGGCCGCGGGCGGCGCCGTGCGGAACCCCTGCTGGGCCAGTTCGTGGCGGGCGATGTCGACCGCCTTGCGCTGCGCGGCCTCGTTGTGGCGCGAGGCCAGCCCCAGCACCACCAGCGCGCCGACGAAGGTGTCGTCGCCGTCGAAGACCGGCACGGCCACGGAGGCCATCTCGGCCACGCGTTCGGAGCGGGTCATGGCATAGCCCTTCTCGTGGATGTCGCCCGCGAGCGGCGTGGCGCCGCCGGTGAAGGCGCGCAGCACGTGCGCCGACGAACCGCCGTCCTTCAGGCTGATGCGCTTGCCCACTTCCACGTGGTGACGCACTTCCTTGGACGTGTTCTCGCGATACAGGCAGATGCGGTCGTCGCCGCTGCGCACGTACAGCGCCACGGTTTCTCCGGTCTGCTCCATGACGTTGCGCAGCACCGGCTGCAGGCGCGAACCGAGGTCGAAGGTGTCGCGGTACAGCATGCCCATGTGCAGCAGCGCCGGTCCCAGCGCGTAGGTGCTGCTGTCGTAGCGATGGATCATCCGCGCCTTGATGAAGACGCCCAGCAGGCGCAGCAGGGTGGCTTTGTCCAGGCCGGTGCGGTCGGCCAGGTCGCGCAGCGACAGGCGCAGGCTGTCTTCGCCGAAACACTCCAGGATGGAGATGCCGCGTTCGAGCACGCCGGCGGGCGGCTTAGGGGAATTCTCGCTTGACACGGTTTCCTATGCTTCCTTATAGTTTCGATCAATAAAACACATTTTAATCAATGAAATGAAAAACGGCTACCGGACCAAGGACCGCCGCGTTCATTCACCAGGAGACAGCGTTGCAGGGCCCGGGTTTGCGCCCGGGCTTGCGATCCACCGCATTATGCCCAATCAGATCGATGCATTTCTGGCGGCGCTGGCCGCCATCGTGGGCGGGGACCACGTCCTGACCGGGCCGGCCGACACCGCCCGGTACGCGGCCGACTGGCGCCGCAACTTCCCCGGCGCGGCGCTGGCGGTGGCGCGCCCCGCCAATACCGGCCAGGTGTCGCAGGTGGTGGCGCTGTGCGCCAGCCACGGCGTGGCGGTGGTGCCGCAGGGCGGGAATACCGGCCTGGTCGGCGGGTCCACGCCCGATGCCTCGGGCCGCGAACTGGTGCTCAGCCTGGACCGCATGACGGCGGTGCGGCGCGTGGACCCGCTGGACAACAGCATCACGCTGGAAGCCGGCTGCACGGTGCTCGCGGCGCAGCAGGCGGCGGCCGACGCGGGCCGGCTGTTCGCGCTGTCGCTGGCCTCGGAAGGCAGCGCGACGGTGGGCGGCGTGGTGTCCACCAATGCCGGGGGCGAGCAGGTGCTGCGCTACGGGAACACGCGCGACCTGACGCTCGGGCTGGAAGTGGTGCTGGCCGACGGCCGCGTGCTGGACCTGCTGGGCACGCTGCGCAAGGACAATACCGGCTATGACCTGAAGCAGCTGTTCATCGGCGGGGAAGGGACGCTGGGCGTGGTGACCGCCGCCTCGTTCAAGCTGTACGCGCGCCCGGCCAAGGTGGTGACCGCCTGGGTCGCCGTGCCCACCGCGCAAGCGGCGGTGGACCTGCTGGGGCGCCTGACCGGGGCCGTGGGCGAGCGCGTCACGGCCTTCGAACTCATCGGCCGCCAGACGCTGGCCCAGGTGCTGGCGCATCCGCTGGACGGCATGCGCAATCCGCTCGCCATCGACACGCCGTGGTCGGTGCTGTTCGACGTGTCCGAAACCTCGGCGCACCTGGATCCGGAGCCGGCGGTGCACGCGGTGCTCGAAGCCGCCATGGAGGCGGGCGCCGTGACCGACGCGGTGATCGCCGCTTCCGGCCGCCAGGCGCACGAGCTGTGGGCGCTGCGCGAGCACGTGCCGGAGGCCCAGCGGCTGGACGGCCCGTCCATCAAGCACGACATCTCGGTCGCGGTATCGCGCATCCCCGAATTCATCGCCGCCGCCGGCGCGGAACTGGAGGCCCTGATGCCCGGCATCCGGATCGTGTGCTTCGGGCACGTGGGCGACGGCAACCTTCATTACAACCAGAGCAAGCCCGCCGGCATGGACGACGCCGCGTTCCGGGCGCGCGAGGACGCGGTGCATGAAGTGGTGCACGGCGTGGCCGCCCGCCTGGGCGGATCGATTTCCGCCGAGCACGGCATCGGCCGGCTCAAGCAGCAAGCCTTCCTGCAGTTCAAACCCGCCGTTTCCGTGGACCTCATGCAGCGCATCAAGCATGCGCTGGATCCGCGCGGCACCTTCAACCCGGGCCGCCTGTTGCCGCGTCCCGCCCACCAGCCTTCCTAATCATCCAGGATCCCGCGTCATGTCCGTTTCCGTTTTCGATATGCAATCGCTCCAGCACCTCTGGAGCACCGATGAAGTGCGCGCCATCTTCTCCGAGGAGAACCGCATCCAGAAGTGGCTGGATTTCGAGGCGGCCCTGGCCGAGGCCCAGGCCGAGCTCGGCATCATCCCGGCCGAGGCGGCCCGCGAGATCCGCGCCCAGGCCAAGGCCGACAACATCGACATCGCCCAGATGTCGGCCGAGATCCGGCGCATCAAGCACTCCCTGGTGCCGGCGCTCAAGCAGTTGCAGGCGCGCTGCGGCGGCGACCACGGCGAGTGGCTGCATTACGGCGCCACCACCCAGGACGTGGTCGACACCGGCGTCGCGCTGCAACTCAAGGAAGTGCATGCCGTGATCATGCGCGACGTGACGGCCGTGGGCCAGGAGCTGGCGCGGCTGGCCCGGGCCCATCGGGACACGCCCATGGCGGGCCGCACCCATGGC
>Ga0182745_1001610_pt1 | contig 21460 bp, 23 predicted proteins | sample eDN3rd30CKraftBY_FD_128523 | JGI IMG/M metagenome (GOLD analysis project Ga0182745, IMG submission 128523) | Enriched backyard soil microbial communities from Emeryville, California, USA - eDNA 3rd pass 30_C Kraft BY (version 2) (version 2) | ecosystem: Environmental > Terrestrial > Soil >...
TCAGCGCCTTCATCACATCCTCGCCGAGCACCAGGTCGATCGCATCGAGGATCGGGTCGAGCTGGTCGTCGGCGCTGACCCCGACGATCGTCGAGGCGACGAAGTCGTGCTGTTTCGACCAGGCGGTCGCCATCGTCACCGGATGCAGTCCCGCCTCGGCGGCGATCGCCAGATAGCGCGCCGTCGCGGCGAGCGACTTGTCATTGACGAAGCGGCGTCCCATCGCGGCCTGCCGCCCCTCCATCCGCAGATAGCGCGAGAAGCGCGCGCCCTCGGGCATGGCGCCGTCCTGATATTTGCCCGACAGCACCCCGCCGGCGAGCGGCGAATAGGGGATCAGGCTGACGCCCTCCTGCCGGCTGACCTGCGCCAGTTCGTCCTCGAAACGGCGGTTGTTGAGGCTGAAATTATTCTGGATCGTCTCGTAGCGCGCCAGGCCGAGCCGTTCCGATGCACCGAGCGCCTTCATCAGTCCCCAACTCGCCTCGTTCGAGCAGCCGAGGATGCGGACCTTGCCCTCGCGCACCAGTTCGTCGAGAGCCTCCATCATCGCGTCATAGGGCGCGTCATGGTCGGGCCAGTGGGTCTGATAAAGGTCGATATAGTCGGTCTGGAGGCGCGTCAGGCTCGCCTCGACCGCGGTGCGGATATGGTGGCGGTCGAGCGCGGTCGTGCCGCCCCGGCATGGCGACTTGAACCAGACATGGCTCGGTCCCGACACCTTGGTCGCGAGGATGATCGCGTCGCGGTTCTTGGTCTTGAGCCAGCGGCCGACGATCTCCTCGGTGCGCCCGACCCATTTGATATCGGGCGGCACCGGATAGCCCTCGGCCGTGTCGTAGAAATTGATTCCGGCCTCGAAGCAGCGGTCGAGGACGCGAAACGCGGTTGCTTCGTCGGCCTGGCTGCCGAAGGTCATCGTTCCCATGCAGATGTCGGACACATGGATGGCGCTTCGGCCAAGGCGGCGGCTCTTCATGGGCTCTGATCTCCGGTCGGGCGGGGAGGGGAGCGCCGTGCATAGGTTGCGCGCGAGGGCCTTGCAATCAGATCAGCAGCGCGAGCGATCCGACCAGCAGCGCCGCCATCGTCCAGTTGAAGACGCGCAGGCGCGCCGGGCTCGACAGCCAGCCGCGCAGCGCCTGGCCCATCACCGCCCACAGGCTGGTCGAGGGCAGGTTGATGACGCCGAACACGGCCGCGACCAGCGCGACCGCGGCGAGATTGCGGTCGGGGGCGTAGAGGGCGATCGCGGTCAGCGCCATCGACCAGGCCTTGGGGTTCACCCACTGGAACAGCATCGCCTGGACGAAGCTCGTCGGCTTGCCCCGCGCGCCGCCTTCGGTATCGGGCGCCCCGGCGTTGGCGATCTTCCACGCCAGCCACAGGAGATAGACGACGCTCACCACCTTCAGAATCAGGTTCAGGACGGGGAAAAGGTCGAACAGCTCCATCAGCCCCACGCCGACGAGCACGATCATCAGCGTGAAGCCGATGCCGACGCCGAGCGCGTGCGGTACGGTGCGGCGCAGGCCGAAATTGGCGCCCGACGCCATCAGCATCATGTTGTTCGGCCCCGGCGTGATCGAGGTGACGAGCGCGAAGGCGGAGAGCGCGGCGAGGGTGGTCTGTTCCATGCGCGCAATATAATTCGTCATCAACGGCAAGTGATTGCAAAGTTGGCCGGAATTCGGGTATTATATGCAATCTATGAATGAGATCGACGCCATAGGCCGCAGGATATTGCGCGAACTGTCCTGCGAGGGGCGAATCTCCAACCTCGACCTTGCCGAGCGCGTCGGGCTGTCGCCCTCGGCCTGCCTGCGCCGTGTGCAGGAGCTCGAACGCAGCGGAGTGATCAGGGGTTATCGCGCGCGCATCGATCCGGCGCGAACGGGGACGACCTTCATCGCCTATGTCACGGTGGGCCTGTCGCGCCATACCAAGGACGCGCAAGCGGGTTTCGAGGCCGCGATCGCCGAAGCCCCCGAAGTGCGCGAGTGTCACAATGTTACCGGCTCGATCGAATACCTGCTGCGCGTCGAGGCCGCCGACCTGGCCGCCTACAAGCATTTCCATACCGAGGTGCTGGGCGTGCTGCCGCAGGTGAACGCGATCACCACCTATGTGCTGATGGATTCGCCGAAGGACGAGCGGGGCTGACTGTCATTGCGAGCGAAGCGAAGCAATCTCCCGCTATCGTTAGGCGAGGCCGACAGATGGAGATTGCTTCGTCGCTGCGCTCCTCGCAATGACGAGGGGAGGTTGAACCAGCGGTAATGACACCGCATATCGGTTGCATGCCGAAACTTTCCTTCCTCGACCTCGTCCCCGTCACCGACAGCGGGACGATCGCCCAATCGCTCGCCAACGCCGCCGATCTCGCGCGCCATGCCGAGGCGCTCGGCTATCATCGCTATTGGGTGGCCGAGCATCACGGCATGGCGGGCATCGCCAGCGCCGCGACCTCGGTCGTGCTCGCGCATATTGGCCATGCGACGCAGAGCATCCGCATCGGCGCCGGCGGGATCATGCTGCCCAACCATGCGCCGATGGTGATCGCCGAACAGTTCGGCACGCTCGAGGCGCTGTTTCCCGGCCGGATAGACCTGGGGCTGGGCCGCGCGCCCGGCTCGGACCAGCGCGTCGCGCAGGCGCTGCGCCGCAACCTCGCGAGCGACGAGCGGCAATTCCCGCAGGATGTCGTCGAACTGCAGGCCTTCCTCGCCGGCGACGAGCGGCTCGGCATCCGCGCGGTGCCAGGGGAGGGAAGCCAGGTGCCGCTGTGGATCCTGGGATCGAGCCTGTTCGGCGCGCAACTCGCGGCGATGCTCGGGCTGCCCTATGCCTTCGCGAGCCATTTCGCGCCCGATGCGCTCGACGAGGCGCTCGATATCTACCGCCGCCAGTTCAAGGCGTCGGCGCAGCTGTCAGAGCCCTATGCCGCCGCGGCGTTCAACGTCTTCGCCGCCGACACGCGCGAAGAGGCCGAGCTGCTCGCATCGTCGCAGCAGCAGGCGTTCGTCGCGCTGCGCACCGGCAATCCGGGCAAGATGAAGCCGCCGCTCGAAGGCTATAAAGACAACCTGCCGCCCAATGCGCGCGCGATCCTCGATCATGTGCTGCAATGTTCGGCGGTCGGTACCGTCGACGATGTCGCGGCGGGCCTCAAGGCCTTCGTCGCGCGCACCGGCGTCGACGAAGTGATCGTGGCCTCGTCGATGTACGACCATGAGGCGCGCAAACATTCGGTCGCCTTGGCGATGGAGGCGGCGCGTGGCCTCTGAACCGTCAAGAAATATGACGATCGGAGTCATCGAAGCATAATCGAAAGGTCATCGGAGCGTCCTCGAATCGACGCGCTGCCTGCCTAGGCGCGGCGCGTCGTTCCAAAAAGGGGTCGCTTCCATGTCCATCGCCATCCGTCTCGCCGGTGCCAGCCTTCTGGTGCTGGCCGCTTCCCATCAGGCCTATGCGCAGGAGGCGGCGGCCGACGAGGGCGATGCGATCGTCGTCAGCGGCCAGCGTGCGCAACAGGAGCGCGCGATCGAGATCAAGCGCGACGCGATCGGGATCGTCGACGTCGCGGCGGCAGACGAGATCGGCCAGCTCCCCGACCGCAACGTCGCCGAAGTGATCGAGCGGCTGCCCGGCGTCGGGGTGCAATATGACCAGGGCGAGGGGCGCTATGTCGCGATCCGCGGCATCCCTTCCGACCTCAACAATTACACCGTCAACGGCTTCGAACTTGGCAACCCGGACGGCAATACCCGCCGTCTGCCGCTCGACGTCGTGTCGGGGCAGCTTCTCAACCGCGTCGAGGTGACCAAAGCGAAGACCGCCGATCTCGACGGGCAGGGGATTGGCGGCACGATCAACCTCGTCACGCAAACCGCCTTCGACTTCGCCGAACCCTTCGTCCTGTCGGCCAATGCGCAAGTCGGCTATCAGACGCTCAACGAAAAGACACCGATCCGCGGCGACGCGAGCATCGGCGGGCGTTTCGGCACCGACGAGCAGTTCGGCGTCCTGATCGGCGGCAGCTATTCGAAACGCGATTTCCAGAGCTTCGGCATCTTTCCCGACGACTGGTCGCCGTTCCCCGGCGCGGCGCGCGGCGGGATGCCGACCAACATCAAATATACCGATTACCAGCTCGAGCGCGAGCGGATCGGCGGGGTCGCGTCGTTCGACTGGCGGGCGAGCGACACGACGCACCTGTGGGCGCGCGGGCTCTACAGCAAGTTCACCGAGAACGAATATCGCCAGCGCTTCCGCCTCGACTTCGCGACCGCGGCGCAGCGCGAGGCCGGGACGGTCACGCTCAACCCCGACGGCGTGAGCGGCGTTTCGACCGTGACCGAGCAGCGGTCGGACCTTCGCCTCGAATATAAGGAAAAGTCGGTGCTCGTCGGGATGGTCGGCGGCACGACCGAAACCGACGACTGGACGTTCGATTACGGCCTCGCGCGCTCGCACAACAAGGTGGTCGAGCCCAACCAGCTCTGGCAGTTCCGCGGCAATCCCGGCACCGTCGATTTCGATTTCAGCGACAAATTGTTCAGCGCTGCGCCGCGCGCGCCGCTGTCCGCCGACGCGGCGGGCTTTCGCCAATATACGGTGCAGGACGAGAGCGGCGACGAGTATATCTGGACCGGGCGGCTCGACGTGACGCGCCGGCTCGCCTTTGGGGACGAGAGCTGGCTGAAGGTCGGCGGCAAATATCGCGCGACCGACAAGGATTTCGATTCGAACAACACCGTCTTTTCGCGCGGCGGCAACGCCGCGACGCGCTTCACGCTCGGCCAGTTCGATCTTTCGGGCGCCGACGTGATTTCGCGTGTCGGCGGCGGGCACGACTATCTGATCACCCCGGTGATCGACGCCGAACGGATCGATGCCTTCACCGCCGATCCCGCGAATGCCGCCTATTTCGTCCTCGACGAGACCTCGTCGATCGCCAATGCGACGCTGAGCGATCTCGACCTGTCGGAAAAGATCGCCGCAGGCTACGCGATGGCGAACCTCGATTTCGGCACGATCACCGTGACGCCGGGGCTGCGCGTCGAGCAGACCGACCTGACGATCAAGGGCTTCCAGCTCGAAAATGAGAGCGACGTCGTTCCGGTCACCGCGAAGCATAAATATACGAACTGGCTGCCCAGCCTGGTCGTCCGTATCCGGCCCAATGAGGAAGCGGTCTTCCGCTTCGCCTATACGCGCAGCGTCGGCCGTCCGAACTATTCGGACCTGACGCCCGGCGGCGAGATCGCTTACGAACAGAATGACGACGGCACGTTCGACGGCTCGGTGTCGCTCGGCAACCCGAACCTCAAGCCCTATGTCGCCGACGCGCTCGACGCTTCGGCCGAATGGTATTTCGCCAAGGGCGGTCTGCTTTCGGTCGGGGTGTTCGCGAAGTTCATCAAGAACCCCGTCTATACGCAGAGCTATTTCGTGCTCGATACCAGCTATGGCGGGCGCGACTATGCGGTGCTCAGCTTCTCGCAAAAGGCGAACGGCACCAGCGCCGACCTGATCGGGCTCGAACTCGCTTATCGCCAGCAGTTCGACTTCCTTCCCGGCTTCCTGTCGGGTTTCGGGGTCGAGGCGAACATGGCGCTGATCGATTCCAAGCTGAAGGTGCCCGGCCGAGCCGACCCCGCGGCCTTCCCCGAACAGTCGGGGCTGCTCTATGGCGCGCAGCTCTTCTATCAAAAGGGTCCGATCGAGGCCTCGGTCGCCTATCACAACACCGGCCGCGCGCTGATCGCGCTCGGCGCCGATGCAGCGGGCGACCAGTATAACGACGACCTGCGCCGGCTCGATGCCAAGGCGTCGTTCGCGCTGACCGATGCGATCAAGCTGTTCGTTGAGGCGCAGAATCTGACCGACGAGCCGACGCGCCAGTATCAGAGCAATCGGCGCGACTGGATCATCCAGAACGAGCGCTATGGGCGGACCTTCTACGTCGGCGCGTCGGTGCGCTTCTGATGCTCGCCGCCGCGCTGCTGACGCTCGCGACCATCGCAGCGCCCGAGGCCGATCAGGGCGTCGCGGCGGACGCGCGACATGTCTATGCGATCGATAACAATGCGATCGGCAAATATGACAAGGCGACGGGCGAGCGCGTGGCGCGCTGGGAGGGCGATGCCAGGCTGTTTCCGCACATGAACAGCTGCGCGGTGGTGAAGCGGCAACTCGTCTGCGCGGCCTCCAACTATCCCGCGGTGCCGATGGCGAGCACGGTCGAGATCTTCGACACGAGAACGCTGAAGCATGTCCGCAGCGTCAGCCTCGGCCGCATGTACGGTTCGCTGACCGCGATGGACTGGCACAAGGGCAGCTGGTGGGCGGTGTTCGCCAATTACGACGACCGCGGCGGCGAGCCGGGCCGTGACCATCGCTTCACGACGCTGGTGCGAATGGACGCATCGTTCCGGCCACTCGAATCCTGGCTTTTCCCCGCCGAACTGCTCGCGCGCTTTGCTCCGAAAAGCTGCTCGGGCCTTGCCTGGGGAAGTGACGGACTGATCTATGCGAGCGGTCACGACCGTCCTGAAATCTACGCGCTGAAGCTGCCCGAGGCGGGCGCGACGCTCGATCTCGTCGCGACGCTGCCGGTGCCGACCGAGGGGCAGGCGATCGACTGGGACCCCGTCGAGCCGCGGCTCTTGTGGACGATCGACCGGCGGAAGAAGGAAATTCGCGCGACGCCTATTCCGGCACCTTGAGGATTTTTGGCTTTCTTCTCACGGCCCAACAGGGCGAGCGAAACGGGCCGCTGGGCACGCGCGCCGCCCGTGTTGACGCGCCTCCGGCCGCGGCAGTATAGGGACGGCGCCAATCGGGCGGCCCGCATGGGGTCGCCTTTTTACTTTACCTGTCTGGAAAGGTGCTGTGCCATGTCGATCACGCCGCTGATGCCCGTTTACCCCCGGTGCGCAGTGCGTCCGGTGCGCGGCGAAGGCGCCTATCTGATCGGCGAGCGAGGCGAGCGCTATCTGGACTTCGCGAGCGGCATCGCGGTCAACCTGCTCGGCCACGGGCATCCGCACCTGACGAAGGCGATCCAGGATCAGGCGGCGACGCTGATGCACGTCTCGAACCTCTACGGCAGCCCGCAGGGCGAGGCTTTTGCCGCGCGGCTCGTCGAGAACACATTCGCCGATACGGTCTTCTTCACCAATTCGGGCGCCGAGGCGGTCGAATGCGCGATCAAGACCGCGCGCGCCTATCATTCGAGCGCGGGCAATGCCGAAAAGCATGTTCTGATCACCTTCAACAACGCCTTCCATGGCCGTACGCTCGGGACGATCTCGGCGACCAACCAGGAAAAGCTGCGCAAGGGTTTCGACCCGCTGCTGCCCGGCTTCGCTTACGCGCCGTTCGACGACGTCAACGCCGCGCTCGACCTGGTCGACGACAACACCGCCGGCTTCCTCGTCGAACCGGTGCAGGGTGAGGGCGGCATCCGCCCCGCCTCGCAGCCCTTCCTGCAGGCGCTGCGCGACATCTGCGACAAGCGCGACCTGATGCTGATCTTCGACGAGGTGCAGTGCGGCGTCGCGCGCACCGGCACTCTCTACGCCTATGAGCAATATGGCATCGCCCCCGACATCATGGCGAGCGCCAAGGGCATCGGCGGCGGCTTTCCGATGGGCGCGTGCCTCGCGACCGAAAAAGCGGCGCGCGGCATGGTGATCGGCACTCATGGATCGACCTATGGCGGCAATCCGCTCGCGATGGCGGCGGGGCAAGCGGTGTTCGACGTGATCCTCGAGGAAGGCTTCCTCGACCAGGTCAAGGCGACCGGCGAGCGGCTGCGCGGCGCGCTCGAACAGCTTATCCCCAATCATGACCATCTGTTCGATAGCGTGCGCGGCATGGGGCTGATGCTGGGGGTCAAGCTCAAGTCCGACAGCCGCGCCTTCGTCGCGCATCTGCGCGACAATCACGGGCTGCTGACGGTGGCGGCGGGCGACAATGTCGTCCGCATCCTGCCGCCGCTCAACATCGGGCAGGGCCATATCGACGAGTGCATCGAAAAGCTGTCGGCGGGCGCGGCGAGCTATACGCCGCCGGAAGCCTGATGCGGCATTTCCTGAACCTGTCGGACGCCGGCGGCGATGCCGTCGCGGCGATGCTGGCCGACGCGATCGACCGCAAGGCGGCGCGCGCGGGCTGGCCCAAGGGTCGGCCCGACGCCGACAAGCCGCTCGCGGACCATGTGCTGGCGATGGTGTTCGAGAAGAATTCGACCCGCACACGCGTCTCGTTCGACATGGCGATGCGCCAGCTGGGCGGCAGCGCGATGGTCCTCGACGCGGGGACCACCCAGCTCGGCCGCGGTGAGACGATCGCCGACACCGCGCGCGTCCTGTCGCGCTATGTTGACGCGATCATGATCCGCACCGACGATCATGCCAAGATCGAGGAACTGGCCGCGCATGCCAGCGTGCCGGTGATCAACGGTCTGACCGACCTGTCGCATCCGTGCCAGATCGTCGCCGACCTGCTGACGCTGGTCGAAAGCGGCAAGGCGCTGCCGGGGCTCGAACTCGCGTGGCTCGGCGATGGAAATAACGTGCTCGCCTCGCTGATCGAGGCGGCGGGGCTGTTCGGCTTCAACGTCCGCGCGGGGTGCCCGCAGGGCTATGACCCCGACCCGGCCTTCGTCGAGGCGGCGCGCGCGCAGGGCGCGCGGATTGATATCGTCCGCGACGCGCGCGAAGCGGCCGCAGGCGCCGACGTCGTCGTCACCGATACCTGGGTGTCGATGGGGCAGGACCATGCCCACAACAAGCTTGCGGCGATGGCGCCGTTCCAGGTCGACGAGCGGCTGATGGACGCCGCGAAGGGCGATGCGCTCTTCCTTCACTGCCTGCCCGCGCATCGCGGCGAGGAGGTCGTCGACGCGGTGATCGACGGATCGCAGTCGCGTGTCTGGGACGAAGCTGAAAACCGCGTCCATGCTCAAAAATCCGTCCTCCTCTGGGCGCTGGAAAAACTGTGAGCGACTCCGTCGAGACCTGGTTCGACCAACCGCTGCTCTTCACCATCGCCGAACGTCATGTCCGCGGACGACTGGTGCGGTTGGGGCCGGCGCTGCGCACGATCATCGCGGCGCACAGCTATCCGCCGGTCGCGGAAAAGTTGCTGGCCGAAGCGCTCGTCCTCACCGTTCTGCTCGGCTCGACGCTCAAGGACGAAAAGGGTCAGCTCACGCTGCAGGCCCAGACCGGCGGCGGGCCGGTCGAACTGCTCGTCTGCGACTATCGCGGCGGTGAGCTTCGCGGCTATCTGAAGTTCGACGCCGAGCGGCTCGCCGAGATCGGCCCCGAACCGACGCTGTTCGCGCTGTTCGGCGAAGGGTTCCTTGCGATCACCTTCGACCAGGCGACAACGGGCGAGCGCTATCAGGGGATCGTCCCGCTCGAAGGCGCGTCGATCGGCGACGCCGCCGAACATTATTTCGAGCAGTCCGAGCAGATTTCGAGCCTGATCAAGCTCGCGGCGCGCCATGATGCCGAGGCCGGCTGTGTCGCCGGCGGGCTGCTGCTCCAGCATCTACCGGAGGGCGAGGTCGGCCGCGACCGGCTGCACGTCCGCCACGATCTTCCCGAATGGGAGCACGCGCGGACGATCGCCGAGACGCTGAAGCCCGACGAGCTGACCGACCCGGCGACCTCGCTCGAAACGCTCGCATGGCGCCTGTTCCACGAGGATGAGGTGCGCGTCGCGCCCGGCGCCACCATATCGCGCGGCTGCCGGTGCAGCACCGGCTATTTCGCCGGCGTGCTCGCCCAATTCCCCGAAAGCGAGCGCCGCGAAATGGCGGACGAGCAGGGGTTGGTCCAGGTCGATTGCGCCTTTTGCTCGCGCGTCTTCCCCATTCCGCTCGGCGAGATCGGCGCGGAGGACTGAGCGCCCCGGGACGGCGTTCCCCATCGGTGAAGCGGGGTCATCGAGGGCCGGGCGGTTGAAAGGCCGCGACCGGATCGCTATCTCCTTGCGAACGGGGTCGCACTCTTGCCCGGTTGTGGGTGGCCAGGTGGATAGGTGGACATGGCGATCTTCTCTCCTTTCTTGCGATGGACTTTGGCGAGCGCGACCTTGGCGCTGGCCAGCACGGCGGCGGTTCCGGCACAGGCGCCTTCGCTCGCGATGCTCGACCGGCTCGAAAAGGGCCGCTGGCAGCTCAGCGAGCGCGGCAAGCCCGACGTTCTGCAATCGATGTGCCTTGGCGACGCGCGGCGGATGATCCAGGTCTATCATCCGCGCAGCGGCTGCTCGCGCTATGTGATCGAGGACAAGCCGAATTCGGTGACGGTGCATTACACCTGCCCCGGCGCCGGGCATGGCCGCACGACGATCCGTTCGGAAACCAACCGGCTGGTGCAGATCGACACGCAGGGGATCGCGAACGGCAAGCCCTTCTCGCAGGCGATCGAGGCGCGCCGCGTCGCGGCGTGCACGGGCGGCTGATCCACTCCGGCGATAACCCGATATTAACCATCCCGCGCTATCGGGGACGAATGACGCACCGATGTGCGTCCTTCTCCCTACGGCGTCATGCCGAACTGGGCCGCCGGCACCGCCGCGCGGCCCATTTTCTTGGTGCGGCGCAGCGCGGGCCTTGCGCGGCTGCATGGGCGGGCGTATCGGGCGCCGATGCACGACATGCACGGAAAAACGGTCATCGTCCTTCTCTCGGGCGGGCTCGACTCGATGGTCTGCGCCGGCCTTGCGCGCGAGGCGGGGGCGCGGATCGTCGCGCTGACGGTCGATTACAACCAGCGCCACCGCGTCGAACTCGAATCGGCCGCGCACATCGCCGACTATGTCGGCGCGGCCGAGCATATCGTGCTGCCGCTCGACCTTCGCCGCTTCGGCGGCTCGGCGCTGACCGCCGACATCGACGTCCCGAAGGACGGTCCGATCGGCGAAGCGAGCGACGTTCCGGTCACCTATGTGCCCGCGCGCAACCTCATCTTCCTGTCGCTCACGCTCGGCCTCGCCGAGGCGCGGCGCGCGCAGGACATCGTGATCGGGGTCAATGCGCTCGACTATTCGGGCTATCCCGATTGCCGCCCCGAATTCATCGCGGGCTTCGAGGCGCTCGCGCGCCTCGCGACGCGTGACGGCGACAAGGGCGTCGATTTTCATATTCACGCTCCGCTCCAGCACATGACCAAGGCCGATATCGCCGCAGAGGCGGCCCGGCTGGGCATGGACGCCGGGATGAGCTGGTCGTGCTACGACCCGACGCCCGAAGGGCTGCATTGCGGCCATTGCGATAGCTGCCGGCTGCGCAGCAAGGGTTTCGCCGACGCCGGGCTGACCGACCCGACGCGCTACGCCTGAATCATGACCTACGCCGTCAAAGAGATTTTTCTGACCCTGCAGGGGGAGGGCGCGCAGGCGGGCCGCCGCGCGGTCTTTTGCCGCTTTGCCGGCTGCAATTTGTGGACGGGGCGCGAGCAGGACCGCGCGAAGGCGGTTTGCCGCTTCTGCGACACCGATTTCGTCGGCACCGACGGGACGCTTGGCGGCAAATATGTCGATGCGGCGGCGCTCGCCGATCGCATTGCCGGGGCATGGGGCGTGGGGAGCGACGACCGTTACGTCGTGCTAACCGGCGGCGAGCCGATGCTCCAGGTCGACGATGCGCTGATCGCGGCGCTCCACGAGCGCGGTTTCACCATCGCGATCGAGACCAACGGCACGCTCGCGGTGCCGCGCAGCATCGATTGGATCTGCGTCAGTCCCAAGGCGGGCAGCGAACTCGTTCAGACGAGCGGTGACGAATTGAAACTCGTCTGGCCGCAGCCGGGCAGCGATGTGGAGCGCTTCGCGACGCTCGATTTCGCGCATCATCTGGTCCAGCCGCTCGACGACCCGAACGCGGCCGCCAATGTTCGCGCCTGCATCGATCTGGTGATGGCCGACCCGCGCTGGCGCCTGTCGCTCCAGACGCACAAGAGCCTGGGGTTGCGTTAAGCTTTATTCGGTCGAAGCTTTGGGGGGGGGGGCTGTGGTCACCGCCTTCTTGGCTGCCGGGGCGGCGACGGCGTCGGGATTTTCCGTTTCGCCCGCATCATCCGTGGCAGCGTCGTCGGCCGTGCCCTCATCCTTCTTCTCGGTCTTCTTGGCGCTGCCATCGTCGGGCACGCTGTTGTCGACCGCTGTGCCGTCGATGCTCGAATCGTCGAGGATGATCATCGAATCGCTGATCGTGCCGGGCTGAACCTCGACCGCGTCGAGCTTCGTCGTCGACGAGCCGCCCGAATCGCCGCCTCCGCAGGCCGCGAGCGACAGGAGGAGGGCGGAGCACAGGAGAAGACGGGTCATGCGCCCCTCCTAATCGCTCGGCGAAAGCTTGTCGAGAAAGGCGGGAAGGGCCGCCGCCAGCGCGGCATCGACCTCGGCGAAACCCGCCTGCTTCCCCAATGCGGCGAGGCTGGTCACAGGGAATTCGGCGATCCCGCACGGCACGATCCCGCCGAAATGAGTGAGGTCGGGCGCGATGTTGAGCGAGAAGCCGTGCAGCGTCACCCAGCGCCGTACGCGCACGCCGATCGCGCCGATCTTCGCCTCGCGGCCCTGCGGGTCGTCGGTCCAGATGCCGATGCGCCCCTCGGCCCGCCGCGCCGCGACGCCGAGCGCGGCGAGGGCATCGATCACCCAGCCTTCGAGCGCCGAGACATAGGCGCGGACGTCGCGGCCGCGATGGCTGAGGTCGAGCTGGACATAGCCGACGCGCTGACCGGGGCCGTGATAGGTATAGCGCCCACCGCGCCCGGCATCATAGACGGGAAAGCGCGGGTCGAGCAGCTCGGCGGGATCGGCGCTCGTCCCCGCAGTATAGAGCGGCGGATGCTCGAGCAGCCAGATGCGCTCGCCGACCCCGCCCGCGTGGATGGCCGCGGCGCGCGCCTCCATGTCGGCCAGCGCGGCGGGATAGTCGGTGAGACCGGGTGAAACGCTCCATTCGGGTGACGGCAGGCGGGTCATCGCGCGCCTCCTGCCCGCGTCGGAGGCCGAGCGCAAGGGGGCGGCTTAAATCGTTAACGAGGCTGGACAAGGGAGAGCCGGGGCGTCAGTCTCCATGAACGAGGGGCCTGACAAAGACGGGATATTGATGCCGAAATTCGACATGGGCGCAGCCTGGGAGGACAGCATGACCCTCCTGCGATCGTACAGCGGCCTGACCTGGGCGATCGCCGCGGTATTCTTTTTCCTGCCGACACTGGCGGTAAGCTGGTTCGGGCCGACGCCGATCGAACCCGCCGCAGGCGCGACCTTCGACCAGATCATGGCGGCGATGGGCGCCAATGTGCGTCAGGGTCTTCCCTATCAGCTGCTGGTCGCGCTGATCGCCGCGATCGGCGGGGTTGGCATCCTGCGGCTCTGGCTGTCTCGGACGGGCGTGAGCGTCGGCGAGGCGCTGACGTTTGCGGCTAAAATGGCGCCGACGGTCATTGCGGTCCAGTTGATCCTGTTCGTGGCGCTCGTGCTCGCGGTCCTGATACTCTTCGCGCCGGGTATCGCCGCCGGTCGCGGGGGCGCCGGTGTCCTCCTGCTGGTGGTAGGGCTGCTGATTTTCCTCGGGCTCTCTGCCTATTTCTGGGGTCGTCTGTCGACGATCTCCGCCGTGATCGCCGACCGCGCGCTTCACAACCCGTTCGCGGCGATCCGCGAGGCCTGGGCGCTGACGAAGGGCAATGGCTGGCGGATTTTCCTGTTCCTGTTTCTGGTCACGCTGGTGATCCTGATCATCGCCGCGATTTTGGGCGGCATCGTCGCCGCCATTGTCGGCACGGGCAGCGATGCGGGGCGCATCCTGATCGGTCTGGTCGAGGGCGGAGTGGCCGCGGTCAGCGGCATGGTCACCTTGGCGATCGTGGCGGCGACATACCGCCAACTCGCGATCCGGGAAAGCGGGGAGATTTTCGGATAATTCAGAACTGGGGTCGTTTGTCGCAACATATCTAGCAACGGGGAAAGACATCATGAATCGATTCAGTATCGGACAGGCTTGGTCCCATGCGACCGGCTTCTTCAGCGGCAACGCCGCCAATCACGCCATCGTCCTGATTGGGATAGGCATTCTGGTCCCGCTCGTCCTGCAATGGGTCATTATCGGGAACCCGATGGCGAACGCATTCAATCCGGCCGTCATGGCGGGCAACCCGACGATGATGGCGGGCATGGGCGTCGGTTTGATCGTGATATCGTTGCTGTCCTACGTCCTGCAGTTCGGCAGCTATTTCTCGTCGTGGCGATTGGGAATCACCGATGCCGGCGACCTGCCCGGCGGCCTTCGGTTCGGCATGATCGCCGGCGCGGTCCTGGTCGGATTGATGATCGCCACGATCGTCGTCCTGGCAGCGGTGGCCTATGCGATCTCGCCTTGGCTCGCGATCCCGTTCATCCTGGTGCTGATGCTGTTCTTCATCGTCATCTATCCATGGCTGTTCGGCTTCATGGCCATCCTCTTTCTTCTGCTTGCCGCGTTCGGCTCCTACGCGCTGACCTCTATGGCGCCGATGATGGGGGGCACTGCTGCGGGCGGAAGCGGGGTCATGGTGATCCTCCTGGTGGCCTTCGGGGCGCTGTGCCTCTGGCTGGCGGCGCGGCTGTGCTGCACGGGGCCTTCGATGGCCGACCGGAGCGAATATCTGCCTTTTCAGGCGCTGAAGCGCAGCTGGAGCATGACCAGCGAGGGGCAATGGCGCATCGTCGGCTATTTCCTCCTGATCGGCCTCGTGCTGTTCGTCCTTGCGATCATTCTGGGCCTGCTGGTCGGGTCGAGCTTCCAGTCGATGATGATGGGTGGCGGCGTGCCGGGATTCGGAACGATCATCCTGCTGACGCTGATCGTCAGCATCCCGATGGCTTATTTCACCGTCGCCGTTCCGGCGGGCATCTATCGGGCTCTCGGTCACGAGAGCGCGGGTGAAGTCTTCGCCTGATCGGAGTCGGTCAGGGTCTTGTGAGGGGCGCTCCGGCGACGGGGCGCCTCTTTTTCGTCAGGCCCATTTGGCGAGCGGCGGCAGGCTCATCAGGATCGCGTCGATATTGCCGCCGGTCTTGAGCCCGAACAGCGTGCCGCGGTCGTAGACGAGGTTGAATTCGGCGTAGCGGCCGCGCCAGACGAGCTGTTCCTCGCGCTCGGCCTCGGTGAAGGGCAGGGCCATGCGCCGCCGGACGATCTGCGGGAAGATGTCGAGAAACGCCTCGCCGACGGCCTGCGTGAAGGCGAAGTTGCGGTCGAACTCGGCGTCGTCGCCGCATTCGAGATGGTCATAGAAGATGCCGCCGACCCCGCGATGAACGCCGCGGTGCGGAATGAAGAAATAATCGTCGGCCCATTTGGCGTAGCGTTCGTAAACGTCGGGCCCATAGGGAGCGCATGCGGCGCGAAAGCGGGCATGGAAGGCGTCGGTGTCCTCCGCATAGGGGATCGGCGGGTTGAGGTCGGCGCCGCCGCCGAACCAGCGCTTCGTTGTGACGAGGAAGCGCGTGTTCATATGCACCGCGGGGACGTGCGGATTCGCCATATGCGCGACGAGGCTGATGCCGGTGGCGAAGAAGCGCGGGTCCTCGCTCGCGCCGTTGATCGACGCCGCGAAGTCGGGCGCGAATTCGCCGCCGACGGTCGAGACATTGACTCCGACCTTTTCGAAGACTTGCCCGGTCATCACTCCGCGCACCCCGCCGCCGCCTTCCCCGGGGGCGAGCCCTTCGGCCTCACGTTCCCAAGGCGTATAGGCGAAGCGCGCGTCGCTGCCCGCTTCGACCTCGATCGCCTCGAACTCGGCGCAGATGCGGTCGCGCAGCGTTTCGAACCAGCTGCGCGCCGCCTGTTGCTGGGAATCGAGCGAAATCATGCCGCAAAGCCTTTCGTCTGCCGGAGTGCCTCGGCGAGCGCGATGCCAGCCGCGACCGCGACATTCAAGGAGCGAAAGCCGGGCTGCATCGGAATCGCGACCCGCGCGCCCGCCGCCGCGTGCACATGGGGCGGCACGCCCGAGGATTCGGCGCCGAACAACAGGATGTCGCTCGGGGTGAAAAGGAAAGCGGGCAGGGGAGTCGCGCCCGCGGTCGTCAGCAGCACGATCCGCCTGTCCGCGCCCGCCGCCCAGTCGCCGAACGCGGCCCAATCGGCGTGGCGCCGGGTGTCGGCGCGCGCGGCATAGTCCATCCCGGCGCGCCGCAACGCCGCCCCGGAAAAGGGAAAGCCGCACGGCTCGATGATATGCGCGGGCACGCCGAAACAGGCGGCGGTGCGCAGCGTCGTGCCGAGGTTGCCGGCGATGTCCGGCTGAAACAGGGCGATTTCCATCGCGCCGCCATAGCCGCCACCGGCGGGCGAATCGAGCCTGATCGCGGCCGCTGCCGCCGCACGAGGCCCGAGGGGAAATTGCCTGTTGGCAAGCCCCGGATGTGCGGCTATCAGGCCCGCAATTCCCGGAGGGGCCGCCGGGATGCGCCGCGTCCTGCGTGCGCAAACAGGGCGACCCGGCATCCGCGCGAATTTGTCAGTTCAGCCATGCAAGGGCAATCGAATGGCCAGTGAAACCAATCTCAACGCCGGCATCGAAGATGGCGTGCGGCGCCGGGATTTCATCAATATCGCCGCAGTCAGCTTCGCCGGAGTCGGCGCCGCCGCGGTGGTCCTTCCCCTGGTCAACCAGATGAACCCGTCGGCCGACGTGCTCGCGCTGTCGTCGACCGAGATCGACATTTCGGCGATCCAGTCGGGACAGGCGATCAAGACGAGCTGGCGCAAGCAGCCGGTGTTCGTGCGTAACCTGACCCCGGTCGAGATCGCGGAAGCGAACAAGGTGCCGCTCGGCGACCTGCGCGATCCGCAGACGCTGGCCGAGCGTACCAAGACCGGCAAGGAAAACTGGCTGATCACGCTCGGCGTCTGCACCCACCTCGGCTGCGTGCCGCTCGGTGCCGCCGAAGGCGAGCCGCGCGGCGATTTCGGCGGCTATTTCTGCCCGTGCCACGGGTCGCACTACGACACCGCGGCGCGCATCCGCAAAGGCCCGGCACCCAAGAATCTGGCCGTGCCGCCCTATGACTTCACCAGCGACACCGTCGTGACGATCGGCTGAGGAGCGAGATAAGATGAGCTTTCCCTGGGCCAAGAATTACGAACCCCAGCAACCGCTGATGAAATGGCTGGACGAGAAGCTGCCGCTGCCGCGCCTCGTCTACAATGCGGTCGGCGCGGGCTATCCGGTGCCGCGCAACCTCAACTATTTCTGGAACTTCGGCGTTCTCGCCGGAGCCGCGCTGGCGATCCAGATCATCACCGGCATCGTGCTGGCGATGCACTATGCCGCCAATGCGGGCGTCGCCTTCGATTCGGTCGAGCACATCATGCGCGACGTGAACGCCGGCTGGTTCATCCGCTACGCGCATATGAACGGCGCGAGCATGTTCTTCATCGTCGTCTACCTCCACATCTTCCGCGGCCTTTATTACGGTTCGTACAAGGCGCCGCGCGAGATGGTGTGGCTGCTCGGCGTGGTGATCTTCCTCCTGATGATGGCGACCGCCTTCATGGGCTACGTCCTTCCCTGGGGTCAGATGAGCTTCTGGGGCGCGCAGGTCATCACCGGCTTCTTCTCGGCGATACCGGTCGTCGGCGAGCCTATCCGCGTCTGGCTGCTCGGCGGCTTTGCGCCCGATGACGCCGCGCTCAATCGCTTCTTCTCGCTGCACTATCTGCTGCCCTTCGTGATCGCGGGCGTCGTGATCCTGCACATCTGGGCGCTGCATATTCCGGGTTCGAGCAACCCGACCGGCATCGAGGTGAAGGATGAACAGGACACCGTCCCGTTCCACCCCTATTACACCGCGAAGGACGGCTTCGGGCTCGGCGTCTTCCTGCTGCTGTTCGTCGCGCTGACCTTCTTCAGCCCGAACCTGCTCGGTCACGCCGACAACTATATCCCGGCGAACCCGCTTTCGACGCCGGCGCATATCGTCCCCGAATGGTATTTCTGGCCCTTCTACGCGATCCTGCGCGCCTTCACCTTCAACTTCCTGTGGATCGACGCGAAGCTGTGGGGCGTCATCGCGATGTTCGCCTCGATCGCGCTGCTGTTCTTCCTGCCGTGGCTCGACAGCTCGCCGGTCAAGTCGTCGACCTATCGGCCGCTCTATCGCAAATTCTTTTGGGTGCTCGTCGTCGACGTGCTGATCCTCGGATATTGCGGCAAGAGCCCGGCGGAGCAGCCCTATGTGATCATGAGCCAGCTCGCGGCGGCCTATTATTTCGCCCACTTCCTGATCATCCTGCCGATCGTGTCGCGGATCGAACGCCCGGCCCCGATGCCGAATTCGATCACCGAGGCGGTCCTCACGAAGCACGCCGACAAGTCGTCGGCTTCGGCAACGGCCTGAGCGCCGGACTTTAATAGGAGCTGATACAGCCATGGTTCGTCCGCTCGGATTTCTCGTCGGCCTGGGGTTCATCATCGCGCTGCTGTGCGCGATCGTCACCACGCCCCTGTCGAACGAGCCGCAAGTCGCTCACGCGTTCCACAAGCATCCGCATCACCTCGCCCTGTCGAGCGACGGCCTGTTCCCGCACTGGGACAAGGCCAAGCTGCAGCGCGGGATGCAGGTGTACAAGGAAGTCTGCTCGGCCTGCCACAGCCTGAATCACGTCGCCTTCCGCGACATTCAGGACCTCGGCTATACCGAAGGCCAGGCGAAGAGCTTCGCCAAGGGCTTCCAGGTGCCGTCGATCAACCCCGACACGGGTGAGCCGGCGACGCGTGACGGCCTGCCGTCGGACCATTTCCCGGCGCCCTATGCCAACGAAGTCGCGGCGCGCGCGGCGAACAACAATGCGCTGCCGCCTGACCTGTCGCTGATCACCAAGGCGCGCGAAGGCGGCAAGGACTATGTCTATTCGCTGCTGACCGGCTTCCAGAATCCGCCGAAGAACCTGCCCAAGGAGCTTCAGCCGGCGACGGGGCTGCACTACAACCCCTATTTCGCCAACCTCAACCTCGCGATGGCGCCGCCGCTGACCGACGGCCAGGTGACCTTCGCCGACGGCTCGCCGAACGATGTGAAGGCGATGGCGAGCGACGTTTCGGCCTTCCTGGTGTGGACCGCCGAGCCCAAGCTGGTGAAGCGTGTCTGGACCGGCTGGGCGGTGTTTCTCTACCTGCTCATCTTCACCGGCCTGACCTATATGGCGTACCGGAACATCTGGGCCGACAAGGAACATTGAGGGGCGGGGAAGGGCGCTCGTCGCCGATGATCGCCCTTCCGCCCCGACCCGATCTCGACCTTGCGGCACTCGTCCGCACCATCCCCGACTTTCCGAAGCCGGGGATTTTGTTTCGCGATATCACCACGCTGATCGGCGACGCCGCCGGCTTTTCGGAAAGCGTGCGCCGCCTCTGCGAGCGCGCCGCGGCCTATCGTCCCGACCTGATCGTCGCGGTCGAAGCGCGTGGTTTCCTGTTCGGTGCCGCGATGGCGACCGCGATGGGGCTCGGCCTCGTTCCGGTGCGCAAGGCGGGCAAGCTCCCCGGTGTGACGATCGGCGTCGATTACGAACTCGAATATGGCACCGATCGCCTGGAGCTTCACGAGGGCGCGGTGGTCGCCGGGCATCGCGTCGTGCTGGTTGACGACCTGCTTGCTACAGGCGGGACGATCCTCGCCGCGGCGCAATTGATGCGCAACGTGGGGGCCGAAGTCGCCGCCGCGATGTTCGTCATCGACCTGCCCGATCTCGGCGGATCAGAGCGGTTGGCGGCGGCGGGCCTCGCGTGCGAGACGCTGATCGCCTTCGACGGGGACTAATAGAACTGCCCGCTTTGGGTGGGGAGCGGACATTTAGCTCCGCGCTTCAAAAGCAGATTGTGCCTCTTGCGCCTTAGCACGCAAGTGTGGCCATAAGTGATGGCTGACGAATGCTGCGTCATCTCCCTTGGGCAGGTCCACAAGCATCGCGTCAAGCAAGGCTTTCACCTCACCAACGGCCTTGGCTTCGTTCACATCCCAAAGACTATAACCGATCGCGCGGTCGTCAAAATCATTGTCATCGAAGAAGAAATGAAAAATCTGATCGATGTCTGACACTAGCCCTTGTTCGCGCTCCTTGCGCCAAAGTTCTTCCGGATTTTCTGCCGCCAGTTCTCTGAGATACAGAATGAGCTCTTCTCGCTTGTCTGGATTGGCAAGCGACGCATGCAGGAATGGGTGACTATCCGCCATATTGCGAGGATAGCTATAATTGGGATTGTCCGCAAACGGTCGAAAGCCGCCCTCGCTGCCCAAAGAAAAAGCCCGCGCCGAAGCGCGGGCTATCGCCCCCTTGGCAAGCAGGTGGGATCAGAAGGGCAGCCAGCTCTGTTTCTTGCGGAACTTCATATAGCCGACATTGGCGCCAAGGCGGGCGCCGACGCCGACGCGGATCGGGATCAGCACGATATCGCCGCTGCGCATGTAGGAGGCGTTGAAGCCGCCGATCAGATAGGCGGCGCCTTCGCCGGCGGGGAAGCGCTTGTAGAGATCCTCGCTGTCGAAGAGATTATAGACGAGGATGAAGGTATTGCCCGCGTTGGCGCCCGCGTCGAAACCGATCGAGGGACCGGTCCAATAGGCGGGGCGTTCGCCCTCGATCTTGTGATAGAGCGTGCCCGAACCGTAACGCACGCCGATGCCGAGCGCGCCGCTCGCTTCGCGGCCGACGATATAGGCGTTGGGCTCGCCCTGCTTCTTCAGGATATCCTCGATCAGGCCGGCCAGGCCCTGCGCGCCCTTGCCGAACACGCCCTCGGCGGCGCCGATCAGGTCGTCCTCCTTGTAGGTCTCGGCCGGATTGGCGGTCGTCGCCGCAGTCTGCGGGTCGGTGGCGGCAGTCGTTGCGGTCGTCGTGTCGGCCGGGTCGGACACACCGTTGATCTGTTCGTCGCCGGTGGCAAGGTCGCTGTCGAGCGACGGGTCGGCGGTCGGCTCGGTCGTGGTCACCGGCGGCGGGGTCGGCTGGGGATTGTCGAGATCCGAATCGATCACCGTATTGGGATCGACCTCAGTCATCTGGGCCGCGGCGGGCAGGGGCGACAGGGCGATCCCGATGGTCGCGATTCCCATCGTGGCGAATTTGGTAAACATAGAACGCATCTCATTCCCCCAAGGGCTGGACTACGGCGCGCATCGCCGCCGCGACCCCTCGTTAATCATGACTCTCTTTGCGTGCCGGGCAATGAACCGGCGATGACCCGAGTCGATTTTGCGCTGGATCGAATCGCGTTCGCCGCCGAAGCCCGTGTCCGCGGGCAAAAAGGGCAATATTGGGCGTTGCGGCCCGGTGCCGGGCTGGCTATAGCGCCCGCCGAGGCCAAGACTGCCGTTAGCGCGGCAGCCATGCGGAGACGTGGGTGAGTGGCTGAAACCAACGGTTTGCTAA
>Ga0182745_1001613_pt1 | contig 21434 bp, 19 predicted proteins | sample eDN3rd30CKraftBY_FD_128523 | JGI IMG/M metagenome (GOLD analysis project Ga0182745, IMG submission 128523) | Enriched backyard soil microbial communities from Emeryville, California, USA - eDNA 3rd pass 30_C Kraft BY (version 2) (version 2) | ecosystem: Environmental > Terrestrial > Soil >...
CCGCCTGCGCCGCCACGGCCGCTACCGGATCGAGCAGATCGGCGCGGATTGGAGCCTTGGCAAGTCCGAGCGCTTCTTCTTCTCGCCCCTGATCAATGTCCTGCCCTTCGACCCCGCCCGCTTCACGGGCTGCGAGACCCGGCGCCACGTGCTTTCGAACGGGCCGGGCGACGGGTTCAACATCACCATTCGCGGCGATGCCGGGGCGGGCGGGCTGGAGCTGCGCGTCGACGCCGATCCGGCCCTGACCCCGCGCGCGGATTTCGCCCGGCATCGCGCGACCCTGCCCCGCTTCCTGCGCGCAGCACTTCAGGCCGGGGCCGGCGACCGTCCGGCCGGCCGCCTGATCCCGGCGCTGGAGACCTTGTGAGCGGGGATCGCAGATTTTTCACGGAATGCGTTTTTTCCCCTTGCGCCTCCCGGCGCGGTCCCATAAATGACCGCTCACCGGCGGCGACGAGCCAAGGGTATGGAGTGCGGGCGTAGCTCAGGGGTAGAGCATAACCTTGCCAAGGTTAGGGTCGTGAGTTCGAATCTCATCGCCCGCTCCAATATCTTCCCTCGCGGAAGAAAACGAAAAGCGGCCTTCGGGCCGCTTTTGTTTTTCAACGGCTTCACCATCGAAACCATCGTCACACGGGTCTTGACCCGACCCATGCGCCTGCGCTTAACCTAGGCTCGTATGGCAGGAACGGACCCCCGCAGGTCCGCGTTTCGCAAGACGAGGTGCGCCATGACCGCCGTAGATCGCATGATTCAATCCAAGCTTGACCAGCTTCAGGTGCCGCTGAGCGTCCGCCTTCCATCGGGCGAGAAGATCGGCCGCAAGGATGCCCCGGTCGAGGTCGTCTTCCACGACCTGACGGCGCTCGGCCAGCTCGCATCGGGCAATCTGGGCGGGCTGGGGGCCGATATCGTCTCGGGCCGGGTTTCGATCCAGGGGGGGATGCGCGATCTGATGCAGGTCGTCGCGGCCCTCGTCCCGGACGAAGGGCAGCCCCAGCGCCCCCGCCTCTGGCAGCGGGTCTGGTGGAGCCTCGGCTCCGTCCTGCACCACAGCCGCGCCCGCGATGCGGCGCAGATCCGGTTCCACTATGACGTCTCGGACGAATTCTACCAGATCTGGCTCGATCCGCTGCGGGTCTATTCCTGTGCCTATTTCCGCGACCCGAACATGAACCTCGCCCAGGCGCAGGTCGCCAAGCTTGACCATATCTGCCGCAAGCTCGATCTGCGCCCCGGCGAGCGTTTCGTCGATATCGGCGCCGGCTGGGGTGGGTTGCTGTTCCACGCGGCCGAGAATTACGGCGTGGACGCGACCGGAATCACCCTGTCGCAGAACCAGTTCGATCACGTCTCGCGGTTGATCGAGGAAAAGGGGCTGGGGGACCGGGTTCGCGTCCTCCTTTGCGACTATCGCGACCTGACGCCCGACCAGCCCTTCGACAAGCTCGCCTCGGTCGGCATGTTCGAGCATGTCGGGCGCGCCAATATGGCAACCTATTGCCGCCGCATCCATGACCTCTTGCGTCCGGGCGGCATGGCGCTGAACCACGGCATCAGCGTGACCGGCCTTGACGAGGCGATGGTCGGCGGGGGGCTTGGCGACTTCATCGAGAAATACATCTTTCCGGGCGGAGAACTGATCCATGTCAGCCAGGCCATCCGGCAACTCTCGCAAGCCGGCCTCGAGATGGTCGATACCGAGAACCTGCGCCCGCATTACGCCCGCACGCTCTGGTGCTGGTCCGACCGGCTCGAGGCGCATCTGCCCGAGGCCGAGACCGTGCTGCAAAAGACCCTCGCCCCCGAGCGCGCGGCCGAGGTTCTGCGCGCCTTCCGCCTCTACCTCGCCGGCTGCGCGCTGGCCTTCGAGGAAAGCTGGACGGCGCTTTACCAGATCCTGCTGACCCGCCCGGACGGAGTGGGCGCGGCCTCCGACCTGCCAGGGACCGGCTCCTCCTATCCGTTCCGCCGCGACTATATCTATACGTCCTCACCCGGCTGAGTTCGCGAAACGCCGTCTTGCACCCCGCCGCCGAAGCAGCTAAACCCGCTGCCAATGCTACGGCAACGGCGGGTTGGCGGAGAGGTTACGCAGCGGATTGCAAATCCGTGAAGACCGGTTCGATTCCGGTACCCGCCTCCACTTCCCTTATTTCCGTCCCGACGTCCCACCTAGCATCGCGACGACCGATGACGCGGTGAAGGCTGTCCCTTCCGCGCCTGCTGACCCCCTACTCCACCGGGCGGATCAGCTTGCGCTCCAAAATGCGCAGGACGTTGGCGAGGTCGTGGCCGCGTTTCAGGATGCGGCCGTCCATGGCGATGACGGCATATTGGCCCTGCGCGGCGCGCAACTTCGGGCGCTTCTCGATCCGGTAGAGCGGATGCTCGGCCGCGCGGCGGAAGATCGAGAAGACCGCGACTTCGCGCAGGAAGGACATGGCATAGTCGCGCCACTCTCCTGCGGCGACCATCCGGCCATAGACCGACAGGATGAGCCCAAGCTCGGACCGGTCGAAGGCGACCCGGTCATGCTGCGAGGAAATGCCGGAGGGCGCATTCATCATGACGGAATGGTGACACCTCGCTGCCCCGCGATCAATCGAAAACGCGCGGCCTCAGGCCCGGCGGCGCCCCGCCATCCGCGACAAGGTGCCGTCGCGCCACATGCCCTCATGCAGCCCGACCATCACGACATGACCGGCGATCAGCGCCAGCAAAAGCCAGGCCAGCTCGCCATGCAGCGCATCGCCAAGCCCGACCATCCAGCCGATCGGGGGCTGCTGCGCGGCGAAAATCTGGAAGCCGAAGGGGGCGAAGGGGCGCTCGGAGCCATAGGCGCGCAAAAGCGCAAGAAAGGGCACCAGCGCCATCGCCGCATAAAGGGCGAGATGACCAAGACGCGCGGCAAGGCCCAGAAGCCCCGCGCCATGGCCGGGACGGTTGCGGCGGTTCGCGAAAGCCCAGACCACCCGCAGCAGGATCAGCAGGAAGAGGACCGTCCCCACCTTCTGATGCGAGCCGACGAAGAAGGAAACCAGCGGCGTGCGCCCGAGGGCAAGGCGCAGCCCCATGCCCAGGAACTGCCACAGCACCAGCGCCGCAATCGACCAATGCAGAAGCCGGGTGAGCCGCCCGTAGCGATCCGAAGTATCGCGCAAAGGCAGGCTCTCGGTGCTGTTTTGTCCCTGCGCCATGCGCCCCGTCCCTAAAGTTGACTAAATCTGTCCGCCACCGTAAGCCGGGCGACGCAACCGGGACAAGGGTCCGGCAGCCCATCTCACGCCAATTTGGTCTACCGAAAGTGCATGTCATGTCTTGTCTTTTGCCTCCAGCAACGCCGAACTGGGTTGAAATGACAAGCACCACCCCCGCGCCGAAAATCTGCCTGCCCCTGACCGAGGCGCAGGAGGGGCTTTGGTTCGCGCAGGCGCTGGACCCGGCCAATCCGCTGCTGAATACGGGGCAATATCTGGACCTCGTGGGGCCGCTCGACCGGGACGCGCTGGCCCGCGCCGTCAGCCTGACCATTGCCGAGACGCCCGCGCTGAGCCTGCGTTTCGTCGATCATGGCGACGGCCCGAGGCAGGAGGCGGGGCTGCCGCCGATGCTGGGCTTTGCCGATCTCTGCTCGCAGCCCAATCCGATGGGGCAGGCGCTGGCCCTGATGCAAAGCGACAGCAACCGTCCGCTGCGGCTGGCCGAGGAGCCGGCGGCGGCCTTTACCCTCTTCATGGTCGCGCCGGACCGGCACCTGCTTTACGAGCGGATCCACCATCTCGCGACCGACGGCTACGGGATGGTGCTGGTCACGAACCGGATTGCCGCCCATTACGCCGCGCTGACGGCTGGTGCAGCGCCCCCCGAGCCCTTCGGCCCGCTGACCCTCGCGACCGAGGAGGACGCGGCCTATCTCGCCTCGCCGCGCCGGGCCGCGGATCGCGACTGGTGGCATGGCGAGCTTGCCGGCCTGCCCGAGGTCACGGGGCCTGCCGGGGGCCGGGCGGTCAGCGACCACAGTTTCCATCGCGACTCGCGCCAGATGCCCCGCGACCTGCTGGCCGCGCTGAGCGCCTATTCGACCCAGCATCGCCTTGGCTGGCCGGATGTGCTGAACGCGCTTTGCGGCGCCTATCTTGCGCGCTGGACCGGGGGCGAGGTAGTGATCGGCCTGCCCTTCATGGCGCGCATGGGCCGCAAGATCGCGCAGCTTCCCTGCATGGCGATGAACGTCCTGCCCTTCCGCCTTGCCCCGGACGAGGACCAGCCTTTGCCGGAATGGCTGGCCGCGCAGTCGCGCCGCATGGCGCGGGCGCGTCGCCACGGGCTTTACCGCAGCGAGCATCTGCGCCGCGAACTGGGCCTGATCGGCATGACCCGGCGGCTTTACGGCCCGATCGTCAATGTGCAGCCCTTCGACCGCCCGCCGGAATTTCCGGGGATCGAGACGCGGCTCAATATCCTCTCGGCCGGCATGGTCGATGACCTGACCCTAACCTTCCGTGGCGACCCGGAGGCGGGGATGCTGTTCGAGGTCGACGCCAACCCCGCGCTCTATTCCGCCGAGGAGGTCGCGGCACATGGCGCGCGCATCCTCTCGTTTCTCGCCACCGCACTCGGGGCCGGAAGCCTTGCGGCGGTGCCGACCGCAAGCCCCACCGAGATCGCCGGGATCGAGGTGCGGCGCCGTGCCGCCCGGCACGAGGTTCCCAACACGACGCTGACCGCCCTGATCGCCGGGACAATCGCCCGGACCCCGGATGCGCCCGCCGTCAGCTTCGGCGACCGGACCCTCAGCTTCGCGGCGCTGGACCGGCAAAGCCAGGCGCTGGCGCGAAAGCTTCAGGATCTGGGCGCGGGCCCGGACGGGATCGTCGCGGTGGCGCTCGAACGCTCGCTGGAACTGCCGGTGGCGTTGCTGGCCTGCATTCAGGCGGGGGCGGCCTATCTGCCGCTCGACCCCGATCACCCGCCCGAACGCATCGCGGGGATCCTTGCACAGGCGCAACCGGTTGCTGTGCTGACCAGCGCGGATCTTGCCGATCTTTTCCCGGCGGATGCCCCTCTCCTCCTGACCGGGGACTGGCCGCAGCAAGGCCGCGCCGAGGGAAGCGCGGGGCCGGGCGATCTGGCCTATGTCATCTTCACCTCCGGCTCGACCGGCGCGCCCAAAGGCGTCGCGATCGAGCATCGGGCGATCGTGAACCGGCTGATCTGGATGCAGGCGCGCTACGGCGTCGATGCCAGCGACCGCATCCTGCAAAAGACCCCCGCGACCTTCGATGTCTCGGTGTGGGAGTTCTTCCTGCCGATGATCGCCGGGGCAGAGCTGGTCATGGCACCGCCCGGCGCGCATCGCGACCCGGCGGCCATTGCGCGGCTGATCCGGGATCGCGGGATCACGACGGCGCATTTCGTTCCCTCGATGCTCTCGGCCTTCCTCGCCTCGCCCGCCTCGCAGGGGCTAACGCTCAGCCGCGTCTTCTGCTCGGGCGAGGAATTGACGGCGGACCAGCGCGACCGCTTCCACGCGCGGATCGGGGCGGAGTTGCACAACCTCTATGGCCCGACCGAAGCCGCAGTCGATGTCAGCGAATGGGCCGCGACGCCCGAGGACCGATCGAACCCCATCCCGATCGGCTTTCCGGTCTGGAACACCTCGCTCGAAGTGCTGGACGACCGGCTGCGGCCGGTCCCCGCCGGGCTTGCCGGGCATCTTTATCTGGGCGGCGTGCAGCTTGCCCGCGGTTATCTGGGCCGCCCCGACCTGACCGAGGAGCGTTTCGTCACCGTCGCGGGTCGTCGCCTCTATGCGACCGGGGATCTGGCTCGGCTCCGGCCTGATGGGGCGACGGTCTATCTGGGCCGTTCGGACCATCAGGTGAAGATCCGCGGCCTGCGCATCGAGCTGGGCGAGATCGAGGCCGCGATCATGGCCACCGGCCTTGCCCGCGAGGCGGTCGCCATCGCGCGCGAGGATCATGGCGGAGACAAACGGATCGTCGCCTATCTGGTCCCGGCCGAGGGTTGGCAGCCCGGCCTCGTCAACGAGCGGCTGGCGACGACGCTGCCCGTCTATATGATCCCGCAGGCGGAGGTCGCGCTGGAGGCGCTGCCGGTGACCGCGAATGGCAAGCTTGACCGCAAGGCCCTGCCCGCCCCGGATTTCGATGCCACGGGACGCGCGGCCGACAGCCCGACCGAACGCCGCCTTGCCCGGCTTTACGCGGAAATCCTGCATCTCTCTGCCCCTGCCCCGGCCGAGGCTGATTTCTTCGCGCTCGGGGGCGACTCGCTCAGCGCGGTGCGCCTCGCGCAGGCGATCGAGGCGGAAACCGGGCGCGATCCCGGCCTTGGGACGATCTTCGAGCATCCGGTATTGGCCGCGCTGGCCAATGCGCTTGACCAGCATGTGCCGCAGGGCGACGGCCTTGGCCCGGTCCTGCTGCTGGCCGAGGGGAACGCGGATGCAGCACCCCTTTTCCTGATCCATCCGGCGGGCGGCCTCGGCTGGGGCTACCGCAGGCTCGCGCGTGCGCTGGCCCCCGGCCGGCGGGTCTATGGCCTCCAACATCCGGGCCTCGATCCCGAGGTGGCGATACCCGACGACCTCGCGGGCCTTGCCGAGGACTACGCCGCGCGTATCCTTGCCCTTGCTCCGGGTGGGGCGGTCCATCTGGCCGGCTGGTCGGTGGGCGGCATCCTCGCGCAGGAGATCGCGGTCAACCTCACCGCGCTAGGCCACAAGCCCGGCCTTGTCGCGCTGCTCGACAGCTATCCCTGCGACGTCTGGCGGGATGAGCCAGAACCGGACCCCGCCGCCGCGCTTCGGGCGCTCCTCGCCATCGCGGGCCACGACCCCGAGGCGCATCGCGACCTGACGACGCCCGAGGCGGTGGTGAGCTTCCTGCGACAGGGCGGCTCGGCGCTGGGGTCGCTGCCGGAATCGGTGCTGCATGGCGTGGTGCGGGTGGTGACCGGGACGAACCGGCTGATCCGCAACCACCATCACCGCCGCTATGAGGGCGTGCTGACCCATTTCCGCGCCGCCCGCGACCATCAGGACCGCGACCTTCAGGCCGCGATGTGGGCGCCTTATGCGGCCGCGGTCGACACCGTCGAGGTGCCCTTCCTCCATGCCGAGATGGTCTCACCCGAGGCGGTCGCGATGATCGCGCCTGAGGTGACCCGGCGGCTCAGCTAGCCGCGAAAGGTAGCGCCAGCGGGAAGGAGCCGGCCAGCGTCTCGATATGGACATGGCCCGCCAGCACATGCGGATCGGCGCGATGGCCGGGATGCCGGGCCAGATCGGCGATAAAATTCATTGTCGCGGGCGCCGGCCCGTCCGGCGGCGGACCCGATGAGCCGCTGCGCTTCTCGCGGTCGCCAAGCGCGACCAGCAGAGGCAGCGAGGCCGGGGCGGCCGCGGCGGCGATGCGGCGCATCAGGGCCTCATCCCACCAGATTGAGGGGCTGATCGCGGCATAGCGCGCGAAGGCCTCTGGCCGGGTCAGCAGCGCATAAAGCGTGAAGAGCCCGCCGAAGCTGTGCCCCCAGAGCGTGCGCCGCGCCGGATCGACCGGCAGGCCCGCCTCGGCCTCGGTCCGCAGAATCCCGGTCAGCCGGTCGTGAAAGATCTTCGCGCCGCCGACCGTCCGGGTCGCATCCACGTGATCGGGGCGCAGGCCATCCCCCGGCCCATCGGGCGGGGTAAAGTCCAGAATCCGCTGGGTCCGGGCGAACTGCCGCTCGGTATCATGGCCGATACCGACGATTGCCAGACCGGGGACCAGCGCCAGATGTTCGGGCGTCAGGAAATCGAAGGCGGCATTGCCGTCCAGCATGTAGAGCAGCGGATAGCCCGCAGCGGGCGGCGGGGCTTTCGGCATCGCGATCAGCAGCCGATAGCCCGAACCGGTCGCCACCGTCTTTTGCGTCAGGCTATGGGTCGGCGCGCCGGTCTGCAAAATCCGCAGCAAGGCCGGGCGACGGGCGTGATCCGGCCCCACGCGGCCATGAACAGCAGGATCGGGTTGCGACATTTCAGAACCATCGATTAGTTGACAAGGGCAGTCAGGAATATAGGTTGCGCGCTCAGCGACGCCAGCCGAAAAATCGGTCAGCCCGCCGCGCCCCCGCCCCTGTTCCAGAGACGCCCATGCAACTGCCCCGCCTTCTCATCGCCGTTCTCGGCCTCGCCGCCGCGCTGCTGGGTCAGGCCGGCGCGGCACAGGCCGACATCACCGTTACCGACATCCTCGGGCGCGAGGTTACCCTTGACCAGCCCGCCCATCGCATCGTGCTGGGCGAGGGGCGGCATCTCTCGGTCCTCGGGCTGATCCATGGCGATCCGGTCGCGCTGGTCGCGGGCTGGCGGCTCGACAAGCCGCTGGACGAGCCGACGATGGCAGCCTATGGCGCGAAATTCCCGGCCATCGACCAGATCCGCCCGGTGGGCGCCGGCAATCGCGGCCTTTCGGTCGAAAGCGTCATCGCCCTCGACCCCGATCTGGTGGTGCTGAGCCTGATCGACGAGAAGGACACGGCGATGAAGGTCGCCGAAGCGCAGCTTGCCGCCGCCGGCATCCCGGTCGCCTATGTCGATTTCTTCTCGCATCCGCAGGAAAACTCGATCCCCAGCCTTCGCATCCTGGGCCAACTGACAGGAGCGGAGGCGAGGGCCGAGGAGTTTGCCGAGTTCTACGACACCCGCCTCAACCGCATCCGCGAGCGGCTAGCCGATCCGGCGATTCCCCGGCCGCGCGTCTTTTTCCACGTCCATGCCGCGCCGGTGAATTGCTGTTCGACCGTGGGCACGGGCGTTTTCAATGATTTCATCACCACCGCGGGCGGCCAGAATATCGGTGCCGATCTGGTCAAGGGTGTGCTGGGCAACAGCTCGCTGGAATTCCTGATCGGCGCCGACCCCGACATCTATATCGCCACCGGCGGCACCCATATGGCGGCGCGGGGCGGGCTGGTTCTGGGCTCGGGCGTCGATGCGAAAACCGCCGGGGCGAGCTTTGACAAGCTGATCTCGGCCCCCGGCTTCGCCTCGCTGCGCGCGGTCGAAGAAGGGCGCGCCGCCGGGGTCTGGCATCTGTTCAACGACTCGCCAGTCCATATCGCGCTGATCGAATACCTCGCCAAGACCTTCCACCCCGATCTTTTCGCCGATATCGACCCGGCCGCGACGCTGGCCGAGATCGAGGCCCGCTTCGCCCCGGTCAGCGTGCCGGGAACCTGGTGGGTCAGGCAGGAACCATGACCGAAGCGACGCTCGCCCTCTATCACCGGCAAGGCCGGCGCCATGCGGCGCTGGTCGGCGCGCTGGTTCTGGCGGCGCTGGCCGCGCTGCTGCTGGACCTCGTCACCGGCCCCTCAGGCCTGCCCTTGTCGCAGACGCTCAGCACGCTCGCTGGGGCCGAGGCTGGACGCGCCGCGCAGGTCATCGTCTGGGACGTGCGCCTGCCGGTCGCGGTCATGGCGCTGCTGGTCGGGGCGGCGCTGGCGCTGGCCGGGGCCGAGATGCAGACGGTCTTGGAAAACCCACTGGCCGAGCCCTTCACGCTCGGCGTCTCCTCGGCCGCCGCATTGGGTGCGGCGACCGCCATCGTCCTCGGCCTGACCCTGCCCGGCCTTCCCCCGGTCTGGAGCGTCTCGGCCAATGCCTTCGTCTTCGCGGTCGGCGCGCTCATGCTGCTGCAACTTCTCGGCCGCCTCAGGGGCGGCGGGCCCGAGGTGCTGGTGCTGTTCGGCGTGGCGCTGAACTTCACCGCCGCCGCGCTGCTGGCGCTGGTGCAATTCGTGGCCTCGGCCGATGCGCTGCAACAACTGGTCTTCTGGTCGATGGGCAGCCTTGCCGCGACGCAATGGCCGGGTGTCCTGCTGATCGCGGCGATCCTTGCTGCAACCGTGCCCTTCTCGTTCGGCGCCGCATGGCGGCTGACCGCGCTGCGGCTGGGCGAGGATCAGGCCCGCAGCTTCGGCGTCGACGTGACCGCGCTGCGGCGCTGGACATTGCTGCGGGTCAGTCTGCTTTCGGCGGCCGCCGTGTCGATGGTGGGGGTGATCGGCTTCGTCGGGCTGGCCGGGCCGCATATCGCGCGAATGCTGGTGGGCGAGAACCACCGCGTCTTCCTGCCGGCTAGCGTGCTGACCGGGGCGCTGGTCATGTCGCTGGCCTCGACGCTTTCCAAGACCGTGGTGCCGGGCGTGCTGCTGCCGGTCGGGCTGGTCACGTCGCTGATCGGCCTGCCGATCTTTTTCGCGCTGATCCTGCGCGGGCGGCGGCGCGGATGAACGAGGGGCTTTCCGTCACCGACATATCGGTCCGCTATGGCAGCCGCCCGGTGCTGTCCGGGCTGACCCTGCCCCGGATGTTGCCGGGCGAGGTCACGGTGCTGGCCGGACCGAACGCGGCCGGGAAATCGACCCTGCTGCGCGCCATCGCCCAGATCGCCCCCTATCAGGGCAGCGTCACGCTGGACGGCCGCGACCTTCGGCACCTGCCCGCGACCGAACGGGCCGGGCTGATCGGCTTCATGCCCCAGACCCTGCCCTCCGCCACCTCGCTCATCGCGCTCGAGGCGATCATCGCCGCCCTGCGCGCCGGGCGCACCCTGCCCGCGCGCGAGGCGGATCACGCGGCCATGTCGATCATGGAAAAGCTGGGCATCGCGGCCCTCGCGCTGGAACCGATCGAGGCGCTCTCGGGCGGGCAGCGCCAGATGGTCAGCCTTGCGCAGGCCATCGTCCGCGATCCGCGCCTGCTGCTGCTGGACGAGCCGACCAGCGCCCTCGACCTCGCCCGTCAGGTCCGGCTTCTGTCCGAGCTTCGCCGCCTCGCGGCCGAGGGGCGGATCGTCGCTGCCGTTCTCCACGACCTCGCGCTGGCGGCGCAATGGGCCGACCGGATCGTGCTGATCCATAACGGCCATGTCCATGCGCATGGCCGCCCCGAGGAGGTGCTGACCCCCCGCCTTCTGGCCGAGGTCTACGGCGTCAGCGCAAGGGTCGAGCGCTGCTCGAAAGGCCGGCTGATGGTGCTGATAGACGGAGAGATCGCCTGATCTCAGTTCGCCCGCTGGCGAGAGCGGAAGGGCAGCGGCGCGACGGGAATCCCGTCCTCCAGCAGCTTCTTCGCGTCGTCGAGCCTCGCCTCGCCGTGGATCGCGCGCGAGGGGACCGCCCCCTCATGCATCGCCCGCGCCTCCTCGGCGAAGGACATGCCGACATAGTCCGAGTTTTCCTCGACATGGCGGCGCAGTTTCTCCAGCGCGGCCTCCTGCTCGTTTCTCGGGGAATGCAGGTCGCGGTCAGGGCGCGGCGAGGTGGCGACGCCGGGCGCCATCAGGACCTTTTCGACCGCGACGGAACCGCAATGGGTGCAGGCAACCTGCCCCGCCTTCCTCAGGGTCTCGAAACCCTCGGAGGAGCGGAACCAGCCGTCAAACTCATGCTCATTGTCGCAGCGCAGATCATAGCGGATCATTTTTCGTTCCTTTCCCGCCAGATATCGGATCTGGCAGGGTCTTTCGCAAGGCCACCCCGCGCAAGGTCGAGGATTCGTGCGACGAGCGGTTGCGGATTCCCGGCGCGCGACAACAGCATCTCGCGCGCCCCCTTGCCCATCCGGTGCTGCCGGCGGGCATCCCCGGCCAGCGCGGCAAGCCGGCGGGGCAGATCCTCGGCCGTGCAGGCCTCGGCGGCGCCCGCCGCGTCCAGATCGGCATAATCCGCCGCATGGTTCGCGACATGGGGGCCGTGCAGGATCGCGCAGCGCCAGCCCGCCGGCTCCCACGGCGTATGGCCGCCATGGTCCGAGAACGAGCCGCAGGTGATGCAGATCCCCGAGGCCGCATACCAATCCGCCATCTCGCCCAGCGTATCGGCCAGCAGAACGGGTGTATCGAGCCCGCCGCCCTCGCTCCTGCGGCGAAAATCGACCCCCTTCTCGCGCAGCAATGCCGCGACCGCACCGCCGCGCACCGGATGGCGCGGCGCAAGGATCAGCCGCAGGCCGGGAACCTCGGCCCGCGCCGCAAGATAGGCGTCGATCATGGCCGCATCCTCGCCCTCATGGGTCGAGGCGGCCAGCACGGTCAGGGCGCGCGCCGGGCTGTCCGCCGGCGGCTCGACCCGCGCGGGGTCCAGAAGCTTCAGGTTCAACCGCGTGCCCACCGCCTCCTCCGGCAGCCCCAGCCGCAAAAGCCGCGCCTCGCTCTCGGCATCCTGGGCCGAAAGCAGGTCGATCCGCTCCAGCATCGGCCTGATCAGCCGGGGCAGCTTCGCCCAGCGCTCGGCCGAGCGCGCCGAGATCCGCGCGCCGACCACGACCTGCGCCACGCCAAGTTCGGCCGTCATCGCCGAACGGTTGGGCCAAAGCTCGTTCTCGACCGTGACCAGAACGGCAGGCTCCACCCGGTCGAGAAAGCGCCGCACCGCCTGCGGCAGGTCAAGGGGCGCCAGCATCGCGGTATGGCCCAGCTTTCGCGCCAGCGCCCGCCCGGTCGTGCTGTTCGTGGTAACGACGACCCGCGCCTCGGCCGCAAGCGCGGCGACCAGCGAACGCGCCGAGGTCAGTTCCCCAACACTCGCCGCATGCAGCCATATGCTGCCCGGAACCACCTCCGGCCCGGTCAGGGCCAGACGCTCGCGCCAATCGGCACCGGAAAGCGGCGCGGCCAGCCGCAATGCCGCGCCCGCAAGAGCTGTCGCCCCGCGCCAGATCATCGCCGGTGTTCCAGTTTCGGTGTCAGGGCGCGCCTCCGATCGGATCGAAGCCAGCCTAACCCCGCCTCCCGCGGGGATCAACGCAGGGCAGACTCGGCAGCCGACCGGATCGCCCGGATGTTCTCGCCATAGGGCGCGCTGTTCGAAACCGAGCCGCCCTTGAATACGGCGGAGCCCGCGACCAGCACGTCGGCGCCCGCCTCGACGACCAGCGGCGCGGTGGTCGGATCGACGCCGCCATCGATCTCGATATGAACGGGACGGTCGCCAATCATCGCGCGCAGGGCGCGGACCTTCTCGATCTGGCTTTTGATGAACTTCTGCCCGCCAAAGCCGGGGTTCACGGTCATGACGCAGATCAGGTCCAGATCGTCGATCAGCCCCTTCGCCGCCTCGGCCGGAGTGCCGGGGTTCAGCGCCAGCCCCGCCTTGGCGCCACTCGCCCGGATCGCCTGCAAGGTGCGGTGGATATGCGGCCCGGCCTCAAGATGCGCGGTGATGAAATCCGCCCCCGATTCCGCGAAGGCGTCGATATACTGGTCGACGGGCGCGATCATCAGGTGGACGTCCATGACGCCCCGGATATGCGGGCGGATCGCCTTGCAGGTGGCGGGGCCAAAGGTGATGTTCGGGACGAAATGCCCGTCCATCACATCGACATGGACCCAGTCGGCGCCCTGATCCTCAACGGCGCGGATCTCCTGTCCGAAATTGGCGAAATCGGCGGAAAGGATCGAGGGGGCGATCTTGATGCTGCGGTCGAAGCTCATGGCACGTCCTTCCTGCGGCTGCCGTCAATGTCGAGCCCGCCGGAAAAGACGCGGCTCGCGCGGATATCGGCCTCCGTTATCGTGGAAAGCGTTTGGGCGTCAACCACGGCCCCCGCGGAAAAAAGCCGGTTCGCCTGACGTAACTTCGCCCGGTCCAGCGCATTGCGGATGCTGCGGGCATTGGCGAAATGCGGCTGGGCACGGCGCAGCCGGACATATTCCTCCATCGCTTCCGCCCCCGCCGTATCGAACGCATATCCCTGCCCCTCAAGCATGGTGCCCGCGATGCGGCCAAGCTCGTCGTCGGTATAGTCGGGAAACTCGATGTGATGGGCGATGCGCGACCGGAAGCCCGGATTGGCGGCAAAGAAGCGGTCCATCCGGTCGGCATAGCCCGCCATGATCACCACCAGATCGTCGCGATTGTTCTCCATCACCTGCAACAGGATCTCGATCGCCTCCTGCCCGTAATCGCGCTCGTTATCGGGCTTGTAGAGGTAATAGGCCTCGTCGATGAACAGGACGCCCCCCATGGCGCGCTTCAGCACTTCCTTGGTCTTGGGCGCGGTATGGCCGATATACTGCCCGACCAGATCGTCCCGCGTGACCGAGACGAGATGCCCCTTCCTCACATAGCCCAGCCGGTGCAGCAGCCCGGCCATCTTCAGCGCCACCGTCGTCTTGCCGGTGCCGGGATTGCCGGTGAAGGACATGTGCAGCACCGGCGCCTCATGCGCCAGCCCAAGATCGCGCCGCGCCCGGTCGACCAGCAGCAATGCCGCCGTTTCCCTGATCCGCTCCTTCACCGGCGCCAGCCCGATCAGCTCGCGATCCAGCTCGTCCAGGATCTCGCGCACGCCCGAGGATTCATATTCGGCCTGCAGATCCACGGTCTGCGGCTTTCCGGTTGCCAGCGTCTCGCCCACATCGCCATCCATCGGGCTTTTCTCCGTTTTCCAAATACCCTCGGGGGGTCCGGGGGGCCGAAAGCCCCCCGGCTCTGCCTCAGCCGGTCAGCTCATGGGTATAGCGGATATGCCGGCCATCAGCTTCCATCCGCCATGTCCTGAACGACGGCTCGGTCTTCGGGCGATTGACGATGAAGGACATCATCACCGTCTCCCATCCGCGGGTGCTGTCGAAGGCGTTGATGCGGATATAGGCGTCGCCATGCGCCTTTCGGCAGGCGTCCAGCTCCATCATCACGCCCTTTGCGTCCTTCAGGTCGAACATCGGATTGCCCCACATCTCCCAATAGGTATTGCGGGGATGGGGTTCGTCCGTGAACTCGATCCCGACCGCCCAATCGCGCCTCAGGATATATTCCACCTGATCGCGGACCTGCTCGTCGGTCAGGTCGGGCAGGAACGAGAAACAGCCTTGGGTGATACGCATCTTTTCTCTCCTCAGCTGACGGATGCGGTCGGAACGAAGTCCGAGGTGTCGGTGGAGGTGTAGTTGAAGGTGATGTTCCCCCAGGTATCCAGCGCGGCCTCCAGCGGCTTGCACCATTTCGCGGCCTTGCGCAGGACTTCCGGGCCTTCGGTCGCGATGTCGACGCCCTCGTTGCGGGCGAGGACCATCGCCTCCAGCGCCACGCGGTTCGCGGTCGCCCCGGCCTGAATGCCCATCGGATGCCCGATGGTGCCGCCGCCGAATTGCAGAACCACATCATCGCCAAACAGGTCGATCAGCTGGTGCATCTGCCCGGCATGGATCCCGCCCGAGGCGACAGGCATGGTCTTTTTCAGGTTGGCCCAGTCCTGCTCGAAGAAGATGCCGCGCGGCAGGTCGACCTCGTTCACCGTCTCGCGGCAGACATTATAGAAGCCCTGCACGGTCATCGGGTCGCCCTCCAGCTTGCCGACGGCGGTGCCGCAATGCAGGTGGTCCACCCCCGCCATGCGCAGCCATTTCGCGATCACGCGGAAGCTGATGCCGTGGTTCTTCTGGCGGGTATAGGTGCCGTGGCCTGCGCGGTGCATGTGCAGGATCATGTCATTCTGCCGGCACCAGTTCGAGATCGACTGGATCGCCGTCCACCCCACGATCAGGTCGACCATGACGATGACCGAGCCAAGCTCCTTGGCCAATTCGGCGCGGCGATACATCTCCTCCATCGTGCCGGCGGTGATGTTCAGGTAATGGCCCTTGACCTCGCCGGTGACGGCGGTGGCCTTGTTCACCGCCTCCATGCAATAAAGGAAGCGGTCGCGCCAATGCATGAAGGGCTGCGAGTTGATGTTCTCGTCATCCTTCATGAAGTCGAGGCCGCCCTTCAGCCCCTCATAGACCACCCGGCCATAGTTCTTGCCCGAAAGCCCCAGCTTCGGCTTGGTCGTCGCGCCCAGCAGCGGACGGCCGAACTTGTCCAGCCGCTCGCGCTCGACCACGATACCGGTGGGGGGACCGGCAAAGGTCTTCATATAGGCCACCGGGAAGCGCATGTCCTCGAGGCGCGCGGCCTTCAGCGGCTTGAAGCTGAAGACGTTGCCGATGATCGAGGCGGTGACGTTCGCGATCGAGCCTTCCTCGAACAGGATCAGGTCATAGGCGACATAGCAGAAATACTGCCCCGGCGTGCCGGGCACCGGCTCGACCTTGTAGGCCTTGGCGCGATACTGGTCGCAGGCGGTCAGCCGATCGGTCCAGACCACCGTCCATGTCGCGGTCGAGCTTTCGCCAGCAACGGCAGCTGCCGCCTCGATGGGGTCCACGCCCTCCTGCGGCGTGATGCGAAACAAGGCCAGGACATCGGTGTCCTTCGGCTCGTAATCGCCGTCCCAATAGCCCATCTGGGCATATTTCAGCACGCCCGCGGCATAGCGCTTCTTCTTGTCGGTGATTTCGGATTTGCTCATCTCGTTCATAGCGTCCTCCCGTTAAGCGGCGCGCGCGCCGGTGATTGCCGGGTCCAACGCCCCCGACGCGTAGCGTCTGGCCATCTCGTCCATCGGGATGACCCTGATCTTGCCGGCATGGCCCGCCGTGCCGAAGCGTTCGAACCGGTCGCGGCACAAGGCGGTCAGTTCCTCCATGGCGGGGACCATGAATTTCCTCGGATCGAACTCCTCCGGGCGCTCGCGGGCGACCTTGCGGAAATGGCCGGTCATGGCCATGCGGCAATCGGTGTCGATATTGACCTTGCGGACGCCGTGGCGGATGCCGCGCTCGATCTCCTCGACCGGGACGCCATAGGTCTGGGGCATCTCGCCCCCCGCCCCGTTGATCAGATCCTGCAGATATTGCGGCACGCTGGAGGAGCCATGCATCACCAGATGCGTGCCGGGCAGACGGTGGTGGATCGCCTCGATCACATGCATCGCCAGAATGTCGCCATCGGGCTTGCGGCTGAACTTGTAGGCGCCGTGGCTGGTACCGCAGGCGATCGCCAGCGCGTCGCAGCGCGTGCGCTGGACGAAATCCACCGCCTGATCGGGGTCGGTCAGAAGCTGGCTGTGATCCAGCTTGCCCTCGGCGCCCGAACCATCCTCGGCCGCCGCCTCGCCGGTTTCCAGCGACCCCAGCACACCCAGCTCGCCCTCGACCGATGCCCCGACCGCATGGGCGGCTTCCGAGACCTTGGCCGTCACCGCGACGTTGTAGTCGTAATCGGCGGGGGTCTTCATGTCCTCGAGCAGCGAGCCGTCCATCATCACGCTGGTGAAGCCGTGCCGGATCGCCGACATGCAGGTGGCAAGGTTGTTGCCGTGGTCCTGATGCAGGCAGATCGGGATGGTCGGGTTCATCTCGGCCAAGGCCTCGACCATGCGGCGCAGCATGATGTCGCCGGCATAGGACCGCGCGCCGCGGCTGGCCTGCAGGATCACCGGGGCGTCGGTCTGCGCCGCCGCCTTCAGGATCGCGAGCCCCTGTTCCATATTGTTGATGTTGAAGGCGGGCACGCCATAGCCATGTTCGGCGGCGTGGTCGAGAAGCTGTCGCAGCGTGATGAGGGCCATCACTTTCCTCCCTGGATCAGTTGATGGGCAAGCTCCGCCGTAGCCTCGGCGGTGATGCCGAAATGGCGGTAAAGCGCGGGGGCCGGGGCGGATGCGCCAAAGCCCGTCATGCCGATGAAGCCGTCGCCGGGGCGCAGGAAAAGCCCGTCCCAGCCCTGCCGGATCAGCGCCTCGATCCCGACGCGGGGGGCGGTGCCCAGCACCGCCTCGCGCTCGGCCTCCGGGCGGGCGGCGAAAAGCTCGAACGAGGGGGCCGAGACCACCGCCGCCCGTATCCCCTGCCCGGCAAGAAGCTCGGCGGCGGCCAGCGCGATCTCGACCTCGGAGCCGGTGGCGATCAGCGTCGCGTCGCGCGGCCCGTCAGTCCCGCGCAGCAGATAAGCCCCCTGCCTGGTCAGGTTTTCGGTTGCACCGTCCCGAACGGTCGGCAGGTTTTGCCGCGACAGGCACAGGACCGAGGGGGTCCGGGGCGTGGTCAAGGCGATCTCCCATGCCTCGGCAGTCTCGATTGCGTCGGCGGGGCGAAAGACCAGCAGGTTCGGGATGGCGCGCAATGCCGCGACATGCTCGACCGGCTGGTGAGTCGGCCCGTCCTCGCCCAGCCCGATGCTGTCATGGGTCATCACATGGACGACCGGCACCCCCATCAGCGCCCCCAGCCGGATCGCCGGGCGGGAATAGTCGCTGAAGGCCAGGAACGTGCCGCCATAGGGGATCAGCCCGCCATGCAGCGCGATGCCGTTCATCGCCGCCGCCATGCCATGCTCGCGGATGCCATAGTGGATATAGCGCCCCGAGCGATCCTCGGCAGTCACGGCAGTCATGCCCTTGGTCCGGGTATTGTTCGATCCGGTCAGGTCGGCCGAGCCGCCGATGGTGTTCGGCAGGACCGCGTTCACCACCTCCAGCGCCATTTCGCTGGACTTGCGGGTCGCGACCTTGGGCCGTTCCTCGGCCAGCCTTGCGCAGTGATCCGCGGTGGCACGGCGCAGCGCGTCGGCGTCGGGCGCGGCCAGCATGGCAGTAAACATCGGCCTCAGAGGGGAACGGGTCAGCCGCTCCTGCCATGCCGACCGCGCCGCTGCCCCTCGCGCCGAGACCGCGCGCCAGGATTCGGGGATATCCGGCGGCAACGCGAAGGGATCGTGGGTCCATCCCAGATGCTCACGGGCGGCCGCGATTTCAGCCGCGCCCAAGGGTGCGCCATGGACATCGTGACTGCCCTGCTTGTTCGGTGCGCCAAAGCCGATCACCGTGCGGCAGGCGATCAGTGAGGGGCGCGCGTCCCCCTGCGCGGCCTCGATCGCCGCCGCGACCGCCTCACGGTCATGGCCGTCGACGGCCTGCACATGCCAGTTCGATGCCGCGAACCGCGCCTTCTGGTCGGTCGAGGTCGAAAGCCCGGTCCCGCCGTCGATGGTGATGCGGTTGTCGTCCCAGAGGACGATCAGCCGTCCCAGCCGCTGGTGGCCCGCGAAGTCGATCGCCTCCTGGCTGATCCCCTCCATCAGGCAGCCATCGCCGCAGATGACATAGGTGCGGTGATCGACCAGATCGTCGCCGAAGCGCGCATTCATCATCCGCTCGGCCAAAGCCATGCCGACGGCGGTGGCGATCCCCTGCCCAAGCGGGCCGGTCGTCGTCTCGATCCCCTTGGCATGGCCGTATTCGGGATGGCCGGCGGTGCGCGAGCCGAGCTGGCGGAAGGCCCGCAACTCCTCCATCGGCATGTCGTCATAGCCGAGCAAGTGGTTGATCGCATAGACCAGCATCGAGCCATGGCCCGCCGACATCACGAAACGGTCGCGGTCGGGCCATTTGTCATCCGCCGGGTCGATGCGCATGAAGCGGTTGAAGAGGACCGCCGCCACATCGGCCATCCCCATCGGCGCGCCGGGATGGCCGGATTTCGCGGCCTCGACCGCATCCATCGCCAAGACCCGGATCGCGGTCGCCATGCGGGCTTCGGCGTCGGTTTCCATGCGCGTCATCTGGTTCATGGTGGCCCCTCCCTCAGGCGCGTTTCGCTTCGCTGACCATCCGCGTGACCATCGGCGTCAGGATCAGTTGCATCGCCAGATCCATGCGCGGACCCGGAATGACGATGGAATTCGCCCGGCTCATCCACGAGCCCTGGATCATCGTCGTCAGATAGGGAAAATCGATCCCGCGAGGATTGCGGAAGCGGATCACGACAAGGCTTTCGTCCGGCGTTGGGATCCAGCGCGCGATGAACGGGTTCGAGGTATCGACCACCGGCACGCGCTGGAAGTTGATGTCGGTATGGGTGAATTGCGGGCAGATCACATGCACATAGGCGTGCATCCGGCGCAGGATCACATCGGTCACGGCCTCGGTCGAATAACCCCGGCTGGCCTTGTCGCGGTGGATCTTCTGGATCCATTCGAGGTTGATGACCGGCACCACCCCGATCTTCAGATCCGCCTGCCCGGCAATGTCGATGCCGTCGCTGCGGACCGCGCCATGCAGCCCCTCATAGAAGAGCAGGTCCGAGCCAGGCTCGAACGCGGCCCAGGGGGTGAAGGTGCCGGGCGCCTGACCCCAGGTCTCGGCCTCGCGGTCGTCGTGGATATAGTGACGGGTGCGGCCGGTGCCGGTTTCGCCATAGTCGCGAAAGACCGATTCCAGCGTCTCCAGCTCATTCGCGTCGATGCTGAAATGGCTGAAGGTATGGTCCCCGGCCTCGGTCCGCCGGGCCAGCTCTGCCTTCATCGCGGCGCGGTCATAGCGGTGGAAGGCATCGCCCTCGATCGAGACCGCGTTGATGCCCTCGCGCCGGAAGATCTGGTCGAAAGTGTTCTTGATCGTGGTCGTGCCAGCGCCGGAAGAGCCGGTGACGGAAATGATGGGATGTCGCTTGCTCATGGTCTCGCTCTCACGCTCGGAATAGGCCGCGGTTGCCGAAAAGGGCCGAGATCTCGGTCTCAGGCAGGTCGTGATAGGCGGCGATGCGCGCCACCTTTTCGGCGGAACCGAAGACGAAGGGCGTGCGCTGGTGCAGCGCCCGGACATGCTGGTCAAGGATCGGCTCGCAACTGTCGGTTGCTCGCCCGCCCGCCTGTTCGACAAGGAAGGCGATGGGACCGCATTCATAGAGCATCCTGAGCCGGCCCCGCTCATAGCCCTTGCGGCCGTCGGACGGATAGAGGAACACCCCGCCCCGAATAAGGATCCGATGGGTCTCGGCCACCAGAGAGGCGATCCAGCGCATGTTGAAATTCGTCTCGCGCGGGCCTTCGATGCCAGCGAGGCAATCGTCGATATAGGCCCGGACCGGCCGCGACCAATGGCGGTAGTTCGAGGCATTGATCGCAAATTCGAAGGAACAGTCCGGCATCACCTGCCGGGGCGTCACGAGGCGGAAGACATTGGTTTCCGGCTCGAGCGCGTAATGCTGCACCCCGTCGCCGAAGCTGACCATCATCGCGCAGCGCGGGCCATAGATGATATAGCCTCCGGCAAGCTGCTGGCTGACCGGGCGCAGGAAGCTGGCCTCGGCCGTCGCCTCGGCCGGATAGATCGAGAAGATCGTGCCGATCGAGATATTCGCGTCGATATTCGACGAGCCGTCGAGCGGGTCGATCGCGACCGCAAGCGTGCCTTGCGGGTCCAGTTCCAGCGCCTCCTCCTGCTCCTCCGAGGCGAGCCAGCGCACCCCGGCGCCGGCCAGCGCCTTGCAAAACAGGTCATCCGCGATGACGTCGAGAGCTTTCTGGCCGTCCCCGTCGCTGTTCGTCCCGACCAGCCGGCCGAGGTCGCCACCGCGCCGGATCAGTTGCTCCAGCGCGCCACCCGACGCGGCAAGGGCCTGCATGACGGGCAGAAAAGCGGACGGAATGGATGCGGCATCGATGTTTGTGGCGGTCATCGGCCCCTCCCTTGGCGCGGTTCCCGTCTTCTTGTTGACATGCCAGGACTTTCGGGAACATTTAATAATACA
>Ga0182745_1001614_pt1 | contig 21431 bp, 14 predicted proteins | sample eDN3rd30CKraftBY_FD_128523 | JGI IMG/M metagenome (GOLD analysis project Ga0182745, IMG submission 128523) | Enriched backyard soil microbial communities from Emeryville, California, USA - eDNA 3rd pass 30_C Kraft BY (version 2) (version 2) | ecosystem: Environmental > Terrestrial > Soil >...
GAACCACCGCCGATGCTGATACAATGCGTAGAACAACTTATCCAGTATTTCAACGGACAAAGAAGAGTATTTGAATTACCGCTTAACCAGCCCGGCACTTCTTTCCAGCAACAAACCTGGAACCTGCTTACCGGTATTCCATTTGGCAAAACCATCAGTTATCTGCAACTGGCAATAAAAACCGGTGATCCCAAAGCCACCCGTGCTGTAGCAAATGCCAATGGCCGCAACAATATCGCGATCATTGTGCCCTGTCATCGCGTAATCGGTTCCAACCGCGAGCTTACTGGCTATGCCGGTGGACTGTGGAGAAAGAAATGGTTGCTGGAACATGAAACGAAGATCATGTATGGCGTGCAAACGTTATTTTGATCAGCTCAAAGCAGTTCTTTATCCGTAAAAGCAAATGGTAATAGTTTAGATACACTCTCCACTACAATGATCTCTCCACTTTGTCCGCTAAGAATAACGCGCAAAGGTTTACCTCCACGGCTTTCATATTCCAGCAAAGCCTGGCGGCACATGCCACAGGGAGAGATAGGATGAATGCTTTCCCCTTTCTCATTATCATAACTGATAGCGATGGTATCTATTGCAATGCCGGGAAACAAAGTTGCTGCAGTAGAAAGTAATGAACGCTCCGCACATATACCCACAGGGAAAGAAGCGTTCTCCTGGTTGGTACCTGTCACCATCCCCTTTTCCGTACGCGCCGCCGCGCCAACACGGAAAAGGGAATAAGGAGCATAGGCTTGCTTTGTGATAGTTCTTGCAGTGGTCAGCAGTTCTGCATCTTCTTTACTGAGCTCACTTATATCCTGGTAAACCTGGTATTCGATTTCAATTTTCTTCTCCTTCATAATAAATCCTTGTGAGACAAAAATGCCCCGGTCAATTCCGGGGCATCTAAAGTTAGTTTATTTTTATTTCACGATATTAAACAACCGTTTCCAGCGAGGTCCTCCTTCCCAGCTAAACCAGATCATCCAGGCTTTTCCCACGATCATGTTCTCCGGCACAAATCCCCAGTAACGGCTATCTTGTGAGCCCTGGCGGTTATCACCCATCATCCAGTAATAATCCATTTTGAAGGTATAGCTATTGGTTTCTGCTCCATTCAGGAAATACTTGCCATTCTTTTCCTGCAGGTCATTATGCTCATAAATACGGATCGCCCTTTCGTAGATATTAAAATTCTCGGGGGTCAGTTGAACTGTTGCTCCTTTTTTAGGGATCCATACAGGCCCGAAATTATCCCTCGACCATCTGTGAAGAGTGTCATAAGGAAATACATCACCTGCTGCATAACCATACTGCGTATCGGGCACAATGCTTTTGGCCAGGCCATTCTTCAGCATCTGTTCTTTAGCCTTGTAAGTAAGCAGCATTTTATATTCATTAGGCCGGCCTGTAGCACTGTATTCTCCTTTATCAAAGTCAACATCGTATTCATTCTTCATCATTTCCATATCCAGTGCAGGGGCTGTTACCGTTACGATATAATTCAATTCAGAATAAGGAGGCGGGTCCTGCTTCACACCATTGGTATACACTACATCGTCTTTTACCTCGATAGTATCGCCTGATACACCAACACAGCGTTTGATATAGTTATCGGTCTTATCCACTGGATGCGATACAACCGGGAAGTTCTGGCGATCGGCCAGCACCATCTGGTCTTCCCGTGATCCGAGCGCTGCCCTTCTTTTTATATCAATGTAGGGGTTGTATGATTCAAAGCCTTCGGCATGGATCACCGTATCACCCGCAGGAAAATTGAACACTACCACATCCCCTCTTTTGGGAGCGCTCGCAAACCAACGGATATAAGGCAGTTTTATCAGTTCTGAGTAAGACTTACCATTGGTAACAGGCATATAGTTATGAACGAAAGGAACCGACAGAGGTGTATTGGGAATACGGGGGCCGTAGCTCAGTTTACTTACAAAAAGAAAATCCTTTACCAGTAAGGTTTTTTCCATTGAGCCGGAAGGGATAGTATAGGCTTCAAAAATAAAAGTGCGGATCAGCGTAGCAGCTACTACAGCAAAGATGGCAGCATCTACCCATTCCCTCCAGGCTGCTTTATGATATCTTCTTACTGCGTCCGGGCCTACAAAGCGGGTATCCTTATGAGCAGCCAGCCAGGGAAAATAGAATGGCGCAAACAGGGCCGCCATTGTATGCTGACCGAATGAATACTTACCGAATACTTTAGCAAATTCAATAAAGATCCCTGGAGTAATGAACCATCCGACCACGGGAATGAATTGCCAGAACACCCAATGCTTGGGGCGTTGGGCTATTTCCTGCATCACCCAGGTGTTATAAAACGGAACATATGCTTTCCAGGAAGGCACTCCTGCTTTGGCAAACAATTTTGCCAGTCCGAATGATGGCAGAAATACAAGAAGGGTACCTATAAGATAAATGACCAGTAAATGTTGTAAAGGCATGAGCCTGATTTTATTTTAATCGGATAAAAGTATTACTTATAAGGCGTCGTTCAAACAGAAACTTTTGCTAATATGGATAAGTGGTCAGCGGGGCATTACATAGCTTTTCACATCGTCGCCGGTGATATTCTTGGACGATAAGATGACGAGGCGCTCTACTACGTTGCGCAACTCACGGATATTTCCCGTCCAATTATATTCCTGCAAGAGCTTCAATGCATCTTCGTCTATACCTTTTTTAACAATTCCATAATCAGCACAGATATCTTCGAGGAACTGGTCGACCAGCACAGGTATATCATCCCGCCTGTCGTTGAGGGAAGGAACATGAATAAGGATCACGCTCAAACGGTGATAGAGGTCGAGACGGAAAGCTTTTGCATCCACTTCCTTTAAGAGATCTTTATTGGTAGCAGCGATCACTCTTACATCCACGTTGATGTCTTTATCCGCACCAACACGGGTGATCTTGCCTTCCTGCAGGGCGCGCAGCACTTTTGCCTGGGCGCTAAGGCTCATATCGCCGATCTCATCCAGGAAAAGAGTGCCTCCGTTGGCCTGTTCAAATTTTCCTATCCGTTGTTTGATCGCAGAAGTGAAAGATCCTTTTTCGTGGCCAAACAGTTCGCTTTCGATCAGTTCGGTAGGAATAGCAGCACAGTTCACTTCCACCAATGGCCCGGTGTTGCGATTGCTTTTTTCATGCACCCAACGGGCTACCAGCTCCTTACCCACCCCGTTTTCACCGGTGATAAGGATACGGGCATCAGTTGGTGCAACTTTATCGATGGTGTCTTTTATTTTTTGCATGGGCGCAGAACTGCCGATCATTTCCTGCACACGGCTCACTTTGCGTTTCAGCACTTTGGTTTCCGTTACCAGGCTGGTGCGTTCCATGGCATTGCGGATGGTGATCAGCAAGCGGTTCAGATCAGGCGGTTTCGAGATATAGTCGTAAGCACCCTTTTTTACAGCTTCCACGGCAGTTTCGATATTGCCGTGCCCGGATATCATGATAATGGGGATATCAGGATTGATCTCGCTGGCCTTCTGCAGGAATTCGATCCCGTCCAGCTTGGGCATTTTTATATCACATAGAACAAGGTCGAAGGTTTTTTCCTTGAATTTTTTCAGTCCTTCTTCACCATCGGATGCTTCATCCAGTTTATAGCCTTCAAACGAGAGTATTTCGGTCAAAGTCTTGCGGATCGCCTTTTCATCATCAATGATCAGTATATCAGCCATTAAATCAGGTTTAGGCGCAAAAATATGTATTTAAGGGAGAAAACGAGGAAGGGGCTAAAAGGGGCGTAAAAACAAAGAGGCCGGATAGAAATCCAGCCTCGTTTTTAAAATCCAATATCCTATGAAAAACCATTACAAAGATGCACTTTTAGATGCAAAACGCTGCATTATCTGAGAAAAAAATATTAAGCGTAAATCTACGATTTGTGAATAAACACGAAAAACCCGCTTATTATATAAACAAGCGGGCTAAAAGTCTATTAAAATTGTGGATAACCTACTTTTTCAGATACATTACTTCTTTCACTAATTTCACTGTTCTGCTCACGTCAGGCAAAGCAGCAGCCACCAGGTTTGGCGCATAGTGTAAAGGCGCATCAGCAGCCGTGATCCGGCGGATCGGTGCATCCAGGTAATCAAATCCTTCTTTTTGTATACGGTAAGTGATCTCAGAAGAAACTGAAGCAAAAGGCCATTGTTCTTCCACGATCACGAGACGGTTGGTCTTCTTTACACTCTCCAGGATCGTTTTCCAGTCGAGCGGACGGATCGTTCTCAGATCGATCACTTCTGCACTTATCCCTTCCTTCTCCAATTCAGCAGCAGCACCCAGGGCCACTTTCATCATTTTATTGAAAGAAACAATGGTCACGTCCCTGCCTGCTTTTTTCACATCGGCCTTACCAAGTTCGATATAGTATTCTTCCTCGGGAATTTCCATTTTATCACCATACATCTGCTCGCTTTCCATGAACATCACCGGATCTTCTTCATAACGGATAGCCTGTTTCAATAAACCTTTGGCATCATAACCATTGCTCGGCGATACGACTTTAATACCAGGGATATTTGCATATAATGCTTCGAACGCAGTTGAGTGTTGGGCGCCTAACTGGCCGGCTGAGCCGTTACCTCCGCGGAAAACAATTGGGCAGGATATTTGTCCACCGCTCATTGCCAGCATTTTGGAAGCTGTATTGAGAATTTGATCTAAGGCCAGTACAGCAAAGTTCCAGGTCATGAACTCTACGATGGGGCGAAGGCCATTTTGAGCAGCGCCTACGCCAACCGCTGTAAAACCTAGTTCTGCGATCGGTGTATCTATCACTCTTTTCGGACCAAATTCAGCCAGCATACCCTGGCTCACTTTATAAGCGCCATTATATTCTGCTACTTCTTCACCCATCAGGAAAACCCGGTCATCCCTTCTCATTTCTTCAGACATTGCTTCACGGAGAGCGTCACGAAATGCGATTGATCTTGCCATTTTATTCGGTTAATTTTTAAGAGGGGCAAAAATAAGCGAGATGGCCGATAAAACCTAAAATCAGACGGTTAACTCATTGGGTTCGCTGGCAGCCATCAAACTACAAATCCCTATCAAGTATATTTGCTTATGTCTTCCACTCACTTCCCTATTATCATTGTCGGCGGCGGCCCAATCGGCCTGGCTTGTGCGATCGCTGCGCAAAAAGCAGGTCTGCCTTATCTTATCCTCGAAAAAGGCAGTCTCGTGAATTCACTTTATCACTACCCGGTGAATATGACTTTTTTTTCCACTTCAGAAAGGCTGGAAATCGGGAATGTCCCGTTTGTGAGCAATAATCCCAAACCTACCCGTTCCGAAGCGTTGGAATATTACCGCCGGGTAACCAGTTCCTTTCACCTGAATATTCATTTGTTTGAAGAAGCATTATCTATTGATCGCCTTTCAGGAGATGCCGGCTTTGGCGTAAAGACCAGCAAGGCGCAATACACCGCCAATTACATTATCATAGCAACCGGCTTTTATGATATCCCCTACCGGTTGAATATTCCCGGTGAAGATCTTCCCAAAGTGACGCATTACTACAAAGACCCGAACTTTTATGCTTTCCAGAAAGTGTTAGTGATAGGCGCACAGAATTCCGCAGTGGATGCAGCATTGGAAACCTGGCGGAAAGGTGCTGAAGTTACAATGGTGATCAGAGGGGAAGAGATCGGCAAACGTGTGAAATACTGGGTACGCCCTGATATCCTTAACCGCATACAGGAAGGCTCTATCAAAGCGCTTTATCATTCTTCTGTTACAGCTATCCGCGAACAGGAAGTGGATATTCAAACTCCGGATGGGACGATCACCATAGAAAATGATTGGGTGATCGCTGCCACAGGATACCAGCCCAACCTGGATTTTCTCCGGAAAACCGGGATCAGGTTATCTGATAATGAAGTGATGTGCCCCTATATCCATGAAGAAACACATGAAACCAATGTACCGGGCATCTATCTCGCTGGAGTGATCTGCGGAGGAATGAATACACACCGCCTGTTCATTGAAAACTCAAGAGAGCACGCAGACAAGATCATTCAGCATATCAGGAACAAACCGGGAAACTAGGCTTACAGCATTTCTATCACCATTGCAGAAGCACCGCCACCTCCATTGCAAATGCCTGCAGCTCCCAGTTTTGCTTTCTTTGTCTTCAATACATTGATCAGGGTAACAATGATCCTTGCTCCACTTGCACCAAGCGGATGCCCAATAGCCACTGCCCCACCATGCGCATTTACTTTTGCAGGATCGAGTTTCATGCGGCGGGTGTTCTCAATGCCAACCACGCTGAAAGCTTCATTGAGTTCCCAGTAATCGATCTGTTCCATCTTCAACCCGGCTTTTGCTACGGCTTTTGGAACAGCTATGGAAGGAGTTGTAGTAAACCATTCAGGAGCCTGCTCTGCATCAGCATAAGCAAGAATGCGGGCAATAGGTTTAATGCCCAATTCTTTCGCTTTATCTGCACTCATCAGCACAAGGGCCGCAGCTCCATCATTCAGGGTGGAAGCGTTGGCTGCTGTTACAGTACCGTCTTTCGCAAAAGAAGGACTTAGCGTAGGTATCTTTTCAAACTTTACATTATAGGGCTCTTCATCTTTTTCGACAGTAACCGGATTACCTTTGCGCTGTGGTATTTCCACCGGTATCACTTCATCAGCAAACCAACCATTTTCCCAGGCTGCCTGACTGCGTTTATAGCTTTCAATAGCAAACGTGTCCTGCTCTTCGCGCGTAATGCCACAGGTGCTGGCACAAAGCTCGGCAGCATTGCCCATGGCTTTGCCATCATATACATCCGTAAGGCCGTCTTTTGCCACTCCATCCACCAGCGATGCATCACCGTATTTATTGCCCCAACGCAGGGCCGGTGCATAAAAAGGTGTATTGCTCATGCTTTCCATTCCTCCTGCCACTACGATGTCTGCATCACCCAGCAAGATGCTTTGCGCAGCCAGTGCAATTGATTTCATACCGCTGGCACATACTTTATTGATGGTGGTGCAATTCACGTTATCAGGTAAGCCGGCAAACTTAGCAGCCTGCCTTGCAGGCGCCTGCCCAAGATTAGCCTGCAATACAGCACCCATTAAAACATCCTGTACCTGTTCCGGCTTGATACCGGCTTTGGCGACAGCCGCTTTAATGGCAGCAGCACCCAATTGCGTAGCAGATAAAGCTTTTAATGCACCTCCAAAACTTCCGATTGGCGTACGGACGGCGGAAACGATGACAACTTCTTTCATACGGTTAATTCAATTGAAGCGCAAAGATAACAAATGTTAGTTCAAGAGTAGCTTTATCTGGAAATAAGCACAGTACCTTTCAACAGGTTTCCCCCGTCCTTCAGGTCCAGCATATACACGTACACGCCCACCGGCAATGGCTGTCCTTTAAAGCGGCCATCCCAATACACATTGGCTTTTCTTGCCTGGAATACAGGATGCCCATAACGGTCATAAACAGAAAGTTCAAAATTGGGGTAAGCACTTAATGCAGGTATATACCAGGTGTCGTTGATGCCATCACCATTTGGCGTGAAAGCATTAGGGATAAATACATCTTTATAAACAAAAACCTTTACCGAGTCCGTCGCTTCACCGCATCCATCGTTGGAAGTAACTGTAAGGATATACGTAGTATCATGCGGAGGCGTGATCACGGGTTGTAAAACCAAAGGATTATTAATATACAATGCAGGCGTCCAGAGATAGCTTAAATTTTGTCCGGTTGCATTGGCCATTAATTGTACAGAAGCTCCCTGCACGATCCATTTATCACCACCGGCATCCGCTGTAGGTTTATTGATCACATTGATCTCTACTTCAGCAGTGTCCCTGCAGCTGAATTGATTGGACACGATCACTTCATATACAGTACTGACCACCGGTTTCGCTAACGGATTTGCAATATCTGCTGCAGACAAACCCGTTGCCGGTTTCCATTCATAACCCAATCCGCCTTGTGCTGTTAACTGTATACTGCGTCCTTCACAAATAGTTGTTTCGGAAAGCCCTACCATAGCAACAGGATTTGGATTAACAGCTGCTATGATGGACCCATTCGTTGTACAACCTGCATCATTGCTTACCGTAACAAAATACTCACCGCTCTGTGCCAGTTGCACATGGTCCAACGTAACAGCAGCCTGGCTTGATTGAAAACCAGCCGGACCTGTCCATTGATATTGCGTACCATCCGCAGCGCTTAACTGCAGCGTGGCATTTTCACAAACAGGCGCATTTGTTTTCAGATCAATAACCGGATAGGTCGCCACCCGTACGCTCAGCACTCCTGAAGCTACGCGGCATTGTGGCGAGCCCAGGTTGCCATCTTCAGCGGCCGTAAGCCTGTATACATACATGCCCGGGGCTGTCGCGGCAGGAAAATCGCGTACCAATGTAGTGCTGTTGGCGCCAGGAATATCCGTCCAGTCACTTCCATTGATCCTTTGCTGCCATTGAAAAGAAGGATTATTGAACCCGGCAGATACGGTGCAGGTAAATTCAAATTGACCCGCAGTTCCTTCACACAGGTTCACATTGGAAGAAGTGTTACCCGTAATCACCGGTATAAGTTTAGGGCCACAGGGCCGGAAGGTAATATCGTCCAGCGCAATATCATTTCCACAGCCGCCCTGCGCATTATTGAAAATGCGAAGCACCACATCCTGCACATTGGAAGGTGTTGTGAAAAAGAAACCGAATTGCCTCCAGGCCGGGCTTGCCTGTTGCGGTATATCATTTGTATTATAGGATTGCAATACCGTTCCGTCGGTTCTTTCAATGCTGAAAGTAAGATTAGGCTTTATAGGATTGGGGCTGCAGGAACCCAGTGTTTGCACATTCATCACCCAGGCAGCAAATTCATAAGTAGTACCGCCACACAATCCCTTCACTGTATCAAGATAAAAAGCGCTGGGTTGATAAGATGCATTCACCAGCATGAAATATCCACCGGCATCGCCGGTATGGTCTGTCTGCAATGAATGCCAGCTATTTCCAAAGCAGGCGGTTGTATTGCTTCGCACTGTATAAAAACCATCATTGGGACAGTCTGAAGCCACATATTGATAAGACGTAGTAGCAGCTTTCAATGGAGCACCGGGATTGGAGCCGGAACCAAACGTAATATTTACGATAGGATCCCCAAGGCTACCCTGGCAAAGCTGGGCATCGGTCCGTGTATAAAAAAACAGTATCAGGAGAATTATCCCGGCAAAATTCCTCATCGGCAGAAAATATCCTTTTTAGACACCGAAAGTAGAGAGATTGTACCAAAACCAAAAGAGGATAACAAATGCTTAGCAATGAAAAAGCATCTAATTTATATGTACTTTGCGATCACCGGCTGCATCCGTTATCTGTATTATGAATAAACGTCTTATCCTTATCACATTGATGCTGGGCACTTCTATGGCTGCAATTGACAGCAGCATCGTGAACGTATCGCTTCCGGTAATACGCGCTCATTTCAATGTGGAAGTAGAGAATGTGCAATGGGTGGTCACAGCTTATATGATATCCTTCTGCCTTTTTATTCCTTTAACAAGCTGGTTAAAAAACAGGATCGGTTATTTTTATCTTTATACAGGCTGCGTCACGGTATTTACGATCGGGTCGCTGCTTTGCAGCCTTTCGTTCAATCTTGAAATGCTGGTAACGGCCCGGGTGATCCAGGCAATTGGCGGGGGAGCCATGTCTCCTACCTCCCTGGCAATATTAAGCGATACATTTCCCAAAGAAGAAAGAGGATCAGCTATAGGATGGTGGGGCATCGGTAATATCATGGGCCCTGCATTAGGACCGACACTGGGCGGTGTTCTCACCCATTATTTTGGATGGCCTTCGGTTTTTTACATCAATATCCCGATCGGCCTGCTGACGCTCTGGATGAATTTCCGCTACCTGGGTTTTCTGAAGAAACAACCACTGTATAATCCACGCTTTGATGCAACAGGTTTCACATTCTTTTCCCTTTTTATCGTAGCGGTGCAATACACTACTTCCGTTATCGCCAAAAAAGGCTTGAGCTCAATCGAATTTTTGGCAGGGTTGCTGGCCTGCATTTCATGTTTCGGTCTTTTCCTCCGTTCCTCCCGGAAGCCTCAACCATTGCTCGACCTTAGCGTGTTCCGCTCTGCAACATTCAACAGGGCTGCCATTGTAGTGGTGATCCGCTCTATTGCTTTATTTGGCGGCATGTTCTTTATTCCTTTTTTATTGCAGGGGCAGGTTGGCTTTACAGAAATACAATCAGGGCTGCTGATGTTGCCCAATGCGCTGATGATGCTGGTTACACGGCCCTATGCAGGAAAGATGGCCGATAAAGGTTTAACAAGAAATATATCCGTAGCCGGTATCCTTATTGTTTCCATTTCCTTCGTGTTTTTCTCGCGTGTTGACCCGGGCACTTCTATTGGCTTTATCATCGCTGCCATGATGATCCGGGGGTTTGGCATGGGTCTATTGGTAGCACCCGTCTCCACTGCATTGCTGAATGCTGTCAACCCTTTGCAAACCGCAACAGCCACTTCCATGAACAGCCTTTTACAACAATTAGGCGGCTCCGTCGGCATTGCAATCAGCAGCGTCGTACATACTTTCATCTACACATACTACGAAAACAAAAATCATCCTCCTGAAATGGCCGAACATTTTGCCCTGCAATGGGGATTCCTCTTTACCTCCTGCCTCATTCTACTCGCACTGATACCCGCCCTAAAACTCCCCGAAAAATCCATACTCCGTACAAATCGTAAAGAGATACCAATAGAAGAGTAACCGACTGCCGACTCAACCTACCACCCTATCCCATAATCTTCCCCATGATTGCTTGATCCGCCCCAAAAGCTGCCATGTTTCCAGTCAAAAAAAATAGCATTGATCGGTCCGCTGGTGCGGTCATCAAAACGAAGTGTATACCCCAGTTTCTTTAATTCTTCTCTCACTTTCTCCGGTGTTTTATCCTGTAACAATATACTTCCAGGCCTTGGCATGCGGTCTTCCCTTTTTGTGCCGCCAAGTGAAAGCCAAAGCTGGTTGGTATTGATATTGCCTGCCTCGGCCGCTTGTTGCACATTCATCCCAAACTCCACTACATTAAGAAAGAACTGCAACAGGTTTTGTTCCTGCGTGTCACCACCCTGCACAGCAAAAGATAAAAATGGTTTGCCGTCTTTCATGGCTAGTGTTGGCGTTAAAGTAACACGCGGCCGTTTGCCCGGTGCTACCACATTGAAAGGATTGAGTTCTTCATCCAGCACAAAACTTTGCATCCGCTGGCTCATGCCCACGCCTGTGTTGCCTGCAATACAGGCCGGAACCCAACCACCGCTTGGCGTAATTGACACTACCCATCCATCTTTATCTGCTGCTTCCACACTGGTAGTGCCGCGCCATAGACGGTCCATATATTCCTCATCTATTTTCTGAAAGGCTGTGCCATTACGTATATCGTGGGAAGGCATAAAATTACCCGGGGCTTTTTTGCTGGTATCTATCGCAAAACCTCTTTTCTTCAGCAATGAGAGATATGGATTGATCTTGCCTTCAAACGGATAAGGATCACCAGGCCCTGCTGTAGCATCGTTCTTTTCATAATTGATCAGTGCTGCCCTTTGTTTAGCGTATTCTTTACTCAGCAATCCTTTGATAGGTTCTGCAGGAGGGAAATAAGGATCGCCGTAATAAAAATCACGGTCAGCAAAGCTCAGGTTCATGGCCTGGTAAATTGTATGGATATAACGGCTGCTGTTATATCCCATGTTTTTCAGATCGAAATTTTCCAGGATATTCAATGCCTGCAGCATGGAGGCGCCTTGCGTCCATGAAGCGAGTTTGTATACGTCAATCCCTTTATAATTTACCTGTAGAGGTGTTTCCTCTATGGGCTTCCATTTGGCAAGGTCTTCGAGCGTGATCAGTCCGCCCTGCTCCTGGCATCCTCTTACAAATTCTTTGGCAATATCACCCTTGTAAAAACGATCATACGCTGCCATGATAGCCTGCTTGCGGGTTTTATGTTGCTTCAGCGCTTCCTGTTCTGTTTCCACCATTTTGGTGAGTGTCTGCAACAGATCTTTTTGTATAAAAATTTCACCGGCCTCCGGCGCCTCCCTTTTTTCGCCGGCATGTGTAAGGAAAACTTTTTTGCTGTAAGGCCATTCTTTGATCCTTCCTTTACCACGCTCAATGCTATTAGCCGTTTGCGCTTCCATGGGGTAGCCAGCCGCCAATTGCATAGCCGGCGCCAGCACTTCTTTAAGACTCAGCGTGCCGTATTCTGCCAGCATATAACAAAGCCCTCCAGGTGTGCCGGGCGTTGTAGCAGCAAGAGGTCCATACTCCGGGGGAAACTGATAGCCTTTGTTTTTAAAAAACTCCGGCGTAGCTCCTGTAGGCGCCACTCCCATTGCATTAATGGCAATAACCTTTTTTGTTTTGGGATTATAGATGAGGGCCTGCGTTTCACCTCCCCAGCTCAATACATCCCACATGGTGCAGGTAGCGGCCAGCATGGCACAGGCAGCATCCACCGCATTACCGCCTTTTTGGAAGATCATGGAACCAGCCGTGGCAGCCAGCGGTTTACCGGTGATCGCCATCCAGTTCTTTCCGTGCAATACAGGTTTTTGCGTGGGTTGAGCAGATAATGCAGAAACTGTCATGATCATCAGCAGACAGAGAAGGAAATGTCTCATTGCAGATTGGTTTGTTTCTTAAAGATAAATTGGGTGCGTTGCAAAGTACTACTATTAGATGCCGGAGCGGTCAAAATCCTGTTGCCTGTTTTCCCCTTTTTGACGGCCTCTATTCTCCACAGCAGCAAGCGATAAAGGATACGCTGTTTCCACCTTCCCTTCAGAGATAACAAAAAAAGTTTGAACTGTTTGAATATTCGGTAAGGTCGAGAGCTTATTTAAAAGGAAGATATTATACTCATTCATATCCCTCAGTGCAATCTTCAACAGGTAATCGGCAGCACCGCTCATGTGATAGCACTCCATCACTTCGCGGAATTTACAAGCCTGTTCTTTAAATGCAATCAGCATACCTCTCGAATGTTCTTTCAAATGCACCTGCATAAAACCGATCAGTGATTTGTCGATCTTGGTCTTATTAAGGATCGCAACATATTTGCTGATCACTTCTTCCCTCTCAAGTCTTTTAATGCGTTCATAAACGGGCGTTACAGACTTTCCCAATTTATCTGCTATCTCCTTGGTGGTAAGACGCGCGTCCTGCTGCAAAAGGCGCAAGATCTGGATATCATCGGGCTGGAATTCATACGACATAAAGACAATTTTTCTGTTATAAAGGCTATTCAGGGTTGAAAAAAGAAAAAAATCCTAAAAATTTAATATAAATCAGAGTTATATACCAATATACTCAAATTTTATAGACAATTAAACGTAAATGGGCAATTTTTGTGAAGGATTGCTTATTACCCCACTAATCATTGCCTTATTATGAAAAATGAACGATTTATCCTGCCACTTGAGTCGGTACGGCTCTCAGACATAGCCCTTGTAGGCGGCAAATGCGCTTCCCTGGGTGAAATGATAGGAAATTTATCTGCCCTCGGCGTTCATATACCCGGCGGATTTGTTATTACAACAGAAGCTTATTACCAGTTCCTGGAACAAAGCGGACTGGAACCAATGATCAAAGCGGAGATCGGCAAAATAGATTTTGATAATGTGGAAAGCCTTCGCCGTAGCGGCTCCAGGATCCGGCAGGCGATCAGCAATGCCAAATTCCCGCACGAACTCTCCTCTCTTATTATTGGCGCCTACGAAGCACTTTCAAAGAATTATGATCAACAGGCGACTGATGTGGCAGTACGGTCATCAGCTACTTCCGAAGACCTGCCTGATGCCAGCTTTGCCGGCCAGCAGGAAACCTTCCTGAATGTTCGCGGACCTGCAGCACTTATTGATGCTGTCCGTAATTGCTTCGCTTCTTTGTTTACCGACAGAGCGATCAGCTATCGCCACCAGTTCAATTTCGACATTTTTGATGTAGGACTTTCCGTATGTGTTCAAAAGATGGTGCGTTCTGACCTGGCAGTATCCGGCGTTGCTTTTTCATTGGATACGGAAAGCGGTTTTAAAGACGTGGTCATCATCAATGCATCCTATGGCCTGGGCGAATTGATCGTACAGGGCGCCGTATCACCGGATGAATACATTGTATTTAAACCAACCAGGCATGCAGGATATAAATCCATCATTGAAAAAAAGATAGGCGCCAAAGACCGCATGATGATCTACGGAGATGATACAGATTCACGCACACGCCTGATCCCAACCGACAGGCAGCAACAGCATCGCTTTTGCTTAAACGATGAACAAATACTTCAACTGGCCGATTGGGTAGCTATCATAGAAGATTATTACTCCGAACATAAAGGACAGTGGTGCCCTATGGATGTGGAATGGGCCGTTGACGGCTTATCCAATCAGCTTTATATTGTGCAGGCAAGACCAGAAACCATTCACTCCAGGAAAGAACGCATGAAACTGGTGGAATACGATATAAAATTGCAGGGACAGAAGCCTTTGCTAAAGGGAATAGCTGTAGGAAGTAAAGCCGCTTCAGGCAAGGTCAATATCATGTATTCACTGGACAAACGGGTGGAAGGAAATGAGTTTGAGCCGGGCAATGTTCTGGTTACAGACATGACCGACCCCGATTGGGAACCGATCATGAAAAAAGCTTCGGCTATCATCACCAATAAGGGCGGCCGCACATGCCATGCAGCGATCGTTGCCCGCGAAATGGGTGTTCCGGCTATTGTCGGATGCGGTAATGCAACTGAGCTTTTAGCGGACGGCCAACTGGTTACTGTCAACTGTGCAGAAGGTGAAGAAGGTTCCGTGTATGAGGGCCTTTTGGAAATAAACATCAAAGAAACGGACATCGACGATCTTCCTAAAACACAAACACCGCTGATGCTGAATGTCGGTTCTCCGGCTTCTGCGTTCCAGTCGGCCATATTACCACACAAAGGAGTTGGCCTGGCCCGTGAAGAGTTTATCATCAATAATTATATACAGGCTCATCCCCTCGCCCTTCTGCGGCATAAAGAATGTAATGACAAAAATTTAACCGAAGCCATTCAGCAACTCACTAAAGGCTTTGCTGATGAAGAAACATACTTTGTTCAAAAGCTTGCATTTGGCATTGCAAAAATTGCAGCGGCTTTTTATCCGGAGAAAGTAATCGTTCGCTTTAGTGATTTTAAAAGCAACGAATACTACAACCTGCTTGGTGGCAAATACTTTGAGCCAACAGAAGAAAATCCCATGATCGGATGGCGTGGCGCTTCAAGATACTATTCACCACAATACAAAGAAGCATTCGGTCTTGAATGCAAAGCGATCAGGCATGTTCGCGAAACATTGGGTTTAACGAATGTAACGGTCATGATCCCGTTCTGCCGTACAGTTGAAGAGTTGTTAAAGGTGCAGGACGTTATGAAGGAATTCGGATTGGTACGCGGAGAAAACGGGCTTGAGATCTTTTTAATGGCCGAACTGCCAAGCAATATCATCCTTGCCGAATCATTCGCTGAATACATAGATGGATTTTCCATTGGTTCAAATGACCTGACGCAATTGACCTTGGGCTTAGACCGTGATTCAAGCCTGGTAGCACATCTTTATAATGAGCGCAATGAATCGGTAAAAGGGCTGATCAGGCAACTTATCAGAACGGCAAAGGCTAAAGGGGTCAAGGTAGGTATATGCGGGCAGGGGCCTTCGGATTTTCCGGACTTTGCTCAGTTCCTGGTTAAGGAAGGAATAGATAGTATATCAGTAACACCCGATTCACTGATAAAAACAACGAAAGCAATTTTTCAGATAGAACAAACTATAGAGCAACTACTTCCAGAGTCTGTTTAATTTTTGCTTTGCATATACTAAACCTACCAGCAATAAATAAACGACGAATGCACTAACCAAAAAACATTTGTGCATTTTTGTTCGATTTGTATTTGCGATAAATTATTTCACAAAAGCTTATCGGTTTCTATTGCTGTAATCTCTATTTTGCTGGCGTTCTATGGAGCGTTGTATGGCATCCATTGCGCGTTGGTGCCTGTCGGCTTCGGAAACTGTGCCGGTCCTGTAAGTTGCTTGTGGTATGTTATTGTTGGGCATTGCAGATCTGTTTTGCGAACCGCCTCTGCCATAAGTTTTTTCCCACCATTCTTCATAGGACTCTCCTTTGGCAGTAACAGTTGAGGTCGTGGTAGCTGCTGTGGCTGCTCTTTGGCGGGCAGCGCTGACAGCATCTAAATAATCCTGTATCTTTTGTTTTTCCGCCAGGGCATTTTTCATCCCCAAATCAGCGGCTTTTTGAAAATATTCCATCGCCGTTGTATAGCTGTACCCCGGCACTTTGCCCGATTCATGAAGAATCGCAAGCCCAAAATAAGCATCCGCATCCTGACCTTGCAAGGCTGATATTTTCCACCAGCGATACGCCTCATCATAATTTTGAGCTTCAAAAGCATTGTACCCTTTTGTGTAAGCATCTGAAGCGTCTGTAACTGCTGCCGCTGCCAAGGCTTTGTCCAACTGTTCTACTTTTTGTTGTGCACTTTTATTACCGCTTTTCGCCGATTCGCCATACCAATAACGCGCTCTTTTCTTATCAATCAAATAAGCATATTTATTCCGGTCTGTTGGTACCGGAATGCCTTTACTGTTGCCATATTGATAAACTTCTCCCAAAGCATACATAGCCGGTGGATACCTTTGTATTGCTGCTTTTTGATAATAATAAATAGCCGAATCAATTTCTATTTGTTGAGGATGAATGGCGCCATTTGCAAATCCCCCGGCCAGATAATACGCCGCCATTGGAATATTGTCTTGTGTATCTAATTTTCTTAACGTAGCTATTGCTGCATTTACAGTGGCAGGGTTGTTCAATTTTTCTGCCGCCGATTCGCAAGCCTGAACAACGTTTTTAGGGAAGCCGCTTATATACAAAGCATAGGCCAGTCCTGCTTCGCAGTTGAAGCAATCGCCTTTTGCAATTGCTTTTTTTACCAACGCTGCGCCTTCATCAATATAACCGTGTTTGATATACAAGAACCCCATATACTCCCAGTTGCCAGCATCTTTCGCTATTTTCAAATTATTTTTCTCCTCTTCTGTATAGGGGATTTTTTCGGGTGTTAGGGCTTTATTGTTTCCATTTTTTGCATACGAAGACGTTGTTTCGTTTTGCACATTCGTTGATGCTTTTGAAGCCGCGATAGGGCTTTCATTTTTTGCGTTACCATCCAAAAACTTCCCAGCTTTGTCAATATGAAGTGCACTTTGCGTTGCTGTGCTTACCAATGCAACTCCATCTTCAAATGAATAAGCCGATGTAAATTGCACCGGGATAACCAGCTCTCCTTTTTTGTTGATATAGCCAAACCCCCTTGTGAATACGGGTTCTACAGCTGCCAGGCCTTCTGAAAATTCTCTTACTCTTTCATAAACAAATGGGATAACTACTTTGCCTTGTTTATCAATGTATCCCCATTTCTTATTAAGCTTTACCGCTGCCAAACCTTCGTGAAATTCATCAACATTATCATACATCAGCGGGATAACCGTTATATCATTTTTATCAATAAAACCTTCACCCTTCCCTTTTTCCCAAACGGACGCACGCCCCTCGGAAAACTTTCCTGCAACTGCGTATTTATAAGGTATCACTAAATTGCCTTTGCTGTCTGTATAACCATATTTTCCGTTTTCGCCTTTCACACGAATTAAGTCTTGCCCAAATGCCTGCGACAAGCCACATACAGCAAAAAGGAATATTAGAATGAATATTTTTATTTGATTGATTGTTTTCATTTGTTTATCAGTTATCGGTATTGGCTTTTTAATTGTTTTTAAAAAGATAGGTTCTTGTAAGATTTAATTATGTATAAATATGGAAAGGAAGAATAGCGACAGGAATCATTTTATCATTCTTAGCTTCCGAAGTGATGTTTAATGGATTCAAATATAGTAATATTTTTATATTTCTAATGAGCCTAGAGATCATGCTCTAATCAATCCTTCAGCCCTAATCATCCATTCATACCCCTCTAGCTCATCATAATCTAAATGTGGTGCACAACATTGATAAACGTTATGAAAACGGGGATATTGAAGAAAAACAGGCAATAATAAGTTTGATGTTCCCCGAGTTTTTGGAATTTGACGAAACAAGACGTCAAACTCAAGGAATAATTCCTGCGATTATACTTATTTATCAGAACACCAGTGAATTACAAGACAAAAAAATGGGACAAATCTATCTTTTTAGACTTGTCCCAAGACGTGACCCCGCAGGGACTCGAACCCTGGACCTACTGATTAAGAGTCAGTAGCTCTACCAACTGAGCTACGGAGTCAGTTTGTAAAAATGGGAGGCAAAGATGAAGATTTTTAAAGCGGTTGCCAAAAAAATCTACATCATTCAAATCCTAAAACCGCGTTAGCTTTGAAATAAGTTCATTCTTTAAATCAGCTACCCTTCCTTCCCCACTACTGTCATTAACCAATATGATAATGGCTGTCTTATTATCAGGATAAAGGTAACATAGCGAAGTGAAACCAAATCCGTCCCTGCCTGTATGCATAATAAAAGGCAACCCATTGTCTTCCTTGTCCAGCATCCAGCTCAACCCCAAACTCATACCATCCGGTTTGGCAAAAGTAATTTTATGGCTCAGGTTAATTGCCGCGTTTTTCCCGCTCAGGTTTGCTGCGGCATATTTAAGCATATCTGCTGGCGTCGAAATCATTGAAGGCGCTGCTCTGAAACCATTATCAGGAATAAAAGTTAATGCTTTGCCATTCTCATCATGACCGGCAATAAGTCGCTTTTCTTCTTTTGCATTCAGCTGAGGTTTGGTATCTGCCATTCCGAGTTCCTTTTTAAGGAACGAAGTAACAAGCTCATTGTAAGGTGTATGATAGACTCGCTGTAGAATAGCAATAAGCACCATCATTGCATTTCCATTATAACGGTATTTGGTCCCTGGAACAGTGTCAAGCGTAAACCGGTGCATATCCCGGAACAAGCTATCAACCGTATAAACGCGGTAAAACTCCCGGAATGCTTCGGGCTTCAATTTGGAGATACTGTCAAGATATATATCATCATACTCTCTCGACATGGCTGGCAAAGCTGAAGTATGATTTGCCAGGTCCACCAGTCTAACAGGATGCCCCTGATATTGCAAATTAGGATAGTTGCCAGGCAAATATTTCCGGATATCATCTGTCAGTTGCACTTTCTTTTCAATAACGGCCTGGGCAAGCATGATACCCGCAAAGGTTTTTGCGATTGAGCCTAAACCAAAGAAAGTTGTATTCCGGACTAAAGCGCCTGTCCCGCGATGAAAGCTATACTGATGCTTTACTCCATTTTTAATTATTCCAATAGACAGATCAACCGTTGCAGGAGATTGCATGTAATGCCCGGCTGCCCGCTGAACCAGGCTATCCAGCGGCGTTCTCAAAGGGTTATTGCTCTTGATTACAGATTGGGGATCGGTTTGTTGACCATTACAATACTGCGATAAAATTATAAATATGACAAGCGCCTTTAGGTAAATCGACTTCATAATGTACATAACAATATATAACTTAGAACAATGCTACATAAAACCCATCTTTTTTCAAAGTGGATTTAACTTTCAACTACCATTACTATGCAAGAAGACAGTTCACCCGTTATGAGCATTCACGGTTTTCGTCAGGGACAAATAGCCGGACGGGAAGAACTTTATTTAACGAATTACATGGAGCGCGGCGGATATAAAAAGGCAGGATATCAGTTCCTGCCTTTTTATTTGCCCCAAACTTGAATTATTTTGCTTATATGATACTTTTTATTTAGTTTAAAGCGCAGATTCTTCCGTGAATACGTGAGCATTGATTAAAAATCCCTTCCCCGCCATCAATCAGCAAAATTTTGTAGAAAGCTTTTAAGAGAATAAAAAAATCAAATAAGGGTTTTATGCGCCAACGCTACTTAACAATCATCTCCTTTTCGGTCCTTATTGCATGCAACAACAGTGACAGCAGCAAAGAAAACGACTCAGCCAAAAAAGAACCGCAGGCTATCGGATGCTATAGTCCTAAAACAAATGATAAGGACTGGTATACTTCAGGAAAAAAAGCGCCAAAACTTGAAGGTTTAAGTGGTATTGATTTTAAGATCACCACTTCCAGTAAAGAAGCGCAGGAATATTTTGCACAGGGGATGATGCTGGCCTATGGTTTTAACCATGCTGAAGCAGCAAGATCATTTTATGAAGCAACCCGTTTGGATTCCAACTGCGCCATGGCCTACTGGGGCTTTGCCTATGTATTAGGGCCTAACTACAATGCAGGGATGGAAGAAGATAATTTCCAACGTGCTTACGAAGCGGCCACAAAAGCAAAATCGCTTGCTAAAAATTGTACGCCAAAAGAAATAGCGATGATTGAGGCATTGAGTGCGCGGTATGCGGCACAGCCACCTGCCGACCGTCGTCCTTTGGATATCGCTTATGCTGCCGCTATGAAAAAGGTATTTAACCAATATCCCTCAGATCCTGATATCGGCGCGTTGTATGCCGAAGCGATGATGGACCTGCATCCCTGGGACCTATACGACAAAAAAACAAAGGCGCTAAAGCCATGGACTCCGGAGCTGATGGCAACATTAGAGCACCTGATGAAGATCAATCCAAAACACCCTGGCGCACATCATTTTTACATACATGCATTGGAAGCTTCTGCCACTCCTGAAAAAGCAATGGCCAGTGCAAACCTGCTGGAAACCCTGGTTCCCGGTTCCGGCCACCTGGTGCATATGCCTTCGCATATTTATATCAATACTGGCGATTACCATTTAGGTACGTTATCAAATATCAAGGCCGTAGAAATTGACAGCATTTACACCACAACCTGTCATGCGCAAGGCGCCTACCCTCTTGGATATTATCCTCACAATTATCATTTCCTTGCTGCAACAGCCGCCCTTGAAGGCAATTCAAAATTGGCATGGGATGCAGCAAAGAAATTACAGGAACATGTTTCAGCAGACATTATGCGCGAACCCGGATGGGGAACATTGCAACATTATTATACCATTCCATGGTATATAGCCGTAAAATTCTCCATGTGGGATACTATTGCATCTATTACTCCCCCCGCAAAAGACCTGGTATATCCCCGTGCGGTCTGGCATTATGCCAGGGGCATGGCCTACCTGGGAAAGAATAATTTGCCCGCTGCACAAAAAGAAATGGACAGCCTGAGCACACTGGCTGCCGACACCACACTTCGCGACATAACCATTTGGAACATTAACACCACTGCAGATCTTGTACAGATCGCAACAAAAGTATTATCGGCGGGA
>Ga0182745_1001616_pt1 | contig 21407 bp, 18 predicted proteins | sample eDN3rd30CKraftBY_FD_128523 | JGI IMG/M metagenome (GOLD analysis project Ga0182745, IMG submission 128523) | Enriched backyard soil microbial communities from Emeryville, California, USA - eDNA 3rd pass 30_C Kraft BY (version 2) (version 2) | ecosystem: Environmental > Terrestrial > Soil >...
AGCCTGTGCGAAATGATGGGTGGCAGGCTGAGCATCAAGAGCCTGCCGGATTTCGGTACCCAGGTTCGACTGGTCCTGCCGCTGCAGTGCGTCGGTGCGCCGCCACAGCCTTCACGAATAGAGGACGATGTCGAGGTTCCGGACCCGCAACTGAATGTGCTGGTGATCGATGATCATCCCGCCAACCTGTTGTTGATGGCACAACAGCTAGCCTACCTGGGCCTCAGCCAGACCACTGCCAGTGACGGCCGCGAAGGCCTCGACAAATGGCGTGAAGGGCGGTTCGATGTACTGGTCCTCGATTGCAACATGCCGCACATGAACGGCTATCAGCTCGCCGCCGCAGTTCGCGCCGAAGAACGCCGCAGCAAGCGCCCACGCTGTGTCATTCTCGGCTACACCGCCAATGCTCAGCCTGAAGTCAGGCAGAAATGCTTGAGCGTCGGCATGGACGACTGCCTGCTCAAACCCATCAGCCTGCGCACCCTCAGCCAGCGCCTGGCCGCCATTGTCCGACGCGAACAGCAGGCAGTCATACCGCTGCCGTTCGACCTGCAGGGCCTGCGCAGCATCGTAGGGGATAACCTGGACGAACGTGATCGGTTGCTCGCAGCCTTGCACCAGAGCCTGCAACAGGACCTGGCCGAACTGATGGCCCTGAACCCCGACAAAGAGGCCATTGCCCTTCGCGAGCAGGCGCACAAAATCCTCAGCGCGGCTCGAATGCTGGAAGCACGGGGCATGATGTCGGCCTGCGAGGCCATTAACGAGGAGAATCTGTCGCTGCCGCAGATGAAGCTGCGTCGGCAGGCATTGGCACGGCATATGCGCCGCATGGAGAAAGCCCTGGCCAAGGAACTGGCCAGGGCTTGATCGAGCGCCGTCCGTGCGGACGGCCACTCAAGCGTGCATCAGGAAGCCGAGTTGATCGGCTTCTCTGGATACCAGGCGTCCAGCAACGGGCTGACTTCGATCGAGGTCAGTTCGCTGCGGCCCTTGAGCCAGGCTTCGACGCTGGCGCGCTGCTCTTCGCTGACCGAACCACGCTTGGCCGAGCAGACCAGGCCGAAGTCATCGCCGCCGACATAATCCAGGCCATTGGCATCCATGGCTTCTGCCAGGAAAGCGTCGAGGAAGGCATCGATGGCTTCGTCAGACAGATCTTCCTTGAAACCCAGGTTCAGTTCGAAACCCAGCTCGAGAATTTGACTACCTAGTCTTGGCTATCATTATCGACACAGCCGCTTCACCACTTGGGTTCTAAGACGCAGGGAGGTGCAAAAAAAAATGACAATCGTCAAAAATACCCTGGTCATACGACATCACCCGCATACAGCCATCGATGAAGAGGTGGTTGATCTGATCCTGCAGGGTGCAGAAGCTAAACGTATCAGCTCAAATCTGAACAGCTATTCCATCATCCCAAAACTAAAAGTTCTAGAGGCGTACTGTGATATAACTGGAGATTATATCACTATGGAGACTTTAAGAAGCCCGGCAATTGAAAAAATACTTGATAGGTTTACAACCGCCATGGCAGGCAAAGCATTGGTTGACCTTTCCCGCCATATGGCTATGACATACTGCCGAAGCATTCACGAAGCAATTATAACTGCCAGACTTGACTACCCAGATATTTATCCCATCACCTGGAATTCCGATAACTTCAAGCCTGACCCCATCGTGTGTGCATCCATTGCGCTTACGGCTACAGATTTACAGCGTTGGTACTGGAAGGGATGGAGCATCTCTGGACGCCATTATGCGAGCGTACATCTTCGACTGGCTCAATTAGTAGTTCCGTATGGACGTGATTTCGTCCAAAACGTTTATAATCAAATTGAGCAGTATTTTCGCAACAGAGTGACAGTGCTCCGGCATAACTGGAATCACATGTTTGACTACATGCGAAAAAATCATGACTCATGGCCTCTATATGCATTCAAAACCGAGGCCGGTGTTAGGCAGTTCATGCAAGAATTTACAGTATTTTCATTTACAACTGCAAAAGACGCCAACCTAGATGCAAAGTCTCTAATTAAAAGCTGGACCCCTTTTATTAAAAGCGTAGAAGACTGCTTATGCAAATCCGGGATCTGGGCTAGTCTATCATCGCCAATCCGAAGGCCGCCTATCAAACACAAGCACGGCTCTCAAACAAGAATCAAACAAGACGTTGAGGGGCTTCTGACTCAGGAAAAATTACTCACAAGCATTCCCTTGCAGATCACTGATAACGAAGCTATGGAGATCTTGTTTCACTATATAAAGAGAGATATAACCACAGTACGAAAATGGGCGACAGCACAAGCAGAAATAATCAAGGCCAGGTGTGATGCCAGGATTCGACTTGCAAATAAAGGAAATGTAATCAATTGCTATAGCGGAGGTAGGAATCTTCATAAGCTTTATACGTTAGCTGATGTATGTGCAACTTTTGAAAGCACTGAGCACGAAGTTCCAATTGCATTTCTTTGCAAAATATTCAATAACTGCACAAACACACATTTGAGCGCGTTTGAAATCGCCACAATATTGGGATTCCCCACCAGAGGAAGCCTATTTCCCTTTGAATGTTTACTGGTTCTAGAGCACCCACAAATAACGACAGAATTCCTCAGAAGATTTGAACTTTATAACAAACATGGCCACATGGTCGGCTTCAATGAACAAAAGCGAATCCTCATAGGTTATAAGGACCGCAAAACACCTGAAGCACGAGAGCAGATTATCCATCTCAATGAAACCTCATTTAATCTAATCAAAGACATAATCGAGATTACTAGTTTAACGCGACGTTCACTAAGGGCTCAGAGCAATGACGACTGGAGATATCTACTCATAGCTTCCGGTCAAGCCTTCCGCCCCCTTGAGATTCATAAAACCACACGATGGAATGACGGTCGCTTTGCCAGTAATCAGGGCCTCCGCCAGAAGCTCCTTACCGAATTCAAGCCTCATAGTGACCTCCCCGACAATGAATTAATTGAATTCATAAAACGAGTTCGCTTAACAACAATTCGGTCATCTCGAGCTGTTGAAATATTTATTCAAAGCAGAAGCTCAGAGGAAATGTCTAAAGCTTTAGGACATGAACGGTATAACGCTGATCTCCTGAGCCATTACCTACCTGACGCCATAATGGCATTCATCAAGGCACGGTGGATAAGAATATTTCAGAAATCTTTGGTTTGCGAAGCAATGAAGGAAAGCCCTTATTTTCTCCGTGCAACGCGATTTAATAGCATGGAGGAACTGCACATATTCTTTGAAAATCATCGCATTCGAGATATCCCTATCCAAGCCTCAGACCCTGAGCGATTGGGACAACGGAAAGAAATTAAAAGCAGCGAAGCAGTATTCTCAATTGGAGTGCCCTTCCTTTCCTCGCTGCTTTCGCTCCAGGTTGCAGTAGAAGGATCGAAAGAAAGACATCGTGTATGTGGGAAAGCTGAGTATTGGGCATCCCTAGCAGACAAAATCACAAAGGAAATAACTAGCGGAGTCAATAGAGCCCTAAAAAAACATTTAAAATCAGCAATCGAACTTGTTGACTCTACAAAAATGGAGGATCTTATTTATGTCCCGCACCATTGGAGATAAATCCGACTACGATTTTTTGGAAGAGTTCACTAAAAGCGAAGCCGCTCCCTACACCACTGCCCCTTGGTTGCTAAGCGATTTCACTCAAGACTGCTGGACTATAAAAACCAACCATCAAACACCTTACGAAATAAACTGGAAAATACCGCTATGGGACCAAAGTCTATTAACAGATAGCAAAAATGATATCCTGCTCTCTTCGCTAAAACACCTGATTATAATTAGCGCCAACGGAGTTCACCAAGAATTTTCAAACTTATCCCCTGTCTCTCAGAATCGAAGGCTGGCTCACACATTCAGGATAATTGATTATCTTTTGATCCACGCAAAAGATTACAGACTGGTAGAATTCGGTCTAGGCGGCCTAGACTCCGATGATCTCAAAGCAATACTGAACCAAATATCGTCCTCTCCAACATCAGACGAAACGGTATATTCTTGGCGCTCACACGTTTCAAAATTTTGCAACGAAGCATGCAGCAAGCTCACTGAGGCGGAGCAACAAGAAATTTTTCTAAATTATCCAGACATGCTTGAGCTTAATCTAAATGAGGAAGACAAACTAGCGCTGGACATTGAACTATCCAACATCCCAAAAATTCGGGCTTCACTGATGAAAGCTGGACTGTATTATGGAAACCCAAATAATGGCTACGTGGTGAATACAATATTGCTATCCAGCCTAATTTACCCAGGAACAATCTACGGACGGCAAACCAGCAAGACCGGATTTACGATTTTAAATTTCTACCCCAAGGGCCAAAATTACTACAGAGAGTTCGCCTCGGTTAAAGTCTACAGCAATGAAACCAACAAACTTTTAAGGGGACCTTACTTTAACTATCGCCACACACTCATAACAACTTCCAGATTAAGCACACTTTCTCTCCCACACCCATCGGACACGGATGCAATTGCAGATTATATTCCAGTACTGGCAGAACCTGGTCGAATCAGAAGCGTACCCTCGGCGAATTTGCTAAGGCTATTTCGGAGAAGTATTGAATTTCATATCCAGCACGGTAGAGAAGTCCTCAATGGTTTTATAAGGATCGCGGGCTATTGCAAGGCAAAGAGCATCAAGATGTATGAAATTTCCAACCCCGAATTCTTGAGACTCATCGGGTCTGAATTGCGCGCCTTGGGCGTGAGCAAACTCGGATTCTCTGTAAGACGAGGAAATCGTCCTAGTAAATACGCTCAAGATAAGTACTATAAAAACCTACGATCCAACCACGGATTACTCGAACTTATCTATGTGTATCTTGGTTCTGCTCAATTAGTGATCGGAATACTCATGGCACGGCGTGCGGATGAACTGGTCACCCTTGACACTCTTAACTGTCTGGACAAAAGCAATTCATGGTTGAATTTCAGCCTCGCCAAGTCGACTCAAAAAGCGTTCGGCATGCGGCAGCGGGAGTCACGGCCGATAGATGCGATTGCAGTAGAAATGATTGAAGAGCTGCGTCGACTCCAAAAAATACTAAAGCGACTAGGTGTAATTCACAACTTAAAAAATTTGTTCGCAACCCCGCTGTTGTCAGGCGATTCAGGATTAGAGGATTGCACAACTCACTTATACAACCGTCATTTGGATCTCGCATGCGATTACTTTGAGAGTGATCTCAATGATGCGGGCGAACGATACTATGTGCGCCAGCATCAACTCAGACGCTTTTTTGCAATCATGTTCTTCTACACCAATAGTTTTGGGGATTTAGATACTCTCCGCTGGATGCTTGGGCATCACGATGTAGAGCACGTCTGGCACTATTTAACTGAAAGTCTTGGGCCAAATGAATTACGTGGTGCCGGCGCCCGCTATTTCACTGATCTAGCAAAAGAAGACCGCCTGGATAATTATAGAGACCTGCAACAATTACTTTATTCGACATTTGGAACATCGACATTCAAATTGATTGATGAATATAAAATTGAAGCTTACTTAGAGGCTATACTTGAAGAAGGAAAAGCACGCATTGAACCACAATTTTACACTAATGAAAATGGCAAATTCATGCGAGTTCTCTTCATAATAAACCGAGAAGAATTATGAGCATACGGCACAAGCGCGAGCAGATTAATCGCTCAATCGACAGCATATTCAAATTACTCATCGACATAGCTAACGAGCCAAAAAAATACGCTGAGAATGAGTTAGTTATCGAAGCACTAAAAAAACAAGGTAAACTTTGCTCCTTAACTATGGATATTTCAATAAACAACGAACAAGTCATGCTCCGACCACTCAGCCTTAACACATTAAGACACAGGCTTTATGACGAAAGCCGTGATCGAAATTTTGCGCAACTAGAGAAGTTAAGGGCTTGCGCCCTATCCGCCATACAAAAACTTCACAGCCATCCAGCAAAACAGTCAACGCGAACTCGAGACTCACTTCAAAGCCAAATTGAAGATCTGAGAGAAACGATTTCTTCTTTGCGCGCAGCGAACATGGTCCTCATACAAGCCTTGGAAATTAATCGCAGAGATCTCATTACCATTTCAGATACAACCAACACAGGTTTACGACAAAAAAGAATCAGCGACGCCATAAATAGAACAATAAGCATATTAAACATGACCCCGGATTCATTTAACGACCATTCCTCTTCCACCTCTAGCCCCCGTCTCAAATTGGTGCCCAATGAAACTCAGAATCGTTGACTATCCAGAGACACACCAGCTATTCACCCCTTTACCCAAACTAATGCTGTATAACTATTTTGCCCATGATGAGATTCACACACTGGATGGCAGCATGATCCCCTTTATTTCTTGGCCCGATGGGTCACCTTGCATACCCGCGAATGCATACATGATCAAATTACGCCTACAATCTGGACGCCGTGGTGCTGGCCCATCAAGAACAGGATCAAAAGGCGGAACTTTTGGACAATACGCAGGAGAAATCAGCCACCTAATCAGATTCTGCTTCTACAACAAAATCAATTTTACCGAGTTATGTGACGATGATTTTTGCCAATTTATTGATGGCCTCCGAAAGGAAACCAAGATTAACAAACCAGCGCAACTCAGAAGAAATGAGCGAACTATAAATTCTATAGGAAAACGATGCTTAGACTTTCTGATCCAGGTAGGCGAAATAAATGGCCTACCCAAGCTTGTAGCGCCAAATGGAAACATCTCCACTACAACCGTAAATGCGGTACATTATCGGAACGGAAAAGCATACAAACGAACAAGCATCCATCACAGATCACTCAGAACGGCGAGTGCCAAAAAGACTCGCCGACCGATAGCTGAAGCCACTATTGAAAGACTACGAAATGCAATTGATGAATTTTCCACCTCTGACTTTTTGTGCAACCGACGACATCTGATGATCTCTCTTTTCGAAGAAATGGGAGCACGAAGGGCTGAAATCCAATCTATAACGATTGATCAAATCATAGCAGCAAGCAAGGTCAAAAAACCAATTATCACCATTAACACGTTGAAACAAGGCAGGACTGGAATTACTCGCGAGCTCGAACTTAGTGCACCCTTAATCGATGAGCTATTGAACTACATACGCGGCGATAGACGGGCCATTGTTAAAAGATGCCGTATTATTCCAGATCATGGCTTCTTATTTATTACTGAACGAGGGGGGCGTCCACTCGGGATCGATACTATCACAACAGAATTTTCGAAGATCCGTCATGCGGCAGGCATCGAAGAGCAAGCTTGCGCCCATTTGTTCCGACATGCTTTCTGCACAAACATTGTCACCCGGCTAATTTCTGAAACCCAGGCGCTTAGTCCCGATTCGTTCCGACAGACAATGATGACCAACAAGATGCTTGCTGAGCACGCAATGGCGAAAAGCGGACACTCTTCTCTTGAGAGCCTACTAGACTACGTCGATAGTGCTTTCAGAGCCAAATCTAAATACCAACTGATTATTCACAATGTAGAAATAGCGCAGAAGTACGAAAATTATGAAAAGCGAAAAAAACGGTTACGACATGATTTCAAGATAGGTAAGTTCACCAAGCAACAATTTATTGAACGCGATGAACAACTTGACGCTGCGATGGATCGTGACCTCCTAGGCCGCCCCGACTCCGAGAATACTTAGCGCACAAAGACTTCAGCTATCCGAAACTTGAGATTAACTCTGGCCAGCACTCCCTACAGTAAATTAGACCTATATGGGCTTCAGCTAACTGGAGCGCGCACCCTGTGACAGGGTGGTGCACTAAAGCAAATGCAGCGCTCATTTATCGCTGTAAACCGATGTCGTTTACACTTTGATCCTACACGAAGCACGCCGGCGGCTTCTACACTGACACGGCGAACACCTACTTCGTCGTGGGATACACCAAGATTGAGGCGTCTACTGCCTACGAGATGAAGAGCGCGACGCTGACGCTGCGCGGACCAACCTCACGGACATAACGCCCTGCCTCACGCTCAAGGCGGCTAGACTGAATCCGGCTGAGATACCGATAGCTGTAGATTTTAGCAGCACTGCTGGATGGTAATCAGGACGGCCAGTAGTCGGATGATCGACACCATCGAAACCGAGTGCTCCAGGATCAAGTTCATCGACCACCCAAGTTGGTTTCCTGCGGTGATGCAATCGCCCAGGCACTCCGGCAGCAATGTGGCCTACGTCCGAGCCTCCCCCTCATGAATCGCTTCACGATTGCTCCCGCCACAATCCAGACGATCTGCAGGTTAGAAAAAACCACAAGCGTTTTCACATAACATGGGGCGAAAGCGACCCGCTTCAGAATCGTAGGACCAGCAGAACGCACAATCTACGCCCAGATTTTGCGAACTGTAAACCTATTTTTTGACTTGTTAATCAATGTCGTTTACGGTTAAAAATTTGGTTTACACGCAGTCGAATATGGCAAATTTACAAGACGACGCCAAAGCCTATATCGAGTCGGTACTCGGCTTGAGGGCGTGCCTCAAAAATGTGCTACTCAAGGTCCCATTCTACCTTCGAGACACCTATGGGATATTTGAGCTGACCACTCATCTAACAAGCGAGTCAGCTCTCGTCATGATCCTGCTGGTTCCTACACAACAAAGCGAATATCCAGGTGTTGTGCAGCTGCAGAAGCAGCTCGCTCAGCTGCGTAAAGCTACCGAAGGGGTAATTGTCTGTGTTTACAATACTCTTACTCCCCATGACCGCCGAAGCCTGATTACGCATCGGCTCAACTTCATCCAGCCCGGCTTCCAGATGTTCATCCCAGAGATAGCATTGGACATTCGCGATAGTTTCCGTCAGCGGCGAGCCCAACGCGAGGTTATCACCCTATTACCAGCTACACAGGCGATGCTGCTTGCATGCATCTATTCCGGCAAGACCAACGTGACCCACCTCAAAACGAGCGCACTACTAGGTGATCTAAACTACAGTCGTGTAACCCTCTCAAAGGCGGTCGAGCAGCTGTCGTCGCTATTGCTAATTGCTCCGGATCAACGCGATTTTCCGCGAAAGACTTATAATTTCATCGGAAAACCTAGGGACATTTTCAGCAGAGCAAAGGATCACCTGCGATCTCCGGTCAGAAAGAAAATCGGCATTACACGCAATAGGTTGCCGACGACACCTGGTGTTTTCATGGCTGGAGAAACAGCTTTAGCCAACTATACGATGCTCGCAGAGCCGCGACACCGAATATGGGGGATGACCAGAGAAGTATTTAACGACATGCTAAACCTGAACGCATTTGAAGTCAGCGACTCGGTGGACACGATCGAAGAATGGGTGGAAATCTGGGCCTATCCATCACTGACCGCAGGGGACCAAATTGCAGATAAAGCCTCCCTTTTGCTGAGCCTGGAGGCCACGTCAGACGAACGAGTTCAAATTGCGTTGGATGAGCTGAAGGGAAAGCTTTTCTGCATATCAGTAAACCCCTAAGCTCGCGCTAGTTTGAGAAAAGGGGATCGCAGAAGACCAAAAACAACTAACCCCCTGGTGCGCAGTACGAATCCAAGGATCCGCCCGAGGCGTGGGGGCTACTCTTGACACCGAGATTAGCTCAACGCTGACGGTTATAACAGTCTGTTTGTGCAGCGCCCCCACTGAAATGCGGCCGCTCAGGTGGGTCGCCCCCGGCCATGGGTTTCAGTTATGAGATCGGCGACCTCAGTCCATGCCTTATCCAAGAGTTCGTAACGCTTTGCCATAACAGAATTTCTTTCCATAGATGGCCAGGAACCCTACAGAATTTCAGCTTCCGAAGGGCACCAATTGGGTTTCTCGGCATTTAATATAGAGCCTAAACACTACACTCTTGAATTTTTTTGAGCCTATCCCACAAAGCCAATGCTAGCTCGTTATTCCCATACGATTTTCGATCCATATAAACAACATGCTCTTCACGAATAAGAAGCCCAACATTTAGATTATCAAACAGCGCGTGCACCACAGCAAACCGCCTGAACTTCTCACCTTTGAAGCTCAGACAGTTATAAAACAACAAAACCAATTCATAGTCGGACAGAAATGACCTAACAACAAGCGCAAAATCCTTGGTGGCATATTCAGAGCTTTCAATAAATCTGAAAATCGAGTACAAACTTCTGAAATACAGCCCCAAGTCCCCCTGATGGCTATGCATAATCTTAATAAACGCCGACTCAGCTCTTTCTCTACTATGTTCATGATTGTAGTGAGCGCCTAGCTCAGCATACCGGGGCATTAGCTTTCTACCCCAGTCTCTAAAACAGTCCCGACCTTGAATTGTATGATTTCCCGCACCTACCCTGTGCAGATCGAAAGCTTGAACGACTTGCTGCTCCAGAGAAAGCATGTTGTAAAACTGTGACTCTGTTTGCTGGCGAGCATTTTGTTCGCGCGCCTCTTTCGAGTCTTTGCGCTGCTCCGCCAGGTCCTTTCTCTGCATTAACAACGTTATTAAGACACCCGAAAAAGCAAAACCTGAAAATAGAGTATTCAAGGTCCCAAAGCTGTCACCAAACGTCCCATCTCGAAGTCGATCCGGTATATCGAGGAATGGAATATGCCAAAGAAGCGCAACAAAAAAGGCCGCATAGACCCCAAGCACGAACAGCAGAACAGTAGATACTTTCCAGTAACTTCCTAAATTTATTTCTATTGACTTAGAAATGCGCAACACCAACCAACCAAAAGCAATCAACAAAAAGATTATCAATAGATAGAAATACCAGTCAACCTCAGAGAATGAGTGCCAGCCAGTTCTGCTCGCAAGTCTTTCTGAATTGCGCGACGCACCCATTAAATTTTGGTACGAAAGTCCAGCTGAGTCTAGCTCAAACCAATTCATTCCTTGTCCCCGACCCAACATCTTGCTGTCAAAAAATTGCTCCTACCAAGCAAAAGGATACCCAAATGGCCATTACTTACGGAAGCGTCTGCAGCGACTTTGAAGCTGCGACCCGTTCCTGGCACCCGCCGGGCTGGTGCCGACTGGTACGACAAAATCGAGCCGTTCCCGTGCGCGGTGTTGGCCTAACCGGTACGCGTTCGTTCGGCCTAGTCTGCTATGGAGCACTACTGTCGAACGAGGCGGGCTTCCACAAATGATGGTGAAGCCTCAAGCGATCGATTAAATTCAGGCGTGGCTACATTTTTGGGACTGGAGATTGCGGTGTATTTGGGGAAGTCGACCAGAGAGGCGTTCAAGCAGCTTTGAGAGGCCAGGTTTCGCCCCATTGCGGGGCCAATAGAATCCACACAGCGGTGAGGTTGTTGAGACCAAGGGGGGTAATCAGCGCACGCTCAAGGCCTGGAAAAACGAGTATGGCGCTGAGGAAGTCGAGTCTTGGCTCGCCAACTAATGCATAGAGCACCAATTGCGCGGCTAGAACGAACAGCCCCGCGGCGAATCCGGCAATAGCCATAGCTGTCACTCACTTGCCAGCCCAATATCTACCAGAGCAGCCAGCAATCCTATCTAGATAACCGTCTCGGCCACCGCAACAAAACGTTACAAAGGCGCGGCAGCAAATGCAGTTGAAATGTTGGCAAATGGCCACATTTAGAGTTTGGCGTCTGCCTGCAAAACAACTCTTTGAAAGGAACTCGAAATGCCGCTGAGCGATCACGAATACGTCAATTTTTCCCAAGACTACGAGCTGAACTACCACTTGGAAAAAGTCGGAAAATCCAAGTCGATAACCAATCGACTGACCCTCCAAACGATGGGTAATGAGCTTAAAACTAAGCTCAACAAGACCTATCTGACCCACTCAGAATTTCATGCTTACGTAAAACTTCAACTTTCAAGGCTGAGCTGAGAAGTGATGGTTAGGGCCTCACATCGAGGCCCAATCCATACCCTGATGACGCTGGTTTTTTGCATGCTTTCTGTCGCGGTACGTCTCCATTCTCGATAGCCCCCTGTGCCTCTCGGCAGATGATTTAGTCCACATCGAACATTTAGAGGCCTAAATAAGAACTTCCGCTCAACGGCTTGCAAGGGGCTGTGAAATCTAGCGCTGAGCGATACGAGGACGTCTGGACGTTCATCATGCCGAGCACGGTGTGGAACAGGTTGTCGTGACTTAGCGGTGACGTGATCTGGGCTTTCAGACAGCCCGCGTTGAGCTTTTCATTCTTCGCGAGCGAGTCAGACATCTACAGCGGCAGCTTGGTTTGCTCGTCCGGAGCCATCGCGTAATTGGGCCCGTGCAGGTAGAGCCCACCCTCCCCAGCGATTCGCCGTGGTCCGAAATGAACATGAGCGCAGTGTCGAACTTGGTGTTAGCCGACAGGATATCGATGAGATTTGCGGTCACATAATCGGTGAAGACAATTGAGTTATCGTAGGCATTGACCACCTCCTGCTGCTTACCTTTGTCGAGCTCGTTGGTCTCGCACACCGGCTCAAACTTCTTGAATTGCGAAGGAAAGTCAAAGCTTAGTGGTTGAACGCGGTACGGCTGGTGCACGCAGAATCGGACTCATTGTTTTTTGAATGGCGCATTGCAGTATAAAAAAGTACATGACCCCAGAGGCAAATACGATTGCGGATAGGTCCGACACCACTCCATCTACGGCACCTGTGACACAGGATGAGCTCCCCAGCTCCCCCTCCATCGTTAGCTGTAAACCACTTTTTTCACTGTAAACCACCTTAGTAAACAGTGAAAAAAAGTGGTTTACAGCAGACAGGTTGCGCTGAAGGAAAGCCGATTAAAAGGGCAAATGCTGCCGCGTTACGAGGTGTCCGTATCGATTGCGCATGATGGGTAAGGCGGACGCTTACGAATGTCCTTTCTCTGCGTAGGCAGGGAGCGGTGGTCGTAACGAATGATCAGACCGACCTCATCGGAAATCCGCAAGGCAGCATCGCGCAGGATCTATTGGGCATTTGTGTTGCACGAATCAGCAACAGCCCTCATCACCAAGCATTACCAACGATGGCAAAGCCTCAGCGCGCATCAGAGAGATCAGCCTTAATTCGGGCTAAAAGCTCCTCCAAATCCCCACCAGACTGCAGCAAAAAACCTTCGGCCAAGATGCTAAGCGGATGTACACCAATCATTTCTGCAATCGTGGTCAGCTTGTTGACGGTGACCGCTTTCATTCCTCGCTCTAAAGAGCTTATGTAGGTTCGACTGCTGATGCTGCCAAAGTCCTCTTGAGTAAAGCCCTTCCGAAGGCGAGCATTGCGTAATGCGCGACCTATAGCATCATTCAGTTCCATTTGCGATACCTGCAAAAGGAACGATGAAGCGGCATTGAACACTAAAGGACTACAATCTATAGTGTTCATTTTCAGTTAGAGGTGGCCTGCATGTTCGTGACCCACCCAGGCGCTGAGCTTCGCGGTAACCTGCATCTCGCTGATGGCAGCAGGCAGTGGGCGATCGTCGAGCAGGAGCTAGCCGTACCGTGGCTGTATGTGTGCATAACACAACTCGATAACAGCTTCGATTTTCAACGCATGATGCTGGTTTCGTGCGTGGAGCATTTTCGTCAGTTGCTCGAGGAACTGCCGACGAATGCGACCGTGACTCGCGTCATGAGTGTAATGCCCAGTCAGGATGGCTCAGGCATGTGGTGTATGGTGCCTGTCCAGACCATAGAAATGCATCAGAGAGATGAGCGACCAACGTTCATGATCGACCTTGCCAACGGCATGCACTACGAGGAGTCGGTGAGGAAAATGGGCCCACTCGATCAGCGGATAGTCTATCGAGCGAATTGAAAGAACTGTCATCTCAGCGACTGCAGAGGTGCTGCCGACCACCTCTGAACATCTCGCCAACAGCCGTAAACCGTCCGCGAATTCAGTGGACGCAAATGGAGGACATCGAGGGATCCGAAAAAGTAAAACTGACCATCAGCGATGGCCAGTTTTTTACGCTATGAGCGTTTCGACGATGCTATCAACATCTGGACTGAGTTCTACTCGGAGCAATCATTCTTTCGTGGCGTAGACTCGATCAGCAAACTTGGAAATCGCGTCAGCCATCTCTTTCGGTCGCTCGGGTGCCAATGCATGACCCGCCCCCGCAATCACCTGATGCTCGACTCGATCACCCAGCATGGATTTGAGAATATTGGGAATGACCACTGCGTCCTTTTCAGCCTGGAGGTCCAGAATGGGCACCGTACTTCCTGCAGACCAGTAGCTTTCAACCGGTGTGGTATCCCGGGCGTGATCTTGAGCTACATGGGTTTTGTCGTACCACCCAGTCAACCAGGCTCGCGCATCATTACCAGGGGCAAAAAATGCTAGCTCAAGGTACTTGATACGGTGAGCTTCGGGCAGAGCATAGTTGCCTGCGCCTTTGATGGCTTCGACCATCCTGCCGTAAGGTTTTTCTGAAGATCCAGGGGCAGATCGTCATCTGCAACCCCAGCGTCGATTCTACCTAGCTTGGTACTGACAGCCCCGGGAACAACGAGCGCAAAAAAAGGCACCCACGGGTGCCTTTTCAATATGTCCGAGGAGTAGTCGCAGCGATCCTTAAGCTCCCAGTCTAATGACCTTGGGTTCAGAATCCGACAGGCTAGGCCTGTCGTCACTACTTCAGAGAAACCAGCTTTCTCTGCTGCCAAAAATGCCGGGGGGCCTTTGCTGGTACCCAGTCACGACGAATGCGCGGTTGCAGTCCTCCGCTACGACGTTACCCGAGGAGGTAAACTCGTTCAATCACATGCGATGAAAGGCTCAGATTCCTCACACAGCCGGGGGTTGGGGTCGAAAGCGGTCGGTCGTGAATGACCGCTTTCGACCCATAGCGGCCCTTCATACAGGGCAGCAATCGGCCAGAAGCGGCCCTTCGTGACAGGCAAAAATCAGCCAAAAGTGCGCTTTATCTGATCACGAATGAAGCACACTGGCGTGTTGTTGCCCACGATGCCCCAGATGCCTCGTCGCGGAGTTTGTCTGCCAACGGACTGAAACAGCTTGGCGCTGGTGTACTTCCTCTACCGCTCGACTCGGAGTTATGGCCGCGCCCGAAGCGTGATTGCTATGGCGAATTTAGCCAGTTTGCCGAAAGGTGCTCTGAGCAGGCTAGGTAGGCTCCAGCGACACTGGACGAATACTCCCTTGGCATGGCTCATGGAGCGAAACCCCTCGATACCGTGGTAGGCCCCCATACCGCTCGGCCCTACGCCGCCGAATGGTAGATCATCCACAGCAACGTGCAGCAGAGTGTTGTTGATGCCGACATTCCCGGATGTGGTGCGCTTGAGCACAGCCTCGCTGTCGGCATCCATATTGCCGAAATAGTAAAGCGCTAGTGGACGCGGCCTGGCGTTGATGTAGTCAATTACTTCGTCGAGAGAGCGGTAGGTGCGAACCGGTAGCAGTGGGCCGAAGATTTCTTCCTGCATGACCAATGCATCGTCTTCGGCTCCCACGATCAACACCGGAGCCAATGTCCGCGGTCGCTCTGTCGCACGCTCTGGGGTCACTCCTACCTCGATCACGTCTGCTCCCTTTGCGCGCGCGTCTTTGATGAGCCTATGCAACCGCATGTAATGCCTGTCGCTGATAATCGAGGTGTAATCGGGACTGGTTGGGCCTTGCGGATAAGAACGGGCAACAGCGTCGCGGTACTGGGTGATGAATTCGCCCAGGTCGTCTTCATGAACCAGGGCATAGTCCGGTGCAACGCAGGTCTGACCAGCATTGGATAATTTGCCGAAGACAATGCTTTCCAATGCGCTACGCCCTGCATGGCCTGGCGCCAAGACCACGGGACTCTTGCCGCCCAGTTCAAGGGTAAGCGGTACCAGATTGTCACTGGCGGCGCGCATTACCATTCGACCTATCTGAGTGCTGCCGGTGAACAGCAGGTGGTCGAACGGAAGGCTGCTGAAATAGGCGCCTGTCTCAGGGCCGCCGAGTACCACTGCTACCTCATCGGCAGAAAAACAGCTCGCCAGCATGCGCTGAATCAGTTTGCTGGTGCGTGGCGTAAGCTCGGAGGGTTTGATCATCACCCGGTTGCCAGCCGCGAGCGCAGTTGCCAATGGGATGAAGGTTAGGGAGAACGGGTAGTTCCAAGGCGCCATGACTCCAATCACACCTTTAGGCTGGTACTCCACATAGGCGCGGCCGGCGCGATGAAACGCCGCGACATGACGACGTTCGGGCTTCATGAAACGGCGCAGGTGTCGTAACAAGTAGTCAATGGACTGAACCACGCCAAGCAGTTCCATGATGTCGGTTTCATGCCTGGAGCGATTGCCGAAATCAGTACTGATCGCATCCTCTACTTCACGCCTGTGAGCGAGCACCACCGCGCGCAATTTGATCAGGTTGGCCCTGCGTCGTTTGAGGCTGGGTGGCCCGTCGTTAAGAAATGCCCTTCTTTGTTGATCGAGCGTATTGGCGATGTCGATAACTGGGGAGTCTTCTACAGCGACGGTCATCTTGCGTCTCCCAGGCCGTTGTAATGCGCAGACGTTTCAATCCATTTCCGGTACTGGCGAGTGCGAAAGGCCATGAAGAGCTGTTGCAGGATCAGCGCGCGCAACGGTGAAACGCTCGGATCGGGCTTTTTAGCCCGGCTGAGTTTGCGCAATTGAAACTTCACTACTGCCATGTTCGCCAAGGATGCGATGGCTTTGTTTTTCCAGGTGATCGGCGGCAATTGAGGGGCATTCTCTTTGCCCTGCAACCAATCACGAGGCAAGTGCGGATCGATGGCTAACGCCGTTCCGATGCCCACCATGTCCACACCACTCTGCACGACGCTTTCGGCCACCGGCCGGCGACGTATACCGCCGGTGACCATCACCGGCATTTGGGCGACGGTTTGGAGATCACGGGCGAACTCAAGGAAATAAGCTTCGCGAGCGAGGGTGCGACCATCGCGCGCGTCACCCTGCATGGCGGGTACTTCGTAGCTGCCTCCCGACAACTCCACCATGTCCACGCCCAGGTCGTTGAGCAACTCAACTACCTTTTTCGCATCATCGGCGGTGAATCCTCCGCGCTGGAAATCGGCGGAGTTGAGTTTGACCGCCACTGCAAAATCCGCAGAAACCACAGCCCTGACGGCCTTGACGATTTCGAGCAACAGGCGTGCCCGGTTTTCTAGAGAGCCACCCCACTCGTCCGTCCTTTGGTTGGTCAACGGCGAAAGGAACTGGCTCAACAAATAGCCATGGGCAGCGTGGATTTCCACGCCGGTGAATCCGGCTTGTTCGCCCAGACGTGCGGTGTTCGCAAAGCGCTGAATGACTTCTTTGATCACGCCAGCGGTCATCGCGTGAGGCGTGGCAAAACGCTTGGACATTTTACCCAGTTCCAGCGGCACGGCTGACGGTGCCCAGGTTTTTTGCCCAAGATTGGACTGCATCTGCCGACCTGGGTGATTGATCTGCAACCAGAACTGCGCACCGCTAGATCGCCCAATACGCGCCCAGCGCTTGAACTTGTCCAGTTGCTGATCGTCCTGCAACACCACGCCACCCGGCCCGGTCATGGCGCGACCGTCGACCATCACGTTGCCGGTAATAATCAGGCCTGCACCACCGTCGGCCCATGCTTGATAGAGACGCATGAGTTCTTCGGAGGGTGCCTGGTCAGCATCCGCCATGTTCTCTTCCATGGCGGCTTTGGCGATTCGGTTCTTGATGGTCGAACCGTTGGGAAGCATCAGGGTGTTGAACACATTCATCGAGCAGTCCTCAACTGGAGATGAGGCCACCTTAAGCTTGAAGTAAACTTTAAGGTCAATACCTTTTTCAAGGTCAGTCGATGTTCAACGCGCCAGACCCTGGCAAGCGCGTCACCATATGGGCGCCCAACAACCGAGCGGGTGTGTAGGCGCCGCCAGCTGGGCGCATCTGTAGCAGGTAGTCGACCACAGCCAAGGCTGCGTCAACCGTCAGACTGTAGACGTTTGCGGTGTGCACGCGTGCGACTTTGCATTCGCCGCGAGCGTTTCTAGCCTCACCCCATACATAGGTGCCTTGATCGGCACGCTTTTCCTGATCCGGGCCGACTACTGTCTTGCCGATGCGCGCCTTCAGCAGGCTCTGCACGAAGGACAAACCCAACAGTGGACGAATGAAATTGGCGAATCTGGCGCCGCGAATCATCCCCGCAGAGCCTGGAATAAACACTTCGATATTGGCAATACCAGTGGTATGCCAAGCTGTGGAAACGTCGCCCCAAGGAATGGTCATGGCCAATTTCTCTCCGGCGCCAAAGTCGATACGCCGTACCCGATACGCCAGCGGTACTGAGACGATTTTGCCGTCACGACGAACCTTGCCGCCCTGCGCCATGCCTTCAATCGAAGTTTTGGCAGTACCGGGTGAAAAGCTCGAGCGCGAATCAAACCCCAGCGCCAGATGCGTTGCATCCGGCAGTGCGTTTTTCAATGCGGCGGCGACACAGTCAGTCGGCACCACATCAAAGCCGACGCCGGGGCAAATGACCACACCCGCCGCGCGCGCCCGTTCACTCAAGGACTGGGCGTGCTCGAATACGGCAATTTCGCCGGTGATGTCCAGGTAGTGCGCATTGGCGCGCAAGCAGGCTTCCATCATAGGTGTGGCGGTCGCTGAAAACGGCCCTGCGCAATGCAGAACCAAGCCATGGCCTTTGATCTGAGCAAGCAACCGCACTTCATCGTCCAGTCCGAACACTCGGGTTTCAACGCCCAGCTCTCGCCCCAGAGCTTCGACCTTGTCACGGTTGCGTCCGGCCAGCACAGGTTTAAGTCCACGCTTTACAGCATCACGAGCGATCAACTCGCCGGTGTAGCCATTGGCGCCATAGATCATCCATTTGAGCATATCCAGGTTGTCTTGCTGACCCATGCATTGCTCCTGACGGTATTGATGACGTGCGTTATTGCCTTGCCCAATCAGTGTCAGACGCTAGCGTTAAAGTCAGGTTGAGGGTCAAGCGGAAGTGAGCAACTGCCGGTGGAAATTATTTGCAGTGATGGGGATTGACCTTAAAGCGAGGTTTAAGGTGAGCATGCGCTGACCTGCTTGATTGATGGAACCCGGATGATGCTCAAGACCTTTGTTTCTTATGCGTTGGTATTGATAGGTAGCGCTTTGATGACATTTGCAAATGCTGATACCGCCCCTTCCACAATGACTGCCAAGAATCGCCAAATTTTGGTGATTCTGACCAATCACGCCAGCTATCCATCGCGAACCGATACCACGGGGTTGTGGCTGACTGAGCTAACGCATTTCACCGATGTAGTGGAGGCGGCTGGCTACAGCACAGTTTTTGCCAGTCCCAAAGGCGGAGCGGTGCCACTGGATGAGCGCAGCCTAGGTTGGCTGTACATGGACAAGGCCGCCCGAGAGCATTTGCAGTCCCCTGCCTTTCGCGCTCGCCTGCAAAGCACGCTGCCGATCGCCGATATCGATCCGTCCCAGTTCGGCGTCATCTACTTCACCGGGGGCCATGGAGTGATGTGGGACTTCCCCAATAATCCCGACCTGCGGCGTGTCGCCGAAACCATCTACAACCAAGGTGGCATCGTCTCGGCCGTCTGCCATGGCGTAGCGGGTCTGTTGGATCTGAAGGATGAACAAGGCCAGTTGATCATCAAGGGCAAGAACATCACCGGCTTCTCTGATCGCGAAGAGCTGTTCTCCGGCATGAAAAGCCAGGTTCCCTTCTTCCTTGAGGATAAGTTGGTGAGCCAGGGTGCGCGATACCGCAAGGGCTGGCTGCCATTCACGTCATTTGCCATCACGGATGGAAGGCTTGTCACCGGCCAAAACCCTCAATCGCCCAAAGCCGTAGCTGAAGCCGTGATGGCGTTGCTCTCTGGCGAAAACGTAACTCGCTGAACCCTGAAGTAGTTCCCACCTCGCGGAGAAAGACCGATTGAAACTCGCAAGCGCCGTATTAACAGGATTGCTGTTCAGCTCAATTGCCAACTCTGTGTTGGCGGGGACGTCTGAAATGCTCAGCCCGACTGAAACCAACACAATCGATATCGCAGGCCACACAGTGCCGGTCGTCAAGGGCGGCCTGTACGACCGTTATCGCTCGAACCCGCCCTTGTCAGTGATTGCAGCAGAACTGCCGGATGTTGATTTGAGCTGGTTCAAAGGACTGGAAAAGCACAAGGTCGACATTGGCTTCGAGTCATACTCCCCGAACTTTTACTACCAGAACAGTCGCGTTACGGCGGTCTATACAGCCGATCTGGACGCACTGCGGGCCCTGATGCCTCCGGAAGTAATGGCCACCGTGCAACCCCTACAAATCTGGCCGGGCCGGGGTTTGATAGCATTCACCGCGTACACCTATGAACATTGCGATAACGACGCCTACAACGAAGTGGCCGTGTCGATTATCACCAACAAGCCCGGCAAATCGAATCTGGGGCCGTTCACGCTGATTGGCCAGTCGATGTCTGGCGATTTCTGGGGCTATGTGCTCAAGCTGCCGGTCAATACAGAGCTTGCGCGGGTTCGTGGTGTCGTCGGCTATAACCTGCCGAAATGGCTGACCAGGATTGACCGCAAAGAAGGTGAGCAATCGGTAGTCTATGACATCACCGACAGCCAGACCGGCAAGGTCGATGTGTCCTTCAAAGCGAAGAAGCTCAATGGCCTCTCGCATGATGTCGATATCGTCACCAGCAGCTTCACCAACCTCGATCATCAGGGCCGACTGGCCTATGGGTACGCTGTTTCCCGCCAGCTCAGCCACGGCTCCAGCCGCGATGCGGATTCGGCCACCCTTACCCTGGGTGACGGCAGCCTGTCGAATTACCTCCGTGCCCTGAAACTCGGGAAAATGATGAAGTACGAATACGTGCCTGAGTTCCAGAGTGCGCTCTACGCGCCTAAACCGCTTGCCACTCTGGTTGGCGAGCGCTGAAACCTGTTACGCCTGTCAGGCCCGGGAAGCCTGGCGGGCGTTTTTTCTCGTGGAAGACGTTACCGCACGCTTGCCGGAAGCTTGGCCACCCCCTTCTTCACGCAAACGATTTATCAGCATTTGCGCATTGTCCGCACACGCCATGCCTTCGGGCTTACCCTCGATGCCCTTGATGACGAGCAGAAGTTGCGCTTTGTTCTGGGCTAGCCGTTCCTGTAGAACACCGATTTCCTCAACCTTTTGCTTGAGCCCACTGAGCAACTCATCGTGCTGCCAGCCGCTGGCATTCATCGGCATCAATTGCCGAATTTCTTCCAATGAAAAACCCGCCGCCTGCGCTCCAGTGATGATCTCCAGAACCCACTCGGTATCAGGCGCATAGTCCCTGTAGCCATTGGACTTGCGCTCAACGGATTTGATCAAGCCGCTTGCCTCGTAAAACCGGATGCGTGACGGAGCCAATCCGCTGATTTTCGCCAGTTCGCCTATTCTCATAACCCACCC
>Ga0182745_1001617_pt1 | contig 21402 bp, 18 predicted proteins | sample eDN3rd30CKraftBY_FD_128523 | JGI IMG/M metagenome (GOLD analysis project Ga0182745, IMG submission 128523) | Enriched backyard soil microbial communities from Emeryville, California, USA - eDNA 3rd pass 30_C Kraft BY (version 2) (version 2) | ecosystem: Environmental > Terrestrial > Soil >...
CAACAGCCTGATCAACGACGAAGCTGGTTTCATTGTTTCTGCAGAACTGGTACTGGTCTCCACCGTCGGTGTGCTGGCCATGATTGTTGGCCTCGGCGAAGTCGCCTTGAACGTGAACAACGAACTGGAAGACGTCGGTTCCGCTTTCGCCAGTCTGAAACAGGGTTACAAAGTTCACTGCTCCGGTGGACACAAAGCCGAAACCGACGGCAGCCGCTTCTATGACGAAGCCGAATTCTGTGACGGACAGGATGATGTCTATTAGAAATTCAAAATTCAAAAAGGGGAATTTCGAATTTTCAGCCTTTTGAATTTTGAATTTTCCTCCCCCCCCTCTCTCTTCCCGCAAGCAACGGTCTCTCAACTCTCTCACCGAAACCGGTGATGTCCGAATCCTCGGGCATCACCGGTTTTCGTTTTAGAGTTGTTTACTTTACCATAAGCCATTTTACCAGGCGGGCTTCAGTCAACAGGTTGATCTTGATTCATCACGTTCCTTCCAACACCGATCTGCTGATTATCGGTGCCAGTACGAGAGCAGCAGCGTTCTCTGCGATTCGAGCCGGTTTTCGCCCTCAGTGTCTGGATTTTTACTCGGACGCCGATCTCCGTCATCACGCTCCGGTGGAAACATTGCCGGAAGACCCTGTCGAACTGGAACGCCTTCTCCGAAACTGGCCTGACGTTCCGGTGATGTACACCGGTGGCATGGAGATCCGTCCCGACCTGCTCCACATCATCAGCCAAACACACCCGTTGTGGGGAAACTCCGTCAAGACGATTTCCCAACTGCGGGATCCAGTGGAATTAAAGGAGTTCGCCCGACTTTCTCGTCTTGGTTATCCCGAAACCCGCGACGAACAGGCTCCTCCTCCCTTCGACGGAACCTGGCTGATTCGTCCCCGATCCGGAACAGGAGGACGCGGTATCGAAGACTGGACCGAAGAAAACGGCCACTCGCTCACCTTGAATGAACCGCATCTCTTTCAGAAAAAAGTTGAGGGAGAGCCCTGTTCCGCAATCTTCATTGCCTATCGTGAACCGGGGGATATCCGCTTCGTCGGAATGACCAGGCAACTGATCGGTCGGAGCGAATCACACAGCATCGGGTATCAATGGTGCGGAAATGTTGCCCCCGTCTCTTTCCCGGTCGAGACAGAATTACTGTTACGGAGATTCGGAAACGTTCTGAAATGGAAATCGAAACTGGCGGGAGTCTTCGGGGTCGATTTCATCATTGATCGTGAAGGACTTCCCTGGGTGACGGAAGTGAATCCCCGTTATCCGGCATCGCTGGAACTACTGGAGCATTTTGTCGGAATCCCCTTCCTTGCCGAACATGCCCGTTGTTTTACAGGAGACTCTCTCCCGGAATCACAGTGGGTTGCTTCAACCGTGAGTGAAGTTCTCGGGAAGGCCGTTCTCTTCAGTCCTGCTGATTGCCGGTTACAGACCGAATTCGTCGACCCCGCCAGCGTTTCCGTCGACCAGATGCCGCAAATCGCCGATCTGCCAATGCCTGGAACCCTCTTTCGCAAAGGAGACCCGGTCTGTACGGTCTTTGCGGAATCAAACTCACTGGAGGAGACGGAGGAACGTCTCAAAGAGGCACTTCGGTGGGCCACGGAACAGCTTCAGGAGAAATCGGTTCCGCTAGATCACATTCACTGAAATGTTCACCGTCCTGCCATGCGGAGTACAGCGTTTTTATTGGTAAAACTCGAGCGATGCGGCACACTGTAGAGTAAGAACCCCTAACAAAACTGACACCGATCCGCTCGCGGAAAGGAAATTCTCATCGTTCGAGAGGTTTTGTTCGCGGCTCTAAACAACTCTGGCTTCTTCCCCATGACAGAAAAAAGGATTTCGCGGGATCGTAGCGACAGGGAATCCCCGGAGTTATGATTTTGGAGATGTTGTTTGAAATACGTTGTTGAAAAATCAGACATAACTGTATTCTTGAATCCCCTTCTCATCACAATCCAGGTTTCCCCGGTCATCGAAGACATCAGTGGAATCTGAATGAGTGAAGAAGTTCATGGCAGTTATCATCATCGCAGAGGCGTGACACGGTGTATTGGGAACAGTCGGTGCAATGCGAGGCGGGAACCGACATCGGCCTGCGCCGGAAGAACAACGAAGACGCCTATTGCGTGCACCTTTGCCACGACGAAGCGGAATGGGTCCGTTCCGGCCATCTGATGATGGTGGCCGACGGGATGGGAGGACACGCGGTCGGAGAACTGGCCAGTCGTCTGGCAGTGGAGACGGTTCCGCATACTTTTCTGAAATCCCCTCCCGGAGACCCGCGACGGGTCCTGATGGAAGCGATTCTCGCTGCAAACCGCGCCATTAACGATCGTGGCACTCAGAATATCGACTTCCACCACATGGGGACGACCTGTTCGGTCCTGGCGCTCACTGCGCGGGGGGCCATTATCGGACATGTCGGTGACAGTCGGGTTTATCGGGTGCGACGAGACCGTGTCGATCAGCTGACGTTCGATCACAGTCTGCAGTGGGAACTGGAGCGTCAACATGGCGGAATGGAAGGACTGATCGATCTTTCCCAGCACAAAAACATCATCACTCGATCTCTCGGCCCGGAGAAAGAGGTCAAAGTCGACATCGAAGGTCCCAGTGTCATCTTTCCGGGAGACGTTTTCGTCCTTTGCTCGGACGGATTATCGAATCAGGTATCGGACGAAGAAATCGGAGCGATCGTCCGTGAGCTTCCTCCCGCTCAGGCAGTGAAGTTGCTGGTCGATCTGGCCAACTTGCGCGGGGGACCGGATAACATCACCGTTGTGGTCACCCGGGTGGGAGATCCTCCGGCGAACGTCTCAAGCCCAGCTTACCCTCTGGATGATTTCCTGGATGAGAACCCCGGACCGGGATGGGCCTGGCTGGGAGGAATCTGGGGGGCCGCATTTGGTCTGGCCAGCGGACTGGCGCTCCTGATTGTGGGGCAGCAACTGAAAGGGGCGATTCTCCTCATCGCTTCACTGATCGGAATGGCAATCCTGCTTTTTGTGTCATTCCGCGTCAAGAAAGTGGAACCACTGCTCCCTCCTCTTGATGACTCGATGACTCACCACTCGCGACCGCACCGTACCGCTGTTGGTCTTTCTTCAAAGGACCTTGCGGAACTGCTGATGCGGATCGACACCGAACTGCATCACGCCGCCAAAGCAGACAGCTGGGGAGTCGACTGGGACGAACATGCCCGCATTATGGAAAACGCTCAAACACTGTTTCGGGAAAAGCGTTATTCCAAACTGATTCGTGAACTTGCCCGCGCCATTCATCTGGTGATGGAACAGCTTCCCCGTGCCGTTCGAACGTAACAGTTCACCGAGTCGCTTTTAGAGCAGGTTGCTTAGCCGTGTCTCCGCGCACCTTGTGTTTTGACTGACAAAACGCTGATCATCGCGTGGCGGGATGGCGAACATTTCAAGCGTCTGCGTTCTCGACTGAACCGGTTTCAAACGTCGCAAAAAGCCGGGATTCCGCGACCTCGTCCAATCGGCAATTTTGGCTCAAAGGCCGACTAGTCAGGAACGCAGACGGTCGGTATGCTCTGGCGATGGCATCCTCAGGAACGGTCCTGTTCCAGAGACGCCAGTATTTTGTGGCATGTTTTGTTGCGACTGAAAAAAGATGAGAGACAGAGCGTACCTTCCAAGTCAGCTTTGAACGACGTTGCGGCCAACTGTGATCTCATATTGCCAGGCGTAACATGGCACGGGCCATGTGCCAGTTTGTTTGACGGGTAAGAGAGTGAGCGGGCATGATCAGTTTCGTGCTGTGTGTGAGATCGAATGATCCAATGGTCACACGCTCAAGTGCCAGACACCTCAGCACAACATGACTTCCAGGTATTCAGGAGCAATTCTGAATGTGCGTCTGGAGGAAGTCTTGTGTGAAACTGACGCCGCAAGTACTCGACATCACTGTCATCCCGATTCTCGAATCGGGCCCCAGTGACGTGAAACTCTCAGGGCTAATCGCTACATCGCAGAATTCGTTGTCTCTTCACTTTTACAAAAGTTGAGCAGACGTCGGGGTCTGTTTGTTTTCGTTGATCAGGAGATGTTGTGAATTCATCGTTTGGAAGACCGTCCATGAATTCTCCGTCGGAAACAAGCCCGATGTTGACCCCATCCACTTCCGGAAAATCAATTCCCGGACTCTCTGCAACCTCCGGCAAAGCACCCGGCAAAGAAATTTCATTGCCGGCCTCCCCCCTCACTGAACGCATGGCGATCAATCAGTTGACGACTCTGCGAAATTGCCTCGCGACTGATTTGACCGAATATCAACGATTCGGAATTCCGGCCATCGGTCTGAGCTGGCGGAAGATTCAGAAATACGGAATCCGGCGATCGCTGCGCAAAGTCCAGCAGTCCGGAGTACCGGTCTCCAGTGTCGGCTGGATCGGCGGCTTCACCGGAGAACATGGACATTCATTGTGCGAGCTGATTGCCGATGCACGACGAGTGATCCGCTTCGCAGGCCAGGTGCGAGCGGGAACAGTCACTGTGATCACCGGACCTCAGGCAGGACACATTCGCTCTCATGCCTTTCGAATTACCGCCGAAGCACTGACCGAACTGAGTGATCTCGCCGCGACCTATGATGTCGTGCTGGCGGTGCAACCCATGCATGCCCTGTTCTCCAGAAACTGGTCATTCCTCAACACCATTGACGATACGCTGCAACTGATGGACCGGGTGAATCACCCTCAACTTCAGATGGCATTCGGAACGTATCACCTGTGGAGTGAACCGAATCTCATGCAACGTCTGGAAGAAATCGCGTCCCGCATTCGACTGGTCTCTCTGGCCGACTGGGGACCTGCTCCACGCCACGAGAACGATCGTCTCCTTCCGGGGAACGGTCATCTTCCACTGACTGATCTCATTCTCGCCCTGGAAAACAACGGCTTCTTTGGCTGGTATGAAATGGATGTCTGGTCAAGAGACTTGTGGAATCTTGACCATCGCGACCTGATGCAACGATGCGTTTCCGCCCGGGATCAGCTTTCTGCAAGCCTGCAGTCTCAAGAACGATCCGAAAAGCTGGACGACGTACACTATGTGACATGAGAAATATTGCATGCGAGGAGTGCGATATCACAGGCGACAGCCCTGTGACACCAGCATTTCCAGAGCGGTATTCATCTGATTTTCTAGAGCCGCGATCAAAACCTCTCACATGATGAGAATCCCTGTTCCGCGAGCGGATCGGGAACTGGTTTGTCAGGGGCTCTCATCGTCAGGTGCCGGGGCGCACCTGTCTGTCGCATCAATAATATATCATAAGTCCTGTTTCTCCCCTCGCAGGGGTGTCGGGATTCACAATCACTCGTATACTGCATCCAGTTGCTTGGAAGCCCTGACTAAACCTGCCCCATCCGCTTGCGGAACAGGGATTCTCATCATGTGAGAGGTTTTGTACGCGGCTCCAAGAAGTGTGCAGGGTTTGCGGGTGATGGTATGTACCGAGTCATTCTTTCTTCGAGATCGTTGCTTTCATCCCCTTTCGCTGCATTCTCCCACCAGTATCACGTCGGGGCCGGGATTCACGTTGTTCGATGTCACCTGTGGTGAATTCGCCATACTCGATCATTCATCGTTCAAGCTGAATTTGGGCCATGACGTAATAGACCGTCTCACCCTCCAATGAATCGAAGTCCCTCCTATGTCACACGAATGGTATTCCGTTGACGAATTGGCGCGACAACTAGGCCGTGATCGTCGTGAAATTGAACGTCTTGCCAGCCGGGGCCGCATTCCTGCTCACAAACGTGGAATGGAATGGCAGTTTCATGCCGCTGAAGTAACCCAATGGCTCGAACAGGAGATGCGCGATTACTCCGACAGCCAGTTGGCCGCTCTGGAGAATGCGCAAATCAGCCCCAGCATTCCCAAGGAAGTTCCGGTCTCCAGCTTGCTGAAGCCAGATCTGATTCAGGTTCCACTGGAAGCCCGAACGAAGCGTTCGGTTCTGGAATCGCTGGTCGAAGCTGCCGGGCGCACCTGGCAGGTCTGGGAACCGGCTGCCATCCTGAAAGCAGTGCAGGAACGTGAATCCATGTGTTCGACGGCGTTCGAAAACGGGGTCGCTTTTCCTCACCCTCGTAATCCACTCCCAGACGCCACCGGAGAGTCGCTGATCGCATTTGGAAGAACCTCAAACGGAATCGCATTCGGAGCCCAGAACAACTCTGCCACCGACTGCTTCTTTCTGATTCTCTGTCGGGACACGCAGTCACACTTGCAAGTCCTGGCCCGGCTGTCTCGAATGATTCAACTGCCGGAGTTTCTTCCGTTGTTGCGATCAGCAGACGATGCCCGTACGACCTACGAAGTCATCCTGTCGGCGGAACGTGAGTTCAATTAGAGCGGAAGTCCGTCTCGGAACTCCAGAGGGACGATTTCAAATCCTTCTCCCCTTTGGGGAGAAGGTGGCCGAAGGCCGGATGAGGGGACGAACGTTACCAATGGAAACACTTCATATCGATCCTCCCCTCACCCCAGCCCTCTCCCCTCAGGGGAGAGGGAGAATTCGGGGATATTGACCACGACTTCATCTTCAAATCGCTCGGGGAGAGATGGATGTTATCAAAGCTGAAAAAAACTGTGCTGAAGAGTTCCGTACTGACTCTGGCGTTGTTCTGTGCTGTTCCGGCAGTGGCTCAGGATACGCTCAACTTTCCCACCATTGGCGAAGTGATCTCACACGATCCTGCACTGGCGAATCTCATCGACGCGCAGGCAAAAATTGAAGTGCTGACTTCAGGATACGACTGGACTGAAGGCCCCCTCTGGGTGCCGGATGAAAAAGAACCGTATCTGCTCTTCTCGGAAATCCCGAGCAACTCCGTTCGAAAATGGGTTCCTGGAAAAGGGGTCTCCGTCTACCTGAAACCTTCCGGATTCACTGGTCCCGGAGACTATGGTCGTGAACCCGGTTCAAATGGACTTACTCTCGACAAGCAGGGACGCCTGTTGAGTGCCGAGCATGGTGATCGCCGCATTTCCGTCCTGACCAAAGAAGGTGGAAAGCGGACCATTGCCGACAATTATCAAGGGAAGCGATTCAACAGCCCGAACGATCTGGTTGTGAAGTCAAACGGCGACATCTATTTCACCGATCCTCCTTACGGGCTCCCCGGTCAATTGAAAGATCCCCGTTGCGAACTCGACTTCTGCGGGGTCTATCGTGTCTCAGGTGACGGCAAAGTGACTCTGCTGACAAAAGAATTGACCCGCCCCAATGGCATCGCCTTCTCACCTGATGAGAAAGCGCTCTATGTTCCGCAATCCGATCCGAAGAAAGCCGTGCTGATGGCATTCCCGGTACTCGAAGACGGCACACTGGGAGAAGGAAAAGTTCTTTACGACTTCACGGCAGACGTCTCAAAGAAACTCCCCGGCCTCCCAGACGGAATGGATGTCGACAAGCACGGAAACATCTTCTGCACCGGCCCCGGCGGAATTACTGTTCTGACCAGCGACGGCAAGTTACTGGGCCGAATCAGCACAGGAGAAAACACCTCCAACTGCACCTTCGGCGGCCCAGACAATTCGGTTCTCTACTTCACTTCCGACATGTACGTCTGCCGGATTCAGACGAAGACCGCGAAGTAGGAGCAACCTGAATAACTCCCTCGTGAAAACTCAGTCCGTTTCCACGAGGGAGATCACTTTTTGACAAAGTGTCGTTACGGAGGCTTTGGTGAAAATCTGGACGAAATACTCTTTCATCCGAATTCTCGCCGGAATCTGTCTTTTGTTCGGCGCATGCGGAATTCTCACTTTTCCCGCCTGGCGACCCAGCGCCCCCATCTCTGGGAAGCGGGTCTTCACTAATGCAACCGGCTTCCAGACTGATAGCGATTGGCAAGTTCTGAATGCAGGCGACGACCACGGTGGATTTATGGGGGATGGTGAAACATTCGTGATCCTGAAGGTCTCCCAGAAAGCCATTGATCAGTTCCTAGAATCATCTCCGCCCTGGTCGAAAGAATGGCAAACAGGTCCTGTTCCACATGACATTGGAAGTCACCGTCGTTTCGGCGCCGATGGCGTCATCTCTTATTCTGTCAACGGTCTCCCCAACCGATATTCAGGCAACACAAAACTGGTCGAACTTTTGAGTTCTTCCGAGATCTTCTATGACGCTAAAGAACGCTGCTGCGAGACTCTTCGCTGGCATAACGGTGATTTACTGATCATCTCACCTCAAGATCAAACGGTCTGGCTTTCCCTTTGGGATTTCTGACATTTCGTATTACTTTCGCATGTCAGGCGCAGGGTGCATGAAGCAACTCCCGGGTTGAAGGTGCATTTCGCACGAAGACGTTTCCTGAAAGTCAACCTTTCCTGACAATTGACGGAGGTGTTACAGAATGCACCGCTCTCGTCGTTCGCTTCGTGCTTCAAGCACCCTTGTATTACTGTCTGGGTTATGGAGGTAGCGGAGTGTCCTCAGAGGCGCCGGGAAATCCTGCAGGGATTACACCTGAAGTGTGTCCGGGAAGATTCGAACCGTACACAAATGGGACAGGAGCGAGTTGCGTTCCCCCCTCTGGGGTTCCAGCAGTGCTCAGACTGATTCCGTGTGGAGCAAATCCACTCCCGGTATCACTGATTCCGGTTGGCTCCAATTCTGTGCGACCGTTAACAACGACAGGTGTCTGCCCAACTCCGGAAGTTCCATGATTGACGGTAATTGGTCCTCCTGGACCGGGGATCGTATAAGTATAAGACTGATCCAGACTCAATAAGGCCCAGCCGATGTCGGCATACTCTTGTACGATGCCATCGCGAAGTGTTGCTAAACCAGTGATACCGCCGATGGCCAGTAATGTAGTCATCAGAACGTAGACCATAGTATCTATACTTCCGTGCTCCTCTTGTAACAGACGTCGCATCAGATGACCGTTCATCGGCAAGCACCTCTATGATTCAAAAACACCCCAAGGGGACACACAAAGCCCCTTGGGGGATACTTCTCATACCAGAGAAATAGCTTAACTTATGCAAGCAAGATTATGGGGTTGGTGCCAGAATCACGGGCGCTGGCGCCTCTGGTGTTCCTGCTACAGCAACACCCGTAACAACCATGCAGGAGGGGGCTGCTGCAGCTGCCTGAGTTGCCAATTCACAAAAATCATTGTTGTCAACGTAGGCAGACCCGTTAGTTGCCGAAGTATGAGCTGTCACTCCATTAAACTGGTAGGTTTGCGAAATTGCCCCAATGGCAGCAGAAACGTCTGCTAATTCTTGAATAACACCTGTACGAAGAGTAGTCAGGCCTGTAAGTACTCCGATCACGAGAATCGTCGCAATCAGAACGAGTTCAGACGAAACGACGAAGCCTGTTTCATCATTGAGTAATTGTTTCATGAGGTTCATGTGAATCTCCAATTGTCTGTGAACATGGTTTTGTGAATATGTTGCGGAACATTGCTGCAGGCAATGAGACCGCCAGCACATTCGTGACCACGATCGTGCAGTAGAGATTCGTTAGCAGTCTTCGTGCCGGACTAAAAAAAATTGCAAAGTTCCCGATTCCACAACAATCCTATGACCAATTCCAGAACAAACGTCAGCTTAAGGTAGCGCAAGAGAATACACCGGGATACAACTGGTTTGTCTCTGGAACTTATTCAGAGTTCCCGGTCTTCAATGATAAAATTCCCCGGCAGCACGGGATGCGCTGCCGGGGAATTTGTTTAAATCAGTGCCAACGACACTTCAATACGATCGATAAAATTACGGAACCGGAGCCAGAGTTGCTCCTCCTTCTGGTGTACCAAGTGTGGAAAGAACCAGGCAGGAGGGAGCAGTTGCTGCTGTTTGGGTTGCCAATTCACAAAAATCATTATTGTCAACGTACGCAGATCCATTAGTTGCGGCTGTATGAGCCGTCACTCCGTTGAACTGATAGGTTTGGGAAACGGCGCCGATGGCTGCGGAAACGTCTGCCAATTCTTGGATAACCCCACTTCGGAGGGTTCCTAGGCCAGTGATCACTCCGATGACCAGAATCGTCGCAATCAGCACCAGTTCAGACGAGACGACGAAGCCGGCTTCGTCGCTGAGCAGATCTTTCATGAGGTTCATATTGAATCTCCAGTTGTTTTGTGAACTTTTTTGTTTTTGAAACGTGATTGGTGCGGAGTTGTCGCTGCAGGCAACTTCTCTGCGTGCACTGTCGTGGTCAAATGCGTGCAGCAGGCCCACAAAGCACCCGCCATGCCGGATGGTGGAAAAACCAGAAAAACCCATATGTTCCGTAAAATCGATACAATCGGGAGGCGGGGATTTCGAGAGATTTTCAGCGCGAAGACGCGAAGAATATGGTGCGGCGAGGCTTCACCCGGCCTGTGGCGTGTCAACTGGCGGTGGCGCTGGGTGCGCGCCGGGGGACGGGGTGATAACTGGGAGCAAAGGGGCAGGGGCCAGGATTCAGGGGTTAGTAGAAGAAGACGGGAAGAACAGGTTCGATACAATGACATGAAGGACGCAGAGAGAATCTTTTCTCTGCGTCCTTCACGGTAGTTCATTTGTCTGAGAATTCAGGCCACGCTGTTCTCAGAACCCCTAACAAAATTGGCACCGATCCGCTCGCGGAAAGGAAATTCTCATCGTTCGAGAGGTTCTGTTCGCGGCTCTAAAAAGCGTTGGTCGACGGGACTCCGGAGATGACGGTGGGGCTTCCGCTCACGCCGGGGACTTGCGGCGGCATCTGGGTGACGGGAACCGGTTGACCGAGTTCCACCGGATGACGGGCCGGGACCGGGACCATTCGAGACTGGTCAACAGGGAACTGTCCTTGGGGGAATCCTCCCGGAGCCACTGGCGGATAAGGAGAAGGAACCGGCTGGTGTCCCGGCATCCCCTGAGGGAAACTTTGTCCGGGCATTGCTCCCATCGGAGCCCCGTGCATCGGCATCGGTTGAGTCGTCATTCCCTGCATCGGCATTGAGTTCATGGGAGCCGCATTCATTGGCATTCCATGTGGCGGCATTGGATTCATCTGCATCGGGTTCATCTGAACAGGCTGCCCGGGCATGTACTGTCCCTGCATTGGAGGCATGGAGTGTACTGTGTGTTGTTGCGGCATCGGGTGACTCTGCATCACCATGTTCTGTTCGTGAGAAAATGGCATCGGCATATGAGCCCCGGGAGAGGGAAGGATCGGGCCATTGTGTGGTAAAGCCCCTTCAGGAATTGGTGCCGGTCCCCCTTGCGGCATCGTTGAAGGAGGCATCATTTGAGGCTGCATCATGGGTTGCTGCATCATCGGCTGTTCCATCATGGGGGAACCGAATTCCATGGAGCCTTCCATTGGCATTGATCCGAAGCCGGATGAGAAACCGGGACGATCGTATGTTCCGCGAATGACTCCCCCGCGAATACGAGGGTCGAACTGCGGCATGTTCCAGGCCATGTTCTGGGAGGGGGCGGCTTTGGCTCCGGTCATGGGGTCAGACTGGGCATTTCTTGACTGGTAAAACGGGTTGCCCTGCAGACGGCGGTAGTACATCAGGTTCCTGGCAAGGTCCGGTCGACCCATGTCGCGCTGCAGTTCCCGCATGTCCCGACGTGCTCTTCCGAAGCCGGGGCGTTTATCGAGAGCCAGATTGAGTTGCTGTTCGGCCCCGGCAAGATTTCCATCACTCTTTTCGACTTGAGCCAGTTCCACATTCGCGGCAGCGGCATATGGTTGTGTGAATGACCAGGCGCTCAGAAGTTGACGGGCATCGTCGGAGCGTCCCTGATTCACCAACAGAGTCGAGAGTGCGTTGTAAGAAGGACGATGTTGTGGATTCAGAGTCAAGGCGTGCTGGTAGAGTTCTTCCGCACCAGCGGTGTCCCCCTGGGCTTCCATCGATCGGGCGACGTTGTAGGCGTAGCTGGCCCGATAGGGGTTGTCCATGAGAGCCCGTTCAAACTCACCTCGGGCCGCGACATAGTTCCCTTGTCGGTAATACGCCCGACCGGACTGATTCATCACCCAGCCGTGTGACTTGCCGCATCCACAGAAGGTTGATGCGACGAGAACCCAGAGAATTCCACCGGCCAGCAATCCGAGTCGATACCGACGCAGTAAGGCAGATGGCTTCCAGGTGACTGGAACAAGATGTTCAGAATTGAGCCGAACAGACATATCAGCATCCAAATGGACGGAGGGATCTTCGCGGAAAACGATCAGTGACGATCGGATTCGGTGGAAATCATGAAAGGGGGATGAACGGGTTCAAGTCACAGGCGATGACAAGTGACAGAGCCCCGGAGAGGCGGCGGGAAACTATCCCTGTTGAAAAATCTGGACAAGTCGACTTCAAGTTTTTGGAGCGATCAGCCGATACGCCCGCTCTGAACGGCAGATCTTGCAGATTCTTGTCGCCTCCTCGCATCAGGAGCGAACGCATCGCCCCGTGCTGATTTCACTCCATAACCTTTTGCCAATTCTTCCGTAGCGTGGCGTCAACAAGGAGTGATGGGTTTTTCACGTAAAGCTGGGAAATCTGGAGAAATGCAAAACTTGAGGGTTTTTCCCGCGAACCTGATCTCCTGGAAGACTTTCCCCTTTGACACCGTTCAAGATGGCCTATGATGCCGGTAGAGGCGCGACTGACAAGACAAGACTGACAATCAATTCGACGGAGCGACGGGCGAGTGACCCGCCATAAGAAGCCCAAACAAAACTGACACCGATCCGCTCGCGGAAAGGAAATTCTCATCGTTTGAGAGGTTTTGTTCGCGGCTCTAAGTATTGTCAGGAAAACGGCGATTCAGAGAATTCGCCCGAGGCGCGGCAAGACGGAACCTGAATAAGGAACCTGCAAGGGGAAATGACAATGAAGAGTTTACTTGCGTTGGCACTGGCTTTCGGAATGACAACGGCAGCAATGGCTGCTCAACCTGGTCCGGGGGGAACCATTCAACCGGTTCCGGAAGGAATCATTGTTCAACCGGGGCAAGTGATCGGAACGCTCGTTGATAACACCGGGATCGAACTGTTTGACTGCGTCGAATACAGACGCCTGCGAAACGTGCATCCCTGTGCGGTGAAAAAGGTTGTGGCGGTGAACGATCCCTGCAACCCATGTGGGCTGGTCTTTGTGGCCATCTGTGTTCCTCCTTGTGGGTGTGAAGATGTGGTTGTCCATTGCCACAGGAACGTCGTCACATTCGACTACGGCAAGTACCGTGTCCGCATTGCAGAACGTACTCATGGGAAACTGGTTGTGACCTATCTCGACTGAGATGGATGACCAATTCGACCGATTTACCAGCCACCTCATTCCAGACGGGATGCGGTGGTTTTTTTATATCAGGTCTGATCAGTGATTCTTGTTCCGACCTTGCCTGAAATTTCACCAAACGACCCATTTCCCCCATTTGTCGTATTGAGGATCATCATCTCAATCGATTCAGGCGAAAAACACAGAATAACTCATTCCCGCCTCTCCATTCTTCCGATGAGAGAGACAACATCATTCGATCGATTCCGCGCCGGGTTACCGGTGTGTCCCGGCCGTTGCCAAAACGTCGGGCTTCGGAACACTCAAGACATGACTGAAGGAGTGAGTCCATGCTTCTGCCACGGAAATGGGCGCTGGGACTCGGACTGCTGGTCGCGGTTCCGAGCCTCACGGTGGCTGGTCCTCAAGATTTCCGTAAGGGATCTCAGGGAGCCGCCGCAACGTCGCCGGAACGCGCCAACCAGGATGTTGCCGATGATATCGGCACCGCACTGGGAGCCGCCCGGTTGTCCTACAAAGACGTTCAAATTGAATATCAGGCCGGTGTCGCCACCATCCACGGGCAGATCAAAGATGCTGCTCAACGTGCACTGGTGACACGCATTGTCAGTCAGGTCGACGGTGTTCGCACTGTCGAAAACAAACTGACTGTCATTGAAGCCGCCGCTCCTCGAAGCACTGCCATGTCCGCTGCCGGCCATGAAGCAGCTGCTCCTCAGGCTGCGGCCAGCGGAGTTCAGCGAGCTGTTGCTGACAACCAGACAAAATCACGGGTGCAACGCATCAATCATGAAGCGTCCGCACCGACCAATCAGGCAGTGGCACAGGAAATTGCCAAAGCTCTGACCTCTGCCGGATTGAGCGGGTATGACATCGAAATCCGTTATAAAGACGGAACCGCCAGCCTCATCGGGGCGATCGATGCCAAAGAACAGGCGATTCTGGCTCATCACGTGACTGCCAGTGTTCCTGGTGTGAATCAGGTGTTGAACCGACTGACTTTGAACGGTCAGGTCGTCCAGATGCCGCAAGCGGCTCCGCCACAAGGCTATGGCCGCCCAGGTATGGGACCGCAACAAGGAATGCCCCCACAGGGAATGCCTTATCAGGGAGCCATGCCGGTTGCTTACCAGCAGCAGGCCGGTGCCCATCCAGGAGCAATGCCTGCCGCCTATCAGCAGCCGGGAGTTCCTCCGGGAGCCATGCCACCGGGCGGAATGCCTCAGTACGGACAGGTTCAGCAGACCGGGCACCATGTTTATAATCAGCCCCAACTGCCGAATTACGCCTGGCCAAGCTACGCACCATACGACAACTCGGCTGCGATCTCGTATCCGACTCAGTATGATGCCAGCGCCTTCCCGTACATCGGCCCGTACTATCCGTACCCACAGGTTCCTCTGGGATGGCGGAAATCGACTCTGGAATGGGATGACGGTCAATGGAGTCTGAAGTTCAGCTCCAAAACCGATCGCTGGTGGTGGTTCATGAACCCCCACAACTGGCACTGATCCCAACTGGTATTGATCCTGACGGGTACTGATCAGGTCACCTGACCAGAAAAGTCGCATTCGTTCAGAACCCTGAAAAGCCGTCTGAAGCGGCGAAAGTTCTCACAAGTACCGAGAACAGGCAAAAATTGCCGCTGCCAATGACGGTCGCGAAATTCTGGCCTTGGACTGAATCACGTGTAAGACTTCGCTCGAATGATGAAACGCCTCCCGGGCAGCTTCTGTCCGGGAGGTCGTCTTGTTAAACGGGTTAAGTCGATCCACTGACCGGTCTGTCAGCGTTTCTCAAAAGAGTATTCACGCCAGTGCAGTAAAATGCCACAGGCTTGCCGCAAAAACATTCTGTTGTTCCGCAGGTGAAAAGTGAGGCACTTATGTGCCGTAACCCTTTGAGTTGCCTGTGTTCGGGAGAACAAATCACTCTCGGGCCCTGTAAGAGTGTGTTGAACGTTGCTCTGAAAACCGGTCTTTCAGCGAAATTGGATGACCGATAAACTGCGTGCCCGCTGCCGTCCGCAGTCGCATCTCGAGATTTGTTGTGAATCGTCGTCTGCGATTGCTTCCTGTTATGGGGGACGGAGCGACTGGTGTTGAGACTGGAAGAACAAGGCATGAGTTTCCAGAACGACTTAGGAAACTCCGTCAGTGTTTTACTTGACCTTCCCGTCACTTCACTTGAGATCCCAGGAAGGAATCGACCCCAATGTTTCGACAAGTGAGTAAAGCGGACTGCCTGGCAGTTGCGCTGATCCTCTCGGCGAGTTTTTCTTCGTCATGGGCCGTCGCGCAGGATGTGCGACAAACCGCCGGCGCTCGTCCCATCCCCATGGAATCCGCTGCTCCACTCTCGCCAGCTCTTGAGAGCATCCTGCTGGAATGGGAAAAGGAATCCGCCAGCGTGACTCGAATGAACGGGCAGTTCAACCGGGTTGTTTACGACTCGGTGTTCAACGTTGCCAAGTGCTCCACCGGCAGTTATGCGTATGAATCTCCCGATAAAGGGATGATGAATTTTCTGCCTGATAACGCAGCTGCATCCCGCCATCCCGGCAAAGTCCAACGAGGGGACATTGAGTTCACACTTCAGGTCGATGAAGCCCAACGATGGGTCTGCGACGGTGAACAGATTCTCAGCATTGACCCGACCAACAAAGAGTACAATCGGGTTGTCATCCCCCCCAGGTTTCGCGGAGCGAACATCAGCGAAGGTCCGTTGCCGTTCCTGTTCGGAATGAAGGCGGAGAAAATGAAACAACGTTATGTTCTGGAACTGGGACGACTGCACGATCCCGCAAACATCATTCACATTGTGGCCTATCCGAAGATGCCGGAAGAACAACGGGAGTACCGGGTCGCCGAAGTGCTGCTCTATCCCGACACCTTCTTCCCTCGCGCCATCCAACTGGCCACCTCCGAGAATCGCCAGACGGTGTACATCTTCACGACACACGAAAAGATGCCGTCATTCACTCTGTTCAAAACGAACCCGTTCAAGCCATCTCTGCTCGGTTATAAAATTCTCCACGATGCGGAAGCCCCGGCCCCGCTGGACCGGGAAAGCCGAAAGCAGGATGGGATTATTCTTCGGTAATATTAGCCAGAGAATCGTCACCTGATCAAATGCAAAAGCGGGTCAGAAGGTCTTACAACCTTCTGACCCGCTTTTTATTTGGGCAACATATTGTCGATCAGGTAACCGGTGAAAGCATGTATTTCCTATCCACTACCAACTATCCACTACCCACTTCCCCCCCCCTACATATTCAACGTCCGGCCATCAACGGCGAGGGCGGCTTCCTTGAGGGCTTCAGAGAGAGTCGGGTGAGAGTGGGAACAACGGGCGATATCTTCGCTCGTTGCTCCGAATTCGATGGCAGCGACCGCTTCGGCCAGCAATTCTCCTGCATACGGGCCGATGATGTGCACTCCGAGGATGCGGTCAGTCTCTTTATGAGCGAGCATTTTGACGCGGCCGTCAATTTGTCCCATCGCCCGGGCTCGCCCGTTCGCAGCGAACGGAAACGCTCCCTTGCGATATGGAATTCCCGCTTCCTTGAGCTGATCTTCCGTCTTGCCGACACTCGCAATCTCCGGGTGAGTGTACACGACCGCCGGAATCGCTAAGTAATTCACATGGCCGTATCCAGCGTACAACTGCTCGACACAGGCAACCGCTTCCTCTTCCGCCTTGTGAGCGAGCATCGCTCCGCCGATGACATCTCCGACAGCGTAAATTCCTTTGACGGAAGTCTGGTAATGCTCGTTGACGGTGATGAATCCCCGTTTGTCGGCGGCGACTCCGACTGCATCCAGGCCGAGTTTATCGGTGTTCGGCTTCCTTCCCACTGCAACCAGAACACGGTCACACTGAATGGGATCAGAACCTTCCACCTGAACTTCGCAGCCTTTGTCGGAGGGAGTGACTCCCGTCACCTTGGTGCTCAGGCGGAACTCCAGTCCCTGCTTTTTGAAGGCTTTCAACGCTTCGGTCGCAATTTCGGAATCCATGCCGGGGAGAATCCGGTCGAGGAATTCCAGAACAGTGACCTTCGCTCCCAGTCGCCGCCAGACGGCTCCCAGTTCCAGGCCAATCACACCCGCCCCGATCACCACCAGATGCGGAGGAACTCCCTCAAAAGAGAGAGCTTCGGTACTGGAACCGACCAGATTGCCATCAAGCGTCACGTTCGGCAATGTGGAAGGCTGGCTGCCGGTCGCGATGAGAATGGCATCTGTCGTGATGGTTTTGTTTTCGTCCCCGACGACGGTGACTTTTCCCGGAGCGTCGATGCGTCCGTGTCCCAGCAGTCGGGTGATCTTGTGCTTCTTCATCAATCCGTCGAGACCACCGGCAAAGGTGTCGACGATCTTGGATTTGTGCGACATCATCGCGGGGAGATCGAGTTTGACTCCCTCGATCACCACTCCCCGATCGGCTGAGCCATGTTGGGCCTCTTCGTAGATGTGACTGGATTCCAGCAGGGCTTTACTCGGAATACACCCCACCCGCAGACACGTCCCGCCGAGTTTCTTTTCCACCTCGACGATGGCAACCTTCTTCCCCAATTGAGAGGCTCGAATCGCACCGATATACCCGGCAGGTCCCCCACCAATCACAACAAGATCAAAATCAGCCATGTGAATTCACTTTGTTTCGAAACGGCTTGTCTACCACAAGAACAGCTTGCTCTGTCAGATCCGCTCAGCGCGAGCGTCTGGGCATTTTGCAAGTTGCTCTCAATTGTAGAGAACAGGTTTACAGGGAACAGATCACCCCCAACGATGTCATAGGCAGTTTTGTTGATGACTTCCAGAATCCCGGGGAAAGAATTTTACCGAAACCCGATTTTCCCGGTTGCTGGAAGAGGATCACGGGAAACAGAGAGCAGAAAGCATTACATGAGCGGAACCTGTTTGTGGCCAGGCTCTCTTCGGTTCCGGCACCTCTCTCTGTTGTATTTCATTCGCTATACGGCCCCATGGTTGATCCATCTGCTTCCCAGTAATGGAGCGGGATGTCACGAAAATTTCTCAATCGGCGAAATTGGCATTGGCGAGAATACCAATGATGAGGCAAAATAAGGCATGGTGCTTATCTACTGTAAAAATCTCCGTTCTCAGGAATCCCTGCAACGTCCTGTCAGTCAGCCAACTGTATCACGGTTATGAGTTTAAGTTCTCGAAATCTGTTGAATGACAGTGATCTTTCACCCTCATTTCGGGTGGTTGTTATCGACGACAATCATTCCGCCAGTTATCTGCTGGGACGATTGCTGGGAAAACTGGGGCATCAGGTCGAAATCGCCAATTCCGCAGAACACTCCGTCGAACTGGTTCATCAGTTCCATCCCGAGCTGTTCATCTCCGACATTGAGATGCCTGAGATGTCCGGGTATGAGCTGGCTCAACGGATTCGTTGTGAAACTCGTGGCGAGCGACCGTTTCTCGTCGCACTGACTGGTTATGGACAGGCGAGCGACCGGGCGGCCGCACTCGAATCCGGCTTTGACGAACATCTGGTGAAACCGATCAGTCTGACCGCCCTCCGGTCTTTGATCCAGAAGGTTTCCGAATCGGTCAGATAGAGAGCAGTTTGCTCTACCATGGGCCCGCGCAGCACGATGTTTGACTGATGAACGCAACACTCCACGTGGCAATACGCGACCCGTTCGGAAGTGAGACGCTCGAAATGTCCTCTGATGCAACCGACACCAGCTTGGCAGGGATTGCCCTATGTGGTGGCCAGAGTCGTCGCATGGGACGCCCCAAATACTCTTTGGCGTTCGGTTCTGAGACAACGCTCCAGCGCGTGGTCCGTTCGATCAGTCAGGTGACGGGTCGGATTGTGGTTGTCGGAATGGAAGGGATCGACTGGCCGGAATTCACCTTGCCGGTGACGACCTCGATTGACCCCTCCCCTTATCCCGGACCACTTGCGGCATTGGTGCAGGGATTCGAGACGCTCCCCGACTCGGTGTCCCATGTGCTTCTGACCGCCTGTGATTTCCCGCTGATCTCCCCTGGATTTCTGAAGAAGCTCGTCGAGCAGAGAAATCCCCGGGATGACATCATCGTCGTTCAGGAAGAAACATTTCCTCAACCGTTCGCTGCGGTTTATCAGCGTTCGATCCTGCCGATTGCGAAATCATTGCTGGACAAGGAGGAACGAAGCCTGCAGGCGTTGTTGAAGCAATGCCGCACCCGATTCGTTCCTGCCGAAGAATTTCGAGACGTTGATCCGATGCTCCATTCCTTACGAAACATGAATACCATGCAGGATTATCAAGAGCTGCTCCGCGTGGCAGCGGGTGCTGATCAGTGAAGAGGTCGCCGCATTTCACTATAGTGCCTTATCAGGCTTCAAACTTCGGGGTGTCTTACATGTTCCGCGGCTCGTTGGCCGCTCCCGTTTCGATTCTTCCCACCCTCATTTTTAATGTTGACGCAACAATAGTTCTGTTTTCACTGTTTCCACCGTTCCTGACTTTATTTGATCTGTGATTCCATGCACGCACTTGTCACCGGAGGAGGAGGATTTCTCGGGAGATACATCGTCGAGCAGTTGCAGGCTCGCGGAGATGACGTTCGTATCTTTTCCCGCAGTGCATTCCCGGATCTTACCGCGACCGGTGTTGACGTCCACCGCGGAACATTAGTTGACCCGACGGCGGTCTCCAAAGCGGTCTCCGGCATGGATGCCGTGTTTCATGTTGCCGCTCTTCCCGGAATCTGGGGGGCATGGAAACGGTATTACGAAACCAACACCCTCGGAACGCAGCATGTGATTGACGCCTGTCGGAAGCACGGAGTCAATCGACTGATTTACACCAGTTCTCCCAGCGTGGTCTATGACGGCAGGCCGCACCTGAATGCGGACGAATCGCTCCCTTACCCGGAACGTCACCTGTGTCATTACCCTCATTCCAAAGCGCTGGCAGAACAGGCGGTTCTTGCAGCGAATGAATTACAGGGACTGCGAACTGTCGCATTGCGTCCCCATCTGATCTGGGGCCCTCGCGACAATCATCTCATTCCCCGATTGATTCAACGGGCTCGAGCCGGTCGACTGATTCGCGTCGGTGATGGCACCAATCTGATTTCGATGTCCTATGTCGAGAACGCCGCTGCGGCCCATCTTCAGGCTCATGACGAATTGCAGACCAGTGGGAACTGTGCCGGAAAAGCCTATTTCATCAACGAACCGGAACCAGTCCGGCTCTGGGACTGGGTGAACGAGATCCTGGCTCTGGCCCAACTTCCTCCGGTTCGCAAGTCGATTCCTGCGACTCTGGCTAAAGGTGTCGGGGCCACGTTTGAGGCGATCTATACTCTCCTGAGAAAGAGCTCAGAACCGCCGATGACCCGGTTTCTGGCCTCGCAACTCAGCCAGTCCCATACCTATTCCATCGAGAATGCTCGCCGGGACTTCGGTTACAACCCTGCCATCAGCACAGAAGAAGGCATGCGCCGACTCGCGCCGTTCATCCAAGACTGATCGAAAAGCAGGCCTTTTGCTTGTTTCAAGATTGGCAATTTCCGGGAGGGCGAAGCTCCTGCTGAGCCGCATGAAAGATGACGCTTTCCATGGTTTGCGGCTCGGCGTGAGCCTCGCCCTCCCAAGCGATTTTCAATAAAGCAAAAGCCCTGATCGAAACGCTTCAGTTGTTCCTGTCTGATGATTGATGAGGTACACTGGTATCAAACCCGTTTTGGTTGCTCCCCCCCTTCCCCGGATGATTCATGGTAAGGCGGTGCAAAGTCGCACAACGTGTTGGGGGGCTATAAGTGTGAATCATCCAGGCGACCAGATGCCCCCACATGGCGAGGATGGGACGCATTTTGCAAGTCACTCTAGATCGTGTGGACATTCCCCGAGAGAAGAGAGGGAGAAGAACTCACGCAAAGGCGCCAAGGCGCCAAGTTTTTTGTTTGAATGTCTTGTGTGAATTCATCGGGTTGTGATTCAGGGGGAGATTGAAGGAGAATGATCAGATTACGTTTCCAAGACGGGTTCTTGCTTTGATGATGATCACAATGGATTCATTGGATTGTGGGGCTTGAATGAATCACATCTCCACACAAACAAGAACAGGCGTCATCGGA
>Ga0182745_1001618_pt1 | contig 21391 bp, 24 predicted proteins | sample eDN3rd30CKraftBY_FD_128523 | JGI IMG/M metagenome (GOLD analysis project Ga0182745, IMG submission 128523) | Enriched backyard soil microbial communities from Emeryville, California, USA - eDNA 3rd pass 30_C Kraft BY (version 2) (version 2) | ecosystem: Environmental > Terrestrial > Soil >...
GGCGCGGGGGCTGACCGACCTTCCGGGCTTGACGATGATCCTCTCGGACCTGCAGCTTGGCGATGGCTCGGGTGCCGAGCTTGCCGATGCGGGCCTGCCGCTGGTGCTGATGACCGCGCTGCCGGCCAAGGATGCGCGGCGCGCGGCGTTGTCGGTTCCGGTGCTGAGCAAACCCTTTGACGACGCGGCGCTGGCCGCGGCCCTGACGATGGTGACGAATGACTGATTCCCCGCTGATCGCGATCCTCGACGACGAGCCCGAGATCCGCCGCCTTCCGGCCGCGGCGCTGGAGGAGGCGGGCTTCCGCACCCAGGCCTTCGCCCGCGCGACCGAGTTCGAGGCCGCCTTGCGCCGGATCGAGCCGGATGCCTGCCTGATCGACCTTGGCCTGCCGGATCGCGACGGGCTGCCGCTGGTCCATCGCCTCGCCCGCGAATCGGGGGCGGCGATCATCATCATCTCGGGCCGGGCGCAAGTGCAGGACCGCGTCACCGGGCTGGAGCTGGGTGCGGACGACTATATCATCAAGCCCTTCGACCCGGCCGAGGTCGTGGCCCGCATCCGCGCCCGGTTGCGCAAGCCCCAGCGCGACCCCGCCGCCGAGCGCCAGCAGATCGGCTTTGCCGGCTGGGTCGCGGATTTCGACCGCTACACCCTGACCTCTCCCGAGGGGGCCGAGACGCCGATCAGCCATGCCGAGGCCGAGGTACTGCGCATGTTCCTCGACAATCCGCGCCGCCTGATCTCGCGCGCGCAGATGCTGGAGACGCTGGGCGGCACGGCCGGCGACAGCTTCGACCGGGCGATGGATGTGCGCATCTCGCGGCTGCGCACCAAGCTGGGCGAGGATCCCCGCAATCCGCGCCTGATCAAGACGATCTATGGCGGCGGCTACATCTTCCTGGCCGAGCCGGGCTGATCTTGCTTGCGGCCCGTTCTGGCGCGGCTATCCTTCGCGCCGAACCGGCGGGCCAGATCCCGCGGAAGCGAGGAAAATATGCCCACCGTCTATATCCTGAACGGCCCGAACCTGAACCTGCTCGGCCAGCGCCAGCCCGAGATCTATGGCAGCACCACGCTGGCCGATGTCGAGGCGGCCTGCACCGAGCTTGGCCACGAGCTTGGCTTCGACATCCGCTTCTTCCAGTCGAACCACGAGGGCGTCATCGTCGACACGATCCACGAGGCGCGCCACAAGGCCAATGCCATCATCATCAACCCGGCCGCGCTGACCCATACCTCGGTCGCGATCCTCGACGCGCTGAACACCTTCGACGCCCCGGTGATCGAGGTCCATATCTCGAACATCCACAAGCGCGAGAGCTTCCGCCACCATTCCTATGTCAGCCTGCGCGCCGATGGCGTGATCGCGGGACTGGGGACCAACGGCTATCTGATGGCGCTGCGCCACCTCGCGCCGCTGATCGGCGCACGCTGAGCTGCCCGAAAGAAATGCGCGCCTGCCAGGAGGAGACAGGCGCGCTCTGGTAGCGAAGCGAAAAGGTACTGAAAACAGGATACTCGAAAACGTCCGATCAATCTGCGTCGCCGCTCTGCCGCCGGCGAAGTTGAATGTGCTTCTGCCACCGCCCGGTCCGGGTGTCGGGATGCGCTGCCATCCGTTCCGGGCATCTGGTGGATTCAGAATGCCCCATTCAACGTGAGGTTGCCGTGATCAGGGCGTGAAAAAACGCCCCTTTCGAGGCGAAAAACGCGATTCAGGCAAAAAATCCGCGCTGCGCCAGCTCTTTGCCAAGGGTTTCGGCATCGGTGAAGTGAATCGCGTCCATGCCGACGGCGCGCGCCCCTTCGACATTGGCGGGGCTGTCGTCGATGAAGATGCAATCCTCGGCCCGCAGGTCGTTGCGATCCATCAGCAGCCGATAGATCGCCGGCTGCGGCTTCAACTGCGCGACCCGGCCCGAGACCACGATGTCGCGAAAGACCTGCCCCAGCCGGGGATGAATCTCCAGCGCCTCGGGCCAGGTGTCCGCCGCCCAGTTGGTGATGGCGAAAAGCGGCACGTTCTGCGCCTGCAGGGCCTCGACAATCTCCCAACTGCCGGGAACGGGTTTCTCGATCGTCAGGTGGAAGGCGGCGAGGTAACCCTCCAGCGGATCGGCCAGCGGTCCATGCGCGGCCCGCGCGGCGGCCAGCCCCTCGGCAAAGCTGCGCCCGCCGTCCTGCAGCCGGTTCCAGCCGGCGAAGTCGATCCGACGCATCCAGTCCTCGGCCTCGGCGCGGGTGTCGAAATTATCCGCGAAGGCCAGCGCCGCGTCCCATTCGATCAGCACCGCCCCAAGGTCAAAGATCACGCTTTTCGTGGCATGTCCCGTCATGTCCCGCTCCCTCTGGGCCTCGGCCCGGCCTGCCGATGGATCTTGCCGGCAAATGATGGCGGGGCAAGCCCCGATGGTCGAAGGGCCGGGATTTTCCGTCCCGGCCCTCCTGATCTCATGTGCTTGCCCGCGCGATCAGCGCAGGTCTTCGGGCAGCAGCGCCTCGGGGAAGTTCTGGTAGCTGACCGGACGCAGGAAGCGGCGGATCGACAGCGTCCCGACCGAGGTGGCGCCGAAATTGGTCGAGGCCGGGTAAGGCCCGCCATGGACCATCGCATCGACCACTTCCACGCCGGTGGGGAAGCCGTTGACCAGCACGCGGCCGGCCTTGCGCTCCAGCACCGGGCGCAGCTTCTGGGCATCGGCCAGATCGCCCGCGTCCATGTGGATCGTGGTCGTCAGCTGACCTTCGAAGCCCTTGGCCAGCGTCACCATCTCGTCCACGGATTTCACGCGCACGATCAGGCCGAGCGGGCCAAAGACCTCCTCACCCAGCGCGTGGTCCTGCAAATAGGCCTCGGCGGTGGTTTCATAGAGGTTCGGGCTCGCCTCGCGGCCAGCGGACTCGGTGGCGTAGACCGGCGTGACCGAGTTGCGCGACTCGAAGCGTTCCTTGCCGTCGCGATAGGCTTTCGCGATGCCTTCGGTCAGCATCACCTGCGGGCCGACCTTTTCCAGACCGGCCTTGGCCGCAGCGGTGTAGCGATCGGCATCGGGACCGTCGATCACGACCGAAATGCCCGGATTGGTGCAGAACTGCCCCGCGCCCATGGTCAGCGACCCGGCCCAGCCGGCGCCGATTTCCTCGGCGCGGGCGGCCATCGCCTCAGGCATCAGGAACATCGGGTTGACCGAGCCAAGCTCGCCGAAGAAGGGGATCGGCTCGGGGCGCTGCGCGCAAAGATCGAAGAGCGCGCGGCCGCCGCCGAGGCTGCCGGTGAAGCCGACGGCCTTGATCAGCGGGTGCTGGACCAGCCCCTGCCCCACGTCGCGGCGACCGCCCTGGATCAGGCTGAACACGCCGGGATGGATGCCGGTCTTGGCGATGGCGGCGGCAACGGCCTCGGCCACGATCTCGCCGGTGCCGGGATGGGCGGAATGGCCCTTGACCACGACCGGGCAACCAGCCGCCAGCGCGGCGGCGGTATCACCGCCAGCGGTCGAGAAGGCCAGCGGGAAGTTCGAGGCGCCAAAGACCGCGACCGGGCCGATCGGACGCTCGACCAGACGGATTTCCGGGCGTGCGGCGGGCTTGCGGTCGGGCTGCGCTGCGTCAACGCGGCGGTCGAGATATTCGCCCTTGCGGATATGATCCGCGAACAGGCGAAGCTGGCCGGTGGTGCGCCCACGCTCGCCCTGAAGGCGCGCCACGGGCAGGCCGGTTTCCTGCGTCCCGATCTCGGTGATCGCATCGGCGCGGGCCTCGATCTCATCGGCGATCGCGTCGAGGAACGCCGCACGCTCCTCGCGCGAGCTGTAGCCATAGCTCCAGAACGCCTCCTCGGCGGCCTTGCAGGCGCGATCGACCAGATCGACCGTGCCGACGGCGAAGGCATGGGCCGGGCCGGTGGCGGGTTCGGACATGAACGTCTGATCCGAGCCGATCCATTCGCCAGCGATCAGGTGTTTACCGTGAGGGGTGAAGGTCATGGGGAGGGTCCTCGCTCCTTGGAATCGCCCTTATTTGGCACCTTGGTATACCATTCGCAAGGCAGGTGCGGGCAAACTGCCCGCTTCTTCCGGGGAACCGCCTGTGCTAGGGCATGGGAAAACAACGGCGGATACCGCAGATGAAGATCACTGTAGCGGGCCTGGGTTACGTCGGCATGTCGATTGCCGTCCTGCTGTCCCAGCACAACAAGGTCATGGCGCTGGATGTGAACCGGGCGCGGGTCGATCTGGTGAATGCACGCAAATCGCCCATCGAGGATGCCGAGATCACGACATGGCTGGCGGAACGGACGCTGGACCTGACCGCGACCACCGATGCCGCCGAGGCGATGGAGGGCGCGCGTTTCGTCATCATCGCGACGCCGACCAGCTATGACAGCAGGTCGAACCATTTCGACACCTCGAGCGTCCGGCAGGTGATCGCCGAGGCCCGCGCCACCGCGCCCGAGGCGACAATCGTGATCAAGTCCACCGTCCCCGTCGGCTTCGTCGACGAGATGCGGGCCGAGACGGATTATGACGGCATCATCTTCTCGCCCGAATTCCTGCGTGAGGGGCGGGCGCTTTACGACAACCTCCACCCCTCGCGGATCGTCGTCGGCGACCACAGCCCGGCGGCGCGCGAACTGGCCGAGCTGCTGGTCGAGGGCGCGATCCGCAAGGACATGCCCGTCCTTTTCACCGGCGCGGTCGAGGCCGAGGCGATCAAGCTGTTCTCGAACACCTATCTCGCGCTCCGCGTCGCCTATTTCAACGAGCTGGACAGCTATGCCGTCTCGCGCGGGCTCAACACGCGCGAGATCATCGAGGGCGTCGGCCTCGATCCGCGGATCGGCGCGCATTACAACAACCCGAGCTTCGGCTATGGCGGCTATTGCCTGCCGAAGGACACCAAGCAGCTTCTGGCGAATTATGACCAGGTGCCGCAGCAATTGATCGCGGCGGTGGTGGAATCGAACCGCACCCGCAAGGATTTCATCGCCGACCAGATCATCGCGCGGCACCCGAAGCTGGTCGGGGTCTACCGGCTGGTGATGAAGGCGGGGTCGGACAATTTCCGCGACAGCTCGATCCAGGGCATCATGAAGCGGATCAAGGCCAAGGGCATCCCCTGCATCGTCTATGAGCCGGTGCTGAAGGAGGACCACTTCTTCCACAGCCCGGTGGTGCGCGACCTTGACGCCTTCAAGGCGCAATCCGACCTGATCATCACCAACCGCATGACCCCGGAACTGGCCGATGTCGAGGGCAAGGTCTTTACCCGCGATCTTTACGGGGTGGACTGATGCGCGTCCTTATCACCGGATCGGCCGGTTTCATCGGCTTTCACCTCGCCCGCCTGCTGCTTGAGGAAGGGGCCGAGGTCATCGGCCTCGACGCCATCGACAGCTATTACGACACCGCCCTGAAGGAGGCGCGCGAGGCGCAGCTTCGCGCCAATCCCCGCTTCATCGCGGTGCGTGCCCGCGTCGAGGAGCCGGGCCTGCTGACCGACCTCATGGGGCAGCACCGGCCCGATCTGGTGGTGCATCTGGCCGCGCAGGCTGGGGTGCGGCATTCGATCGACAATCCCCGCGCCTATCTGCAATCGAACATCATCGGCACGTTCGAATTGCTGGAGGCCGCGCGCGCCCATCCGCCGCGCCACATGCTGCTGGCCTCGACCAGTTCGGTCTATGGCGCGAACAAGGACATGCCCTATCGGGAAACCGACAAGGTGGACAGCCAGATGTCCTTCTATGCCGCCTCGAAGAAATCGACCGAGGCCATGGCCCACAGCTATGCGCATCTTTTCGGGCTGCCCGTGACGATGTTCCGCTTTTTCACCGTCTACGGTCCCTGGGGCCGCCCGGACATGGCGCCGTGGCTGTTCACCAATGCGATCCTGCGGGGCGAGCCGATCAAGGTCTTCAACCACGGCGACATGCGGCGGGATTTCACCTATGTCGTGGACCTTGTCCGGGCGATCCGTCTGCTGATGGACGCGGTGCCCTCGGACCAGCCGGTCGGACCCGCGGATAGCCTGTCCCCGGTCGCGCCCTTCCGCACGGTCAATATCGGCAATGGTGCGCCGGTCGAGCTGGTCGATTTCATCGCCGCGATCGAGGCCGCGACCGGCAAGCAGGCGATCCGCCAGCTTCTGCCGATGCAGCCGGGCGATGTCCCGGCGACATGGGCCGACACCACCCTGCTGCGCCGCCTGACCGGCTATGCGCCGCAGACCCCGATAACCGAGGGTGTCGACGCCTATGTCGCGTGGTTCCGCTCCTATTACGGTTGACCCTTGCGGGCCGGGGGCTTCGGCCCTAGGTTGTCGTCACAATTTCTACACTTGGGGAGTCCCGCAACGGGGCTGAGAGGTGCCGGGCACCGACCCATCGAACCTGATCCGGGTCATGCCGGCGTAGGGAAGGGTAGAGCGCCGGGCGGGGGCAAACCCGTTTTCAGGCGCGCATATCCCCTGCTCCGCATGGCCCCGGTCTTAACGGAAGGCGGGCCATGTCACATCCCATCGCGCTCACCATCGCCGGCTCGGACAGCGGCGGCGGTGCAGGGATACAGGCGGATCTGAAAAGCTTCTCGGCGCTTGGCGTCTATGGCGCATCCGTGATCACAGCGATCACCGCGCAGAACACCCGCACCGTCGCCGCGGTCGAGGCCGTCAGCCCCGCCATGGTCGGGGCGCAGATCGACGCGGTCTTTGGCGATCTCGACATCCGCGCGGTCAAGATCGGCATGGTTGGCGGCCCCGAGGTGATCGCCGTCGTCGCGGATCGCCTGCGCGCCTTTCTGGACACCGGCCCCGTCCCGGTCGTGCTCGACCCGGTGATGGTCGCGAAATCGGGCGATGCCCTTCTGGCCGATGAGGCGGTCGCGGCGCTGCGCGAAAGGCTGATCCCCCTGACCACCGTGCTGACCCCGAACCTGCCCGAGGCGGCGCGGCTGCTGGACGTTGCCCCTGCCCAGACGACTGCCGAGATGGAGCGACAAGGCCGCGACCTGCTGGCCCTTGGCGCGCGCCATGTCCTGATGAAGGGCGGCCATGCCGAAGGCGCGGTCTGCACCGACCTGCTGGCCGGGCCCGAGCCGCTGACGCTGTCCACTCCCCGCCAGCAGACGCGAAACACTCACGGGACCGGATGCTCGCTCTCCTCGGCGATTGCGGCCGGGCTGGCACAGGGCCTTTCGGTGCCCGAGGCCGTCACGCGCGCGCATGGTTGGCTGCAAGGCGCCATCGCCGCCGCGGACGCGCTTTCGGTCGGGCTGGGGCATGGCCCGGTCCATCACTTCCACGGGATCTGGGGGCGGCCATGACCGAAATCACCGTCCTTGGCGCCGGGGTCATGGGGCTGACGATCGCCACGGAACTGGCGGCGCGCGGGCTGTCGCCCCGGATCATCGACCCCGCCGGCGGTCCGGGCGATCACGGTTGCAGCTGGCGCGCCGGCGGGATGCTGGCGCCTTATTGCGAGGCGGAAAGCGCCGAGCCGACCGTGGTTCGCCTTGGCCTCGACGCCGCCGACTGGTGGCAGGCGCAGGGCGTGCCGGTGACCCGGCGCGGCACCCTCGTCCTCGCGCCCTCGCGCGACCGGGCCGAACTCGACCGCTTCGCCCGCATGACCGAGGCGCATCGCCCCTTGCCGCCCGAGGAGATCGCGGCGCTGGAGCCCGCGCTTGAGGGCCGCTTCCCGCGCGGCCTGTTCTTCGAGAGCGAGGCGCATCTGAACCCGCGTGAGGCGCTTGGCCTGCTGCGCGACCGCCTTGCCGAGAAGGGCATCGGGGTCGAGACCGGCGGCACTCCCTCGGGCCTGACGGTCGATGCCCGTGGCCTTGCCGCCCGCGATCAGCTTTCCGACCTGCGTGGCGTCCGGGGCGAGATGCTGGTCCTGCGCTGCCCCGAGGTGGTGCTGACCCGCACCATCCGCCTGCTGCATCCGCGCATCCCGCTTTACATCGTGCCGCGCGGCGACGGCGTCTACATGATCGGGGCGACCATGCTGGAAACCGGCGGCCGGCACCGCGTCACCGCCCGTTCGGCGGTCGAGATGCTGAGCGCGGCCTATGCCCTCCATCCCGGCTTCGCCGAGGCCGAGATCCTGGAGCTTGGCGCCGATGCGCGCCCCGCCTTCCCAGACAACCTGCCCCGCCTGCGCCGCAGGGGCAGCACGCTTTTCGCAAACGGCCTTTACCGCCACGGCTATCTTCTGGCCCCCGCCGTGGCACGCATGGCCGCAGACCATATCACCACGGGCCGGAAACCGGAGTTCATGGATGAAGATCACCCTTAACGGAGAGGCGCGCGACCTGACCGGCCCGACCGTGCAGGACGTGCTGGCCCAGATCGGGCTGGCCGAGGCGCGCGTCGCGACCGCGCTCAACGGCGATTTCCTGCCCGCAGGCGCGCGCTCCTCGGCCATGCTGAAGGATGGCGACGCGCTGGAAGTCCTCGCCCCGATGCAGGGAGGCTGAGGATGCCGGCCTTTTACGGAACCGAAGTCGAAAGCCCGCTGATGCTGGGCACCGCGCTTTACCCCTCGCCCACAATCATGGCCGAGGCCTTCCGCGCCTCGAAGGCCGGGATCGCCACCGTCTCACTCCGGCGCGAGGGCGGCGCGGGGCAGGATTTTCACGCCCTGATCCGCGAGCTTGGGATTCCGGTCCTGCCGAATACCGCCGGCTGCCATTCCGTGCGCGAGGCGGTGACGACCGCCCAGATGGCGCGCGAGGTTTTCGACACGCGCTGGATCAAGCTTGAGGTCATCCGCGACGACGACACGCTTTGCCCCGACGTGGTGGCGCTGGTCGAGGCGGCGAAGATCCTGGCCGATGACGGCTTTCAGGTCTTTCCCTATTGCACCGAGGATCTGTCCGTTTGCGGCCGCCTGCTGGATGCGGGCTGCGAGGTCTTGATGCCTTGGGGCGCGCCGATCGGGTCGGGTCGCGGGTTGAACAACCCCTACGGGTTGCGCAGCCTGCGCGCGCATTTCCCCGAAACGATGCTGGTCGTCGATGCCGGGATCGGCCTGCCCAGCCATGCCGCGCAGGCAATGGAACTGGGCTATGACGCGGTCCTTTTGAACACCGCCGTCGCCAAGGCCGGCGATCCGGTCGCGATGGCCCGCGCCATGGCGCTGGCGATCGAGGCCGGGCAACTCGCCCACGGCGCGAACCCGATCGAGGCGCGGGACATGGCCGCGCCCTCGACCCCGGTTTTCGGAATGGGGGTGCTGGGATGAAGCTGCCGCGTTTCTATCCGATCTTCGACAATGCCGACTGGCTGCGCCGCGCGCTGCCGCTGGGGGTCAGGCTGGTGCAGATCCGCATCAAGGACCAGCCGGCCGAGAAGCTGCTGGGCGAGCTGGCGCTTTGCCGCGAACTTTGCCGCGCGCATGGCGCCATGCTGGTCGTCAACGACCATTGGCGCGAGGCGATCGACCTTGGCTGCGATTTCATCCATCTCGGGCAGGAGGATCTGGACGAGGCCGACATCCCCGCGATCCGCAAGGCCGGGCTGCGGCTGGGCCTCTCGACCCATGACCATGCCGAACTGGACCGCGCGCTGGCGCTGAAGCCCGATTACATCGCGCTGGGTCCGGTCTGGCCGACCATCCTGAAGAAGATGAAATGGGAACAGCAGGGGCTGGACCGGGTCCGCGAATGGCGCAAGCTGGTCGGCCACACGCCGCTGGTCGCAATCGGCGGCGTCACGCCCGAACGCGCGATGGAGGCTTTCGCGGCGGGGGCCGACATCGCCTCGGCTGTGACGGACATCACGCTGAACCCCGACCCCGAGGCGCGGATCCGCGAATGGCTGAGGGTCACGGCATGAACCGCTATGCCCGCCAGATGGTGCTGCCCGAGGTCGGGGACGAGGGGCAGGCCCGCATCCGCGCCGCCCATGTCCTGATCGTGGGCGCGGGCGGGCTGGGCGTTCCGGCGCTGCAATATCTTGCCGGGGCGGGGATCGGTCGCATCACCCTGATCGACCCGGATACGGTCGAGGAGACGAACCTGCATCGCCAGCCCCTCTACCGCATGGAGGATCTGGGCGCGCCCAAGGCCCTCGCGGCGGCCGGGGCCGTCCGACGGCTGAACCCCGAAGTCGCGGTCGAGGCGCTGGTGGACCGGCTGACGCCCGCAAATGCCCCTGCGCTGGTCGCGGCGGCGGATGTCGTCCTTGACTGCGCCGACAGCTATGCGGCCAGCTACACGCTTTCGGATAGTTGCCTCGCGGCGGGAAAGCCGCTGATCTCGGCCTCGGCGCTGGGACTGGCGGGCTATGTCGGCGGCTTTTGCGGCGGCGCCCCCAGCCTGCGCGCATTGTTTCCCGATCCGCCCGACAGCGGCCAGACCTGCGCCACGGCGGGCGTGCTGGGACCGGTCGTGGGAATGCTCGGCTGCCTTCAGGCCCAGATGGCGCTGGCGGCGATCCTTGGCCTTTCGCCCTCGCCTCTGGGCCAGCTCACCCGATTCGAGGGCGGGCGGCTGACGCAGTTCCGCTTTGACGGCGCGCCCGAGCAGACCGGCCCGCGCTTCGTCGCGCGCGAGGAATTGTCCGAAGCCGACCTCGTCATCGACCTGCGCCCCGAGGACGAGGCGCCGCGCAAGGCCACACCCTATGCGCTGCGCTATCCCGGATATGGCGCGACCGGCCCCCTGCCCCATCCCGGCCAGCGCGTCGTGCTGGCCTGCCGCTCTGGCCTGCGCTCATGGCGCGCGGCCGAGGCCCTGTCCCGCCGCTGGAACGGCGAAATCACCCTCATTGCCCTTGGAGGAGAGTCCGAATGAAGCATTTCGCCCTTACCGCCGCACTGGCGCTGCTGGCCCAGCCCGCCCTTGCGCAGGACAAGATGACCCTGATCCTCGACTGGTTCGTGAACCCCGACCATGCCCCGATCATCGTCGCGCAGGAGAAGGGTTTCTTCACCGAGGAAGGGCTGGATGTCGAGGTCGTGGCCCCCGCCGATCCGGCCGATCCCCCGAAGCTGGTCGCGGCGGGCAAGGCGGACCTTGCCATCAGCTATCAGCCGCAACTGCATCTTCAGGTCCATCAGGGCCTGCCGCTGAAGCGCGTCGGCACATTGGTCGCGACGCCGCTGAACTGCCTGATGGTCAAGGCCGATGGCCCCGTCCAGACCATCGCCGACCTGAAGGGCAAGAAGGTCGGTTACTCCGTCTCGGGGGTCGAGGAGGCGCTGGTCGGCCAGATCCTCAAGACCGCCGGGCTTTCGATGGGCGATATCGAGATGGTGAACGTCAACTGGTCGCTCTCTCCCGCGCTGATCGCCGGGCAGGTCGACGCGACGATCGGCGGCTATCGCAATTTCGAACTGACCCAGATGCGGCTGGAAGGGGCCGAGGGGCGCTGCTTCTTCGTCGAGGAACAGGGCGTGCCGACCTATGACGAGCTGATCTTCGTCGCCAATCCCGAAACGCTCGACACCGACCGCACCCGCCGCTTCCTGCACGCGGTCGAGCGCGGCGCGCAATACATGGTCAACCACCCGGACGAGGCGTGGCAGCTGTTCTCCGCAACCGCGCCGGACCTCAAGGACGAGCTGAACAGCGAGGCGTGGAAGGACACGCTGCCCCGCTTCTCGCAAAGCCCGGCGGCGCTGGATCAGGGTCGCTATGCGCGTTTCGAGGCCTTCCTGAACGAGGCCGGGCTGACCGACAGCGTGGTTCCGGTCGCGGATCTGGCCGTGGATCTGGGCGCGCAATGAGCTATGGCCGCACCTTCGCCCTCTGGCGCGACGCCGCGCCGGATTGGGCCGCCTATACCCGCCACGCCTTCGTCGAGGGGATGCGCGACGGCAGCCTGCCGCGCGCCGATTTCCTGACCTATCTGGTGCAGGATTATCTGTTCCTGATCCATTTCTCGCGCGCATGGGCGCTGGCCGTCGTCAAGGCGGGCGATCTGGACGAGATGAAGGCCTGCGCCGGCACGGTCCACACGCTCCTCGACCACGAGATGGCGCTGCATGTCCAGAGCTGCGCAGCCGCCGGGATCGATGTCGAGGTCATGCGGAACACGCCCGAGGCGATCACCAATCTCGCCTATACCCGCTATGTGATGGATGCGGGCCTCTCGGGCGATTTCCTCGACCTGCTCGCTGCGCTGATGCCCTGCGTGCTGGGCTATGGCGAGATCGGGACGCGCCTTGCGCGCGATGGCGCGCCGGATACCCCCTATCGCGAATGGATCGAGACCTATGCCGGTCCCGAGTATCAGGCGGCCTGCGCGAAAGCCGGGGCGCTGCTGGACGAGGCGATCCGCAAGCGACTGGGCGCGACGCCCGAGGCGAGCCCGCGCTGGGACGCGCTTTGCCAGCGCTTCGCGACCGCGACCCGGCTCGAGGTCGCGTTCTGGGATCTGGGGCGGGCATGAGCGGCGTCGCGGCCTCGGTCCGTGGCCGGGCCTGGGTTGGCGAGGAGGCGCTTTTCGCCCCCGTCGATCTGGAGCTTCGGGCCGGGGACTGGACCTGCCTGCTTGGCCCTTCCGGCGTCGGCAAGTCCACCATCCTGCGGCTGATCGCTGGGCTGGAGACCGGCGCGCGCTTCGAGGGTGAGGTCGAGCGTGACCGGCCCGTCGCGCTGATGGCGCAGGATGCCGGGCTGATCGGCTGGCTTGACGTTCTGGGCAATGTAACGCTCGGCGCGCGCCTGCGCGGCGAGGCCCCGGATCTTGCCCGCGCCGACGCGCTGATCGAGGCGGTGGGTCTTGCCGATCGCGCCCATCACCGCCCCGAGAACCTGTCGGGCGGCCAGCGCCAGCGCGTCGCGCTGGCCCGGACGCTGTTCGAGGACCGGGCGCTGATCCTGCTGGACGAACCCTTCTCGGCGCTGGACGCCCGCACGCGGGCGCAGATGCAAGACCTATCCGCGCGGCTGCTGGCTGGGCGCACGGTGCTGCTGGTCACGCATGACCCGGCCGAGGCCGCGCGCCTTGGCGACCGCATCCTGCTTTTGCGCGAGACGGGGATCAGCGAATGGCCCCTGCCCTCGACCCGGCCCGAGGGCGCGGCCCGCCCCTATGACGCGCCCGAGGTGCTGGCGCTGCAAACCGACCTGATGCGGGGGATGATGGCATGAGGACCGCGGCCCTTTTGATCGTCACCGTCCTTGCCTTGTGGCAAGGGATCATCTGGCTGGCGGGAATGCCGCATTTCCTGCTGCCCTCACCCCTCGCCGTCGCGGAGGCGTTGTGGGTGAACCGGACCGAGATCACCCGACACGCCGGTTTCACGCTGGCCGAGGTGGTGCTGGGTTTTCTGCTCGGCTCGGCCCTCGGGGCGGCGCTGGCGGTGGCGATGGGGTTTTCCGACCGTCTCACCGGTGTTTTGCGCCCGATCCTGACGTTTTCGCAGACCATCCCGGTCTTTGCCCTCGCGCCGATCCTGACGCTGTGGCTGGGCTTCGGCATGGCGCCCAAGGTCGCGATGACGGTGCTGATCGTGTTTTTCCCGGTCGCCAGCGCCTTTCTCGACGGCCTCTCGCGCACGCCGCAACCGGCGCTGGATCTTGCGCAGGTGATGGGAGCGTCGCGGGTCAGGACCATGCGGGTGCTGCGCATCCCGGCGGCGCTGCCCCAGCTTGCCACGGGGCTGCGGCTGGCGGCGGTCTATGCGCCGATCGGGGCGGTCATCGGCGAATGGGTCGGCGGCGCGCGCGGGCTTGGCGCGCTGATGATCCACGCGAACGGGCGGATGAAGACCGATCTGGTCTTTGCCGCGCTGCTGGTCCTGTCGGTGATGACGGTGATCTTTGCGCGTCTGGTCGCGCTGGCCCTCGCGCGCGCCTGGCGCCGCTACGGGGTCTGAGAGTGCCGCGCCCCGACGGATCGGGGCGCGACGGATCGGATCAGAAGAACGAGGCGATCCGGGTATAGACCTCGTTCACCGCAAGCGCGACGAAGGCCAGCGCGCAAAGCAGCAGCATCAGGTTCGTCAGCGGGCGGTTGCGCCATTGCGCCGGCACCCGGTCGGTGTTCAGGATCCACAGCAGCGTCACCGCCATGAAGGGCATGAAGAGCGAGCCGAGCACGCCATAGGCCAGGATCAGATAGACCGGTTGGCCCAGGAACATCATGATCATCGGCGGGAAGGTCAGCCAGAGGATATAGAACTTGTAGTAACGCCCGCCGGCCAGCCGGTCGGGATGGTCATGCCGCTCGCCCCGGACGTGGCCGAGGAAGTCGGCGAACATCAGGCTGACGCCGTTCCAGACGCCGACAAGCGAACTCATCGCGGCGGCCCAGAAGCCGATCAGGAACAGCTTGCTCATCCAGCTGCCGTAGCGTTCGCCCAGAACATTCGCCAGATCGACCATGCCCTGATCGCCCTTGCCGATGGCGATGCCGGCGGAATACAGCAACTCGGCCCCGACGATCAGGGTCGAGATGACGAAAATGCCGGTCACGAGGTAGGCAACGCCATTGTCGATGCGCATGACCTTCATGAAGCGGGGCGTGGTCCAGCCCTTCTCCCGCAGCCAATAGCCATAAGCAGCCAGCGTGATGGTACCGCCGACGCCGCCCGCGACGCTGAGGACGTTGACCATCGCGCCTTCGGGAATCACCGGCACCAGGCCCGCCATGACCTCGCCCAGGTTCGGCAGGGTCAGCGCCGCGGCCAGCAGCATGGTAATGAACATCAGCACGACCATGGCGGTCAGGACTTTTTCGAACAGGTCATAGCGGCCCGACCAGACCAGCGCGAGGCCGATCAGACCCGAGAGGATCCCCCAGCCAGCCACGCCCATGAACGGGAAGAGCGAATAGAGCGCAAGCCCCGTCCCCGCCATCGCGGCGGCGCCGTAGACGAAGCCCCAGATGACGATATAGGGGCCGAAATACCAATGGGTCCAGCGGCCAAGGCTGCTCCAACCCTCGAAGATGGTCTTGCCGGTCGCGAGGCTATAGCGGCCCGCGCCCTCGACCAGAATGACTTTCATGATGCAGCCCGCGACCACGGCCCAGAGCAGCGCATAGCCATATTTGCTGCCGGCGACGGTGGTGGCGATCAGGTCTGCCGCGCCAACGCCGGTCGCAGCCACGACCAGACCCGGTCCGACAAGGTTCCATTTTGGCTCAACGGCCGATGGGTGGTCACTATGATTGGCCATCCCGTCTCCTCTTGTGCTGTAAGGTGCATGCCCCGCAGATATGATGCAGCCACGGGGCTTCATCCCGCGCGGGCTCACGGGCGTGTTACAGCTTCAGAGCGAAAGAATGAACCCGAATGTCACCTCAATAGCGTAATCATCGCAAATGACGTGACGCCTCGACCAGGTCTTCGGGGGTGTTGAGGTTCATGAAAGGGTCGCAGGGATTGCTGTCGAAAACCGCGCGGCCCGGATCATAGGCCGCGGCAAACTGCCCGATCCGGTGCAGGCCCGACTCAAGCGCGGCACGCAATTCCTCGCGCAGGGACACGGGCCAGAGCGCACAGGTCGGATGGTCGCGCAGCAGCCCGTCCTCGCCCGGGCTGGCCGCCACGGCAAGACCCGAGCGGCCCTTGGCCTCGTTCAGGCGATGGACCAGATCATGGGGCAGGAAAGGCGTATCGACGCTGACGCTGATGACGCTGTCGGCCTGATTTGCCGCCGCCCATTCCATGCCCGCCAACACCCCGGCAAGCGGCCCGGCGAAACCCGAGAAGCCGTCGGCGATGACGGGCAGGCCGTAATCCTCGAACTGCTCGGCCTCGCCATTGGCATTGATCGCCAGCGCCCCGCATTGCGGGCGCAGGCGCGCAATCACGCGGGCCAGCAGCGTCTCGCCGCCCAGAAGCCGCAGGCCCTTGTTGCCGCCGCCCATGCGGGTCGAAAGCCCGCCGGCAAGGATGACGGCAGGCGGTCGCTTCATTTCAGCCCGGCCTGAATCGCGCGAGCCAGAGCGAACAACCGCTGCTCGAGGATGACGGGCGTTTCACACACATAGGTCAGTGCCTGCTGGCGGTCCTGAAAGATTCGCATGTCCCAGTCGAGCTTTTCTTCCTCGGCATCCACCGCGTCGAAATCGGGCTTCGGCGCCTTTTCCATCTCGGCCATCTTGCCGCGATGGTCCTCGATCCGCTTGGCAAGGTCCACTTGTTTGTTGCCATATCTGGCGATGCCCGAGATCAGCGCGGTGCGATGCGGCTCGACCCGGTCGAACAACGCCACCATCAGCGCGGTCAGCTGGTCGTTATCCGCCGTTTTCGCGAAATCCGCGATCTCGGCCGTGGCGTCCTCAACCGGCAGGCGACGCTGCTCCAGCCGGTCGGCCAGCCGGCCGATATCGGCGGAAGCCGCAAGCTCGCGGACCGCATCGGTCGCCTCGGGCCCGGTCCACATCTGGCCAAGCGACAGATGCGGCTGCTTGCGCTGCACGCAGGGCCAGTCGGGATCGGTGCTCGACTCGGCATGGGCGGCCCCTGCCGCGACCAGTGACGCCACCAGAACCAGGTATTTCATGCTCCCCCCTTTCGCCGGACCCAGAGTCCCCTTGCCGGATCATACATGATGACCGCCCCTGTGAAGAACAGGATGAGACAGCCCAGCACGACCGAAAAGGACAGGAGATCGAATTGCTGGTAAAGAGCGAAACGGATCAACTCAACCGCATGGGTGAAGGGATTCACCGCGCAGATGTCATGCAGAAGTGTCGAGCTTTCGCGCATCCGCCACAGCGGATAAAGCGCGGTCGAGGCGAAGAACATCGGGAAGATGACAAAGTTCATCACGCCCGCGAAGTTTTCGAGCTGGCGGATGGCCGAGGACAGGAAGAGCCCCATCGCCCCCAGCATCAGCCCGGTCAGGATCAGCGCCGGCAGCACCGTGACATAGCCCCAGAGCGGCGGCTCGACCCCCCAGAACCAGGCGATGGCGAGGAAGGTATAGACCTGGATGATCGAGACGATCACCCCCGCGACCAGCTTCGATCCGAGCAGGAACCAGCGCGGAAACGGGCTGACCAGCAGGGTGCGCATCGCCCCGGTCTCGCGGTCATAGACCATCGAAAGCGAGCTTTGCATGCCGTTGAAAAGCTGGATCATCGCGGCCAGGCCGGGCGTCACATAGACCTCGTAGAGCACATAGGTCTGGTAGGGCGGCGTGATCGAGAGGCCAAGCACCGCCCGAAACCCGGCGGCGAAGATGAAAAGCCAGACCAGCGGCCGGACCAGCGCCGCAAGGAAGCGCCCGCGCTGGTTGACGAAGCGCAGCGTCTCGCGCCGCGAAATGCCCAGGAAGGCGGTCAGCCACATCCGGGGGGTCAGGCTATGGCTCATCCCTCTTCTCCCGTCAGGCGCAGGAAGGCTTGGGTCAGATCCTCGCCGCCCGTGACCTCTTCGGTCCGGCCAGAGGCCAGAACCTCGCCCCTGTGCAGGATCACCAACCCGTCCTCGGGCCGGATCTCATCCATGATATGCGTGGCCCACAGCACCGAGACACCCTCTGTCGTCAGCTCGCGCGTCAGGCTCACCACTTCGCTGCGGGATTTGACGTCGAGGCCGACGGTCGCCTCGTCCAGCAGCAGGATCTCGGGCCGGTGGATCAGGGCGCGGGCGATCTCGGCCCGGCGCTGCTGGCCGCCCGACAGCGCCGAAACACGCGTGTGCAGCCGGTCGGAAAGCCCGACCTGCGCCAGCACCGTTTCGGCCCTGGCCATCGCCTCGCGGCGGCGGATGCCATGCAGCGCGGCGTGATAGGTCAGGTTCTGGGCCACCGTCAGGTCGGCATCGAGCGCACGGGACTGAAAGACCACCCCCAGCCGCGCCAGCGCCGCCGCCGGCTGGCGCCGCAGGTCGTTGCCCGCAACCTCGATCCGGCCGGAGGTATTGTTGTAAAGCCGCGTGATCAGCGAGAACAGCGTGGTCTTGCCCGCGCCGTTCACGCCCAGCAGCGCGGTGAAGCCGCCTTGCGGCACGCTCAGCGACACATCCTTCAGCGCCTGAAAGCGCCCGAAGCTGTGGCTGACATTCTGAACGGAAAGCGCGATCTGCGACATGGTCAAGCGATGCGGGTCAGGAACCCGCATCATTCCTGATATTTACTGGATGTTGAAGACCGCCTGCTGGGTTTCGCCATGCGAACCGGGGATCGAGAGCGTGTAGCGCCCCGGCATGATCGCGACGAAGCTGACCGTCGCTGTGCCCGCATCGTCGAATTCCAGCGAATGAACGCCCAGCGGCCGGATTTCGATGTCGTTGATGACGATCTCGTTCACCCAGATCGCCCGGAAGAAGTCGCCGCCCGACAGCGCCAGTTCCTGGCTGCCATCGGCATTGATGTCGATGCGATAATAGCCGCCGGATTTCAGCTTGTATTCCGCGCTGGCAACCGGCTTGCCCGACGCGAGCGTCAGGGGCGCAAGCTGGGTCCGGTTGTCGCGGGCCAACATCCCCGAAAAGCCATAGTCGAACTTGCCGGCGGCATCGTGGACGCCCTCGTCGGCGGCGGCCTCCTCTTCCTCTTCTTCGCCCTCCTCGCCTGCATCAGCCTCGGTGGCTGCCTCCTGGGCTGCGGCATCGGCGGGCTTCGAGGCGGGCGCTTCCTGCGCGGCGGCGGGCATGGCCAATCCGGCCATTACCATCAGGATCGTCAGCAATCGCGTCATGTCTTCCTCCTCCGTTTATGTTTGTTTGTCAGTTGGGCGCGACGACCACGCCCCAGGGCTGCTGGCCCACCGGAACGGATTTCACGACCTTGTTCGCGGCCACGTCGATCACCGAAACGTCGTTCGAGTTTCCGTTCGTGGTGAACAGGAACTTTTCATCCGGGGTAAAGGCCATCTGCCAGACCCGCTGGCCGACCAGCAGGTATTCCTCGACCTCGTCGGTCTCGCCATTGATCACGGCAACGCGGTTCGCGGGGCCAAGCGCCACGAAGACCTTCTTGCCGTCCTTGGTCACGCGGATGCCGACGGGCTGGATCGCCTCGGGCAGGACGCCGGGGATCTCGAAGGTGATCTTCTTTTCGATGGTCTGGTTTTCGGGATGGATGACGCTGACCGTGCCGCCGATTTCGGCGCTGACGTAAAGCTTGGTGCCCGCCTCGTTGAACTGGGCAAAGCGCGGGCGCGAGTCGACCAGAACGTTGCCGAAGATCTCGAAAGTCTCGGAATTGATGAAATGCGCCATGTTCGTGGTCTCGGAGGTGTTGATCACCACCTTGCCGTCCGGGCTGATGCCCATGCCCTCGGGCTCGACCCCCACGGGGATCTCGGCCAGCACCTTGTGGGTCTTGGTATCGACCACGGTGACGAGGTTGTCGTCCTCGTTCGCGATGTAAAGCGGATTGCCCGAGGGGTGCAGCACGAACAGTTCCGGGTCCGGGCCGGAGGGCAAGGTATGCGTCTCCTCCATCGTCTCGGGGTTGAAGACCCGCACGAGGTCATCGTCCGAGGCGCAGACATAAAGTTCCTTGCCATCGGGGCTGATCGTGATGCCGCGCGGGCGGGCGCCCACGGGGAAATGCCCGATCACCTCCAGCGTATCGCTGTCGAGGACGGTGACGTCATTCCCCTTCTCGTTGCTGACGAAGACGCGGTTCGCCAGCGCGGGATGGCCAAGACCCAGGCAGATCGCCGAGGTCAGGGCGGCAGTCGCAAGATGCTTCATGTTCGGCCTCAGAATTTGCATTCGGTTTCGGGTCGGTCGATGCCCAGCGTGTCGAGCGCCGAGGTCTGGTGAAGATACTGGTCTTGCGGACTGACCGAGGCGGTCACGTCGCCCGTGGTCAGCAGCACGGGCTGGCGAAGCTGGTGGTCCCAGTCCCGCATGGTCAGCTTCTGGCCCTTGAAGCCCGCGACCTCGAACTTGTCGGAAAGCATGAACTCCTTCAGCGTGGCGGGGTCGGTGCTTTGCGTGCGCGTCGCGGCCTCGCCGATCATGCGCAGGGCCAGCCAGGTCTGGTAATCCTCGTCCCACATGCGACGGGTCGCAAGCTTTTCGAAACGGTTCTGGAACTGCGTCGCCCCCCATGCCTCCAGCGCCGGGTGCCAGGATCGCGGAACCAGCCCCGCCGATCCGGCAACCGGGCGCGGATCCCAAGTTTGATAGGGCAACCACGGCGCGAAGACCCCAGCCTCGTCCGCGGCGATGACGACGTCATGTTCGGCGGCGCGCTGGGTAAAGACCGGCATCTGCTGCTGGACCTGGATATGGCCGCTATCGGTGCGCCGGCCGCCGCCGGTATCCTCATAGGTCCGCTCCTCGACGATCTTGGCGCCGAATTTCGTCGCCGCGCGGCGATAGGCGTCGGCCAGTGCGACATCCTCGGGGTGGCTGCCCGAGATCAGGAACCAGTTCGGCCATTTCTTCCACATCAGGAACTGCGCCAGCCCGTCGGCCAGCATGGCATGGCTGGGCGCGGTGTGGATGGTGTTGAAGCGGCAATCGGCGCCACGCAGCCTGTCGCCCCGCGCCCGCGCATTCAGGATCAGCGCCCGGTCGCCGGCCTGATCGGACAGCTTCAGCGTCGCGTCCTCATCCGCCAGCGTGACGACGAAGGTAACGCCCTCGCCCAGCAGCTTGTCCATCTCGGCCGCGGCGGTTTCGGGCGTGGCGGAGACCTCGACCGCCTCGAAATCCTGCCCCATGAAGCGGCCGGTGGTGTCATTATCCTCGATCGCGAGCCTTGCGCCGGCAAAGCCCAGATCCCCGGGAGGCGTGTCCAGACGCGAAATCGGCGGCAGTTCCGGCTTGTCGACGCGCAGGACGGCCGCGCGGACCGTCTGCATCGGCTTTTGCGCCGCCGGGCTTGCCGCCTGCTGCGCGAAGGCAGGGGCCGTGACACACAACCCCGCCAAAAGTATGATGATTCTGCCTTTCATAGCCATCCTCCCCTTTGGGATCATGGCGGGCAAATGGGTCTGCGCCAACCCGGCAATCCCCCCGCATCGAACCGGGGAGATTCACCCGATACGTTTGTCGTATGGACGCGCCGCGCCTCGGGGGGCATCGTCTCCTCGTTCTGGAGGAGACGAGGATGAAGCGAATACTGGCCATGAGCCTCGCTGTCGCGACGGCGCTTGCCACAACCGCCGAGGCACATGGTCCCGTCCGGCTGAAGCTGGAACTGGACCAGAAACTGAACGCCACACCGGACGAGGTCTGGGCCGCCATCGGCAAGTTCGACGACATGAGCTGGCACCCCACCATCGCCTCGGTCGAGATCAAGGGCGACGGATCGACCGACCAGCCCGAGAAATCCGAGCGCGTCCTGCACCTGAAGGCCGATTCCGGCGACCCGACGATCACCGAGGTGCTGTCGAAACTGCAGCCCGAGAAACGCTGCTATGCCTATCGGATCGAAGCGGTCGACGTGGCGGTCCTGCCGGTGACGAATTACGCCTCGACGATTTGCGTCAAGGACGAGGGCGGCAAGGCGACGGTCA
>Ga0182745_1001619_pt1 | contig 21380 bp, 20 predicted proteins | sample eDN3rd30CKraftBY_FD_128523 | JGI IMG/M metagenome (GOLD analysis project Ga0182745, IMG submission 128523) | Enriched backyard soil microbial communities from Emeryville, California, USA - eDNA 3rd pass 30_C Kraft BY (version 2) (version 2) | ecosystem: Environmental > Terrestrial > Soil >...
GGGGCAGGGCCAACGAGTGCCCATAATGCTTCCGTAGCGGTACACTCCTTGCATAAAATTGCATGATGTTTCTGAAGGGAAAGGGAGAGTCCCCATGATGTTTGAACAGGGCCAGCGTATCGTGTTCATCGGCGACAGTATCACCGATGCCGGTCGACGTGAATTGACACCACCATACGGCACCGGGTACATGTCGCTTATCCAGGCATTTGTCGCCGCCCGGTATCCTGAACTCCACCTTGACTGGGAGAATCGCGGAGTAGGCGGGGACACCGTCCGCCATCTCAAGGCCCGCTGGGATGACGACGTGATCGCCCTCAATCCGGACTGGCTCTCCATCAAGATCGGGATCAATGATGTCTGGCGGAAATACGGTCAGAAGCCGGAGGAAGCCGTCCCGGTCGATGAATATGAGGAAACGCTGCGAGAACTCATCCAGCGCGCGGTTGACGAAACCGGTTGCCAGCTCATCATCGCCGAGCCCTATGTGATCGAGAAAAACCCCTCCGATCCGCAGCTTGTTGACACCCTCGAAATGGGGCAGGTATCGCGACGACTGGCCAACGAATTCGGCGCCATCAATGTTCGCACCCAGGAGGCATTCGACACGGCATTACACCACTCGGAACCCTCCGATTGGGCCGCCGACCGTATCCATCCCAATCTCGCCGGTCATGCCGTCATCGCCCAGGCGTATCTTCGCGCCATTGGCTTCGAACTGTAAAATCACAGAAGATGGGGCATTATTAATCTGCCGGCATTTCGGCATAGACGAAAGGGCAATGGCGAAGCCGTATGACAGCTGGCTTGACGTTGCATCATATCGAATCCTTTCGCGCCCGGGATGTTGCCGGATCCATCGCCAGGATTTACCGGGATGCCTACGACTGCGCGGAAGAAGATGCCAGGTCGTTCATCAACGGGGCGTTCGCCCGCCACACGACCTGGCCCGGTTTCTTCCTGTTGGTCGCCACATTCGAGACCTTCCCGACAGGTTTTATCTACGGTTACGAGAGCCGCGAGGGGCAATGGTGGCACGATACCATCCGCCCGGCGATGCTGGCTTCCGGTCAGGGAGATTGGCTGGATGACGCCTTCGAGTTGGCGGAAATCGCCGTCGTTCCGGCCATGCAGGGGCGTGGCATCGGCACCGCACTGGTCGAAGCATTTCTCGCCGTCGTCGCCGATCGCGTCATCCTGCTGTCCACCGATCTGGGAGACGACACCCGGGCCCACGATCTGTATCTCCGCTTCGGCTTCGCTGACCTGATTCGTGGATTCCAGTATCCGGGCTTCGATGACCGCGCCATCATCATGGGAAGACGTCCGGAACTTCTCCACCCGGGTTCATCGGCCTATGGCGGTTGACCGCTATGCATGAGGTGATCCTTTCTCGTATCAATGCATCGGAGATGCGTGACCAGGCCGCCGAACTCTCGGCTATTCATCAGGCTGCGTTCGGAGAGGACCCAGCCCGGGCAAAACGATACCGGGCCGTGAGTATCCCGGAAATGTCCCGGCATTCAGGGTTGCATGCGATGACTGCACGAAGCGCCGGACACCTGGTGGGATTCGTCCTCGGCTACGATGCGATCGCGGATCCCGGTTGGTTCGCCAATGTCTCACGTGCCATTCGGGGGCATGACATCGCGGCGCAGTTCCCCGCTGCCTGGTATCTGGCCGATATCGCGGTGCATCCCGATGTCCGGGGGATGGGTATCGGGACATCGTTGCTTAACGGGATCATGCGTCTGGTGGCTGACCGTCAAAGCGTGCTCATTACTTGGCATGGCGACCATCCTGCCAAGCGCCTGTACGCCAGGCTGGGCTGGTGTGAATCGGTTCCGGATTTGGAATATCGACCGGGCGGCCCGCTGACGTCCCTGATGGAACACCCCGGGCAGGAGTCGGTATCGCGAGGGTGAGGATTGGCGTTCCCAACGCCATAAACCTATGCTAGACGCAGGAAAGGTGTTCTTTGCTCGCCCGGATGGAGTAATGGCATGCAGGCACGATCCGATGAAACCAGCGACAGGCTCGGCACCGATGTGCGGCGGGAGATTGTACCGCCATTCGAGGAGTTGACAGCGCCTGCCAAGGGCCGGCGTGAGGTCGAGCTTTATTTGCGTACGTATATGACGCTTCTCGAAAGCTCTGGCGCGGTCTCGGTGCGTTCACTCGAACCCGCACACCTGACATCCGGCTCATCGTTGCACGCTGGCGCGGAAGAGCCCGAACCGGACATGAATGCGTTTCTCTACTCCGCCAACCGGATTCCTGCCTGTATCGTTCGCGTCAATCACATTCTGCTTGGGCAAACCCGAAACGCGTTCATCAATGGCGTGCAGGAGGATGTCCAGACCTGGGAGCCGGTTTCGGCTCCCGGTCGTCGTCGTCGCTGGTATTGGGACGGTGGCGACCGGTTGGCGGCATTCATCGCCTCATCGTCCGATCTGGATGATTTCATTCCTTCGATCGTGGCCTACCAGTTCGAATGGAACAAGATGAGTCGCCTGCTGCGCGATGTGAAGGATGTTTACATCGAATTTCTCGCCAATGACGAGGACCCCGATGCCGGGTTGCAGGACCGCCTGCGTGAGGCGGTGCTCATGTCACCGCAGGACTGGGCACGTCTGCAAGGTGTGTGGGGTGACCAGATGTGGGTGAACATGCGTTTGCTGGCCCGGGCCCGTAAACGCATGGATCTCCGGATGCTGGGTGGTACCTACCTTGGCTATGGCCGGTCAACCAGGTCGTGGTGGCATCCCGTGGCCGAAAAGATTGGCGCACATGAATTGCGGAACCGGCCAGTGTATTTCGTGTCTTCCAACACCCACAGTATTGTCAATACCTTGTCGGGAGTCGCGAAGCGTCGTGAGGCTGAACTGACACGGTTCATTGATGAGACAAAACACCCCGAGTTGTATCCGGAGCTGAACTGGTATCGGGAGGGGAAATCGCGTTCGTCTCTGGAAAACCTGCTCTATTTTGCCGCGCGGCCGTATTTCCACGGTCCGAACCGGACGGCCGAGCGAGAACAGCGTCAACAGGAGGAAGAGGCGGTCGGGATTACCCACTTCGAGCCGACAGGTGCGGTGGATGTCGGGATTCAGGTAATCGAGATGTCGAAACTCGACACCGCATCCTTCGATCCCCGCTTGCCTGCGCCGAATCTCGCCGAGTCTGATGCGCTGATTGTGAATATCAATTACCCGCTTGGGGTGGCTGCCTATCACATCATGAGCCAGATCGGGCTTTCGCTGGATCATCTGCAGGGTGTGTATATCCTTGGCAAGGCCGCGACGTTGAACGGGCGAATTGGCGACATCATGATGTCGAATGTGGTGTACGATGAGCATTCCGGCAACACCTTCTGGTTCAGGAATTGTTTTGGGTACGAGCAACTGTCGCCATATCTTGTGTTCGGGGCTGCGTTGGATAATCAGAAGGCCGTAACCGTGAAAGGTACGTACCTGCAGAACCAGGGGTATCTCGATTTCTATTACCGGGAGAATTACACCGTGGTTGAAATGGAGGCGGGGCCATACCTGAGCGCACTCTATGAGGACGTGTTCCTGGAGCGACACCCGGGCAACCAGGCGATTAATCTGGCGCCATTGAATGACCATTTCGATCTGGGGATTATTCATTACGCGTCGGATACGCCGTATACCCGGGCCCACACACTTGGTGCCCGGGGACTTTCTTTCTACGGTATGGATTCGACGTACGCTTCAACCATTGCCATCCTGCAACGCATCTTCTCGCTGGAGGAGGCACGGTTACGTGGCCTGGAATGAGGAAGCCGGAGATTTGTGTGCTTCAGGATAGCTGCACTCTCAATTGATGGCGACTGATGGAATACGGGAAGATCCAGCCTGGAGGCAGCAGATATTTATCCTCCGAATTTAACTCCTGAAGACGATCGTCCATTACTCGTCTGCTTGCTTCCGGTCAGGAATGGGGAGCACGACCTGCCGGAATACCTCGCATCGGTGAGTACGTATTGTGATGCTATCGTGGCGCTGGACGATGGGAGCACTGACGGTACATACGACATTCTCGCTGCGCATCCCATGGTCAAGGTGCTGTTGAGAAACCCTGTTCGGCCCGATTATCGGGATTGGGATGACGCGGCCAACCGTAATCGTTTGCTTGCCGCATCCCGGGAGCTTCAACCGCAATGGCTGATTTCACTCGACGCGGATGAACGCATTGACGAGCGAGATGCAGCCTCACTCCGGGATTTTCTCCAGACCGACGCATTGCCGGGTTTTGCCTACGGGTTTCGACATGTGCCCATGCGCGATGATGGGGAGCATTTCCTGCCGCAGTACCAGTGGGTTTACCGGCTCTTCAGTGCCGGGAACAATCAACGCTTTCCGGCGCTGAAACTCCACTTTATTCCTGTTCCTACGTCGATACCCCGATACCGTTGGATTCGGACTACCTTGCGAATCCAGCATCTGGGCGGATTGACTGTCGAGCATCGTCTCCAGCGGTTTAACAAGTATCTTGAAGCAGATCCCCTCCGGAAGTATCAGGCGGATTACTCGCATCTGCTGTCAATGCCGGCTCTTGAGGACGTTCGTCGCTGGCAACCCCGCCCGGAATCTGTTCCTGTGCTGCTTGATGGTGCGCTCAGCGACGAGCTGGAGGATACACAGGAACCAGATGATTCTACGGCACCTTCACTCTCTGCGATCATCATCTCCCGCAATGACGAAGCGACAATCGCTGATACCGTGTCATCTGTCATTAACCAGGAAGTCCCTGAGCCGTTCGAGGTTATCGTCGTTACAAGTGGCACGGATCGGACGGCCAGGGTTGTCCGTGAACAGTTCCCGATGGTGACCGTTATAGAACTCCCGAATCCGGCACTCCCGGGTGAAGCTCGAAATGCTGGTCTCGCAGTGGCACGGGGGCGCTTCGTTACCTTCCCCGGATCGCATATCGAACTTTTGCCAGGGAGTCTCGCCGCTCGGTTGCGAGGGCATCGACGCGGCTACGCCATGGTGACAGGAATTGTGACGAATGGCACCCTGACTCCGGCAGGATGGGCGTCGTACTTTTTGGATCACGTCGAGGGATTACCCGGGCATGGACCGGCGGAGTTCGATGGTGCTCCGGGGAATTGCTCATATGCGCGTTTACCCCTGCTTGAGGTCGGCGGATTCCCGGAAGGGGTCCGCACCGGTGAGGACACGGCTGTCAACCGGGCACTCGTTAAGCGAGGCTATGTAGCTTATCGTGAACCTGGTGCAGGTTTTATCCATCGTAGCCGATGTACGACTCCATGGAAGCTGGTGCGCCACCACTTCCAACGCGGCCGGGGCTCGGGCAGGCTGCTTTTGGCGGAATACCGAGAGCGGGGACGCTTGCTGAACGCGCAGGTGCTTCAGGCCAGGCTGATCGACGCTATTCCAAATCGGCTCGACCGAATTCGGGAGAGCGTATCACTTGCCGATCCGGAAATTGCTGCAGAATATGGCCGATATCGGACGCTGATTATGCTGGGTGCCATCGCGTCGTGGGCCGGAACATGGTACGAAGTGCTACGTCCCGCTCCCGGCAAACTTGCTGTTTTGCTGGATCGCCCGGTGGTGAATTTACTGATTGCTTCCGGAGGAGGAGCTTCCCGGATGCTCACCCTTGTGCAGATGGACCATGTATCAGGTCATATTACCCGCCGCTCACTCTCCGGCAATTTGATCGTTCCTCACAACGGGTCTCCGGTGCCGCTGGCCGATGTCCTGGCGATGGATGTGGGTAGTTCTCTTTTGGCGGAGTTCCGGCAGAAATTGAGGGCGGCACTCAATCTTGACGATCTGGAATGCGTTGTTTTGCCCCCTGAATACCAGATGCCTGAGGCAACGTTGGAAGCAGAAGCATGGTCAACTCAGTCCGGGGTGGCGGCAAGTCTGGATCGGGCGAAGCGATCTATCGGCATCATTGGGGCACTGCGATGGGGAGCAGTACGTTCGACCATGTCGCCATGGAGAACTGTTCGTGTCCTGAATCGGTTACATCGCCTTGGGAGAGAGTAGGTTGGGCGTCCGCATGCTTCATGTGAAGAAGGGGTAGGATTCCAATGGGAATCCCACCCCTTGACCTGCTTCTATTGGTTTTGGCTCAGAATCACTCGGTTGGATCGATTGGCTGCTCGAATGCGCCCGGAATCGGATCCATATCGACGAGATGGTTGACAAGGGCGGCGTGCCGTCCGGCAACAATTGCTATTTGCGTGAAGAGCTGGCGGTTTTCAACATCCTCGAGCGATGGGACCAGGGCAGCGTACATGCCAGCGGTTTCATTGAGTCCGTTTGCCACTTCAGTGAGCCGCTCAACGAGGGTGCCACTGGCTCCTCCGGTGGACTGGGCAAAGGCATTCACCAGGCTGGGTGATCCAGTCATACCAAAGAGGGAACTTAGCGCAGCGATTTGCTCATTGATCTGGGACAGGAGATTGCCCATCAACTCTGCGATGCCCTCCTCAAAACCAGCATCCAGAAAGTCGCTGGCATCGAAATCATCCAGCAAGCTCGACAATCCCGCAGCGAGTTCGTCGAGCGCATCGTTGATGGCCTGGACCGCCTCTTCGATTTCTTCGACCGGAATCGTTGGACCGTAGTCACCGTCGGCGTCCTGCGCGCGCATGACGAATCCGGCGTTTTGGCGAGCCGGTGTGGCTGCTGCGTTTTGAACCAGGCTTCCAGCGTAGGCTGCGGCTGCAGCAGATGAAACACCAACCGCGGTCAGTCGCTTGATGAATCCTCGGCGATCGAGATCACCCCGGATAAACGCGTCTACAATTTCGCTCTTGGTCATCCCCGTTCCTCCGCGTTGTTGCCGCTATTTGACAGATTGCGAGCCATGTCCTCTCCTTCGAGAGTGTCAAATACGCGACCTCATCAGATAGCGCACCCCAGTCCACAGCAGTGTAGCACAGGCCCGTGCCCCCACTTCCCGATTTCCTGCGTGATCATGATGCCAACACTACTGGTGTTGGTGTTGACTTCGATTCAATGACCGGAGACGGGCTGGCTGCGGGAGTTGCCTCAGGTTCGTCATCATTGATGAGTTCGTTGACTCGTTGCCTGACGGTGGCATCTGTCACGACATTGTAGTAGAGGCGTTGCTCCAAAATCGGATCGTTGAACCGGACACGGGTGCCGTCCATCATCGCGATATCCTCCCGGTTGACCTCGAGGCAACGGTCTCCGTATTCCCGGGTCATGCTACTCATTTCTGTCAGGCTGAGATCCGTGCGGATATGTTCCTCGACCGTTGGTACGATGGTGTTGACATCCGAGATGAGATCCCGGCCCTGGGCGGCATTGGCCAAGGCGCCGAGAATGGACCATTGCCGCTGCACGCGACCGGCATCTCCCTCGGTTGAGGGGTCGCGAAATCTCGCATAGGCCAGGGCTTCTTCTCCGTTCATTTCCCGGGAACCGGCGGTGTACCGGATTTCGCCGTCTTTCTCCAAATCCTGGTCGATGACGACATTGACCCCGCCCACGATATCGACGGCCTGCTCGAACGCCTGGAAATCGATGAGGACGTAATGGTCGATTGGTTGCTGGATGAAATCCTCCACCACCATGAGTTGGTAGGGGATGCCGCCGACCATCAGGGCGTGGTTGATCTTGGATTGGCCGTAACCGGGGAGTTCCACCCGGGTGTCACGCGGGATGGAGAGCATGCGGCAGGAATGCGTGTTTGGGTCGAAGCGGATGAGCATCATGACGTCGGGGCGGACGCCGATGTCGATGGCCGCGCCCGGTCGGGCGTCGACACCCATAACGAGCATGGTGAAGCCTTCCTGCTTTGGGCCGCCGATACCACCGGCGATCGAGGCGGCGTTGGCGATATCGCCGACGCCAGAGGTTATCGACTGGAAGCGGGCGCCAAAGCCAGTGTCCTGCGGTTTTGGGAGATCGCGTTCGTCCGCGACGGCGCTCAGGGCGGTTTGGGCGGGGCCAGTGTCAACGGTGATCGGCCCGGCAGGCATGTCGGGGTCGTCGTCCTCCAGATAAGTGGCGTCGGTGATTTGGGGCGGTGGGGTGCTGATGGTGCGGAGATTGGACATGACGCCATTGGTACGATAGACCACCGTGCTGGCGGCGGTGCCGACGAGCAGCAGAAGGATCATCGGGATGAGGAAGAGCGGGCGGCGCCAGAGTGGGCGACGGCGGCGTTTCCGGCGGCGCCTTGGTTTGGGCGGATCCGTGGGCGAATAGCCGGGCGGGTAGACGATGTCGGAGTCGTCAGGAACGACGGTGGATGTTGCCTGTGGTGGATTGCTGGTGGTGGGAATGGACTCGATGCGGGCGCCGCACTCGCCGCAGAATGCCCAGTCGGGCTCGATTGCTGTGCCGCATGCGGTGCAATACTTCACAGGTGAAGACGCTGTTTGCTCGTCTGCTGTGTGTGCCAAACCCTACTCCTCGTTGAACCTGTCCCCGGATGCGCGATGGTTGGTTTCCCCGGATGTGTTTCGTGACATCCGTACGTTCATCCGGGGACAGGATACTGCGATTGGGTGTTTGGTGGCGACCCCTGCTGTATCCGGCGTTGGTATGGGCGGGATATGATTCCGGTAGCTATGTATTTGAACTGCCTGGGTGATTGAAGGATGGATTGATGCGGGTTTTGGTGACAGGGGGTGCGGGATTCATCGGGAGCCACATCGTGGACGCGCTGCGGGAGCGGGGCGATGAGGCGGTGGTGCTGGATAATTTCGCGAGTGGGGTTGCGGAAAACTTGGCGCCGGGGATCGAGACGGTGCGGGTGGATATTGCGGCGCCGGTGACGGCGGAGGTGATTGCGCGGGCGAAGCCGGAGGCGATTATTCATGCGGCGGCGCAGGCGAGTGTGCCGCGGTCAATGGCGGATCCGGCGCGGGATCGGGCGATAAATTTGCTGGGGACGGCGCATGTGATCGAGGGAGCGCGGCTGGCGGGGGGCTGCCGGGTGGTGTTCCTGTCGACGGGCGGCGGCATCTACGGGGAGACGGCGGTGCCGGCGACGGAGGAGTCATTGCCGAAGCCGAAGTCGTTTTACAGCTTGCATAAATATGCGGCGGAGACGTATTTGACGTTGTCGGGGTTGCCGTTTGCGATTGCGCGGTTGGCGAATGTGTATGGGCCGCGACAACAGAGCCACCTGGAGGGCGGGGTGGTGGCGATTTTCGCGGAGCGGCTGGCGAGCGGGGCGTCGATCACGATTTTCGGATCAGGGGAGCAGGAGCGGGATTTGGTGCATGTGCGGGATGTGAGTGCGGCGGTGCTGGCTATGCTGGATGCGGACACCGATGGCCTGTGGAATGTGGGGACGGGGACGGCGACGACGGTGAATGCGTTGCTGGCGCTGATGGCGGGGATCATCGGGCCGGCGGGTGAGGTGCGGCGGGAGGCGGCACGGGCGGGGGATGTGTTCCGCTCGTGCCTCTCGGCGGAGAAGATCGCGGCGGAGCTGGGGTGGCGGCCGGGGATCTCGCTGGCGGAGGGGATTGCCTCGCTCAGCGCGGATGGGCGAAGCCGCGAATGAGGGTGGCGGTGAGCAGGACGACGATGATGAGTTCGGCGACGAGGACCTGGATGTCGAAGACGTGGACGCCGTGGGTGCCCCAGAGGTGAAACAGCATTCGGCCCTGGCCGACGCGGATGTGATTGAGGTGACACCAGAGAACGGCGATGCTGGTGATGGCGGCGACGAGGGTCATGGTGACGGTGTAGTAAACGGCGGTCCGCATGTGACGATGCTCCTGCTCGGCGGAGTGAGGGAGGTTCCGGGATGACGATAGCACCTCGTGCGGTTGGGGACATCCTGCTGGAGGTGCATCGGCAGTGCTGGCGGGCGGATGCGCGGGAGGTGGATTTGTCGCTGGAGGAACTGGTGACGGTGATGCCGGGGTTGATCCGCTCCGGGAGTGTGGGGCTGGTGTGGCCCCGGTTGCGGCACCGGGCGGCGGATTATGGCGCGGCGGGGACGGCGCTGGAGGAGGCATTCCGGCGGCAGGCGGCGCACAATGGGCGGGTGGAAGCGGATATCGCCGAGGTGGTTTCGCGGTTGGACGCGGCGGGGGTGACGCCGGTGCTGATCAAGGGGCTGGCGGTGGCGCGGTTGTATCCGGCGGGGCTGGTGCGGCCGGCCGGGGATATCGACTTGGTGGTGCGGGACGAGGCGTATGTGGCGGCGCGGGAGGCGTTGGACGGCATGCGGCTTTCCTTTCACGGGGATGCGGCGACGGCGCGGCGCCATCGGCAGGAACGGGTGACCTCGACGATTATGGTGGACCTGCATCGGTTTTCGGCCTGGGGTGAGGCGGTGGACGATGCGTTTTTCGATACTACCGTCGCGGTGACGATTGGCGGACGTCGGGTGCTGGTGCCGGATGCGGCGGATCATATGCGGGCATTGTGCCTGCATTTCTTGCGTCACGCGGCGGTGCGTCCGTTGCGGTTGGGCGACATCGCGCTGCTGGCGGAGCGGTTGACCTCGGCTGCGGATTGGGCGCGGGTGTTGCGCGGCAGCCGGCGGGAGATTGAGCAAATCGAGATCTGCCTGCGGTTGGCGGAGGTGTTGCTGGGGGCGGACCTGGCGTGCGCGCCGACCCGGGTGCGGGAGCGACGTTTGCCGGGTTGGCTTCTCCGTGCGGTGGGGCGGCAATGGGCGACGAACCCGAAGCCACCGGGACCGGTGCTGGACGAGGTGCTGGCGAACCCGCGCGGGATCATGCGCACGTTGACGCGGCGCTGGCCGGACCCGATTACGGCGACGTTGCGGACGGGGGCGCCATTCAACGCGGTGCCCCGGTGGCCGATTGCGGTGGCGGCGTATGCGAAACAGGTGGGGCGTTATGCGACGGTGACGCTGTGGCGGCAGGCCGGGGCGTTGAGGGACCGGTGACGGCGGGAGGCGTGGTGCCCAAGACGATCATGATCATGCTCATTTACACATTTTCCTTTTGATCAGGTGGGGGCTGGTGGAGACGCTACGCGCTGATTCAATGTGCTCTCGCTACGCTGCACACGGGGCTCCGGTAGGGTGAGGTCACCTCGTGACCGAAAAGCGCAAGCGACCCCATTGCTACGCTCTGAATGACGGACGGTTGTTAGCCCCTATCATATATACGCATCCAGAATGAGAAAGTGCGCCACATCAGTCGAAGTGTTCCGGTCTGGCCAGTTTGGGGCGGAAAGAAGGCAAAGGGCTGCAAGCTTCCAACCGAGATGGCTGTGTTTGGACCGGAGGCGGATTCAATGCATGCACGGCAGACTATTTGCAGTTGAATCGAGTGAGAAAGAGACGATGCGAGACACGTAAATGCTGTTGCCAATCTATGACCGAACACTTGCCGCACGAGAACTTCCATCCATTAGGTTCCTTCGTAAAAGCCTACCGAATCTAGCAGACTTTTCACGGCTCCAGGAACCTCTGCCACTGGAAGATTCGCCGGTATAGAGATCATCCATTTACGCTTTCCACGGAATGCTTGTTCAAGAATACTATGCCAACTCCCGTAGGTCTGCGCATAGGAAAATACACCGAGCCCAAATAATGTTGGAGTTAAGCTCGTGCAATGTCGATTGAATTCGCTCAGGGTAGTACCGACGATACGTGTGACAAAGAGTTCGTCGTCAATGTCGATGCGAGGCTCCGTGATCGTTGCATCACGCTCAATCCATGCCACAGTATCTAGTTGCGCAGTAGTTGCAAGTGCGTCAGGACTGAAAACCTTGGAAGGTGCAATACGAACTGATTGTGGGTTGTGCCGCCGGGCCCACCGTAAGGCGGCTGGCACACGACGGAGGACTGGCTTTACTGTGAGACCTGCTTTAGTGAGTATTTCATTGGCAATTACCGGAGCGATCGGGCCCTCGCCTCTTGAAAACACCTCAGGAAAGACACTGCTGTGATAAGGATAAAGGACCATCGCACGAGGAAATCCGTAGCAGGTCCCATCACGAGCGACGATCACAAGATCATCCCCTAAAAGCCTCCACCCATCATCACTCACGAAGCGCTTAGTAATGGCAGTCTTTCCCACTCCGCCCCAAGAGGGGAAGAGAATGGCTCTCCCGTTTCTTTCAAGTCCAGCACAATGGATAAACGAAGCCTGTTGCTCGAGAAGTGCTAGCTGAACAACCCATACTAACCATTCAAGCGCGGAGGTAGGGCTCTGTATTCGTAATTCGCCATCTGCTGTTCGACTAAGGTGCGTTCGGAAGGTCGTATCAAGCATGGCCCCCGGTTTCCCAAAGACCCCGGATTCCATATGGCGCATGCCGTCGTGGGATAATCCTGAAGAGAGAGTCAGTTGCAGCTTTTGAAAACTCGCGTCATTCGGAGCATCTGGAGTTTCGTCTTTTGAATAGACCAGAAAGACGTCGGCGAGATGTTCACGGATCTCAGTCAACATCGAAGATTGGTCATCAATAGCTATTTTGACCATACAAGGTATAGAGAGGTGCACGATCACCAAGGCTCCTTACTCAGCATGCCCTAAACTCTTGGGATGCTCGCTGTACTTCTGGGATAGGCAAGAGGTTATTGATACCATCAACCATTGCAACACAAGCGCTAGAGCAGCGCTTGTGTTGCAATAATCCAACCGAGAAATGATCCCCAATTCTAGTGCAGAGCACAATTTGAAACAGATGCTCCGCATTCTGACGCACTTTCGTTGTGCGCTGGAAGCGGGACGTGGCCAAGTGTAGGACTCGATGCTAGGAATACAGTTAACGTGTTAGCTTCAACTGCTCAACCGCTCCGCAGGTAAAGCGGATCCCCAATTATGTAACTCATTGGGTTGTCCCTTCGGTGGTCCTTGTATCTTTGTGTATGAACAACGCGGCATATCTAAACGGAGCCACCATTGCCCGAGTCATTGCCATTCCTGCTTGGCGGTTCTTGGTACCTCCTATGAAGCAACTACCATACGATGCAAAAGTATATGAACATATCGTGGCGATGGCGGCGCCCTTAACGCCGTGTATAGGGATCAGGTACATGCATAGTGCAATATTAACTGCCGCGCCCAGTGAATGGCGCAAAAGCGATGTCCATAGGATTCCCTCTACGATGACCCATTTAGAGTAGACTGCGGCCATAAAAATAAACGGACATGCAGCTACATGAATGAGGAGAACGCTTCTCGACTCTGCGTACTCAGGGCCGAACCATTGGCCAATGATAAACGTACCTACTAATCCGATCACCCCTGCTACGGCAACGCCAGACCAAAATGCAATATCATACCCACGTTGCATCATACCAAGATAATCTCGGTGCTCTGCCCCACGATCACGACGAAGTCTAATAATGTGAGGGAATGCTGCGTTCATGTAGACAACGGGGAGAAAATAGGCGAGTTCGCTAAATCTCGATGCCGCAGAATATATCCCGACGCTGGTTGCACCCAAGAGCGTATTCAATATCACGACATCTCCCCCGAGATTCACCTGGTTTGCTATACCACTCAACAGGAGAGGAAGTGATTCAGAAATCGATGAAACGATGCTGTTGGCACTCGGTGGTGCAAAACCTGGGGAGGCTATGTCGGACCAATACCGATAGATTATCAGTATACCGACAACTAGAGCTTCACAGGCAAACACCGTCAAGAAAAGCCATAAGCTCGGATACCAGATCAGCAATCCAATTCGAATGGCTAACATTACTAGGCTGGCCACGATACGAATGGTAGCCGGGGTTCGGCTATCCATTCTTGCAACGAACCAGAACTCAGGTGCATCAAGTGCTCTGCCAAATAGTGCCAGTGACGCGAGCAGAGTCGCAGCCAATGCCAAGTTGCTCGAAGTAAAATATGAGAGCACACCAATACTGATATAGCCAATCAGCGCGAAAGCCTCTCGAGCAATTATCAATTCCATCATCGTTGATGCGACTTGATTGCCTCTGTGAACAAAGGCTTTTACTGCCAGCTCGCTAAGACCTGCTCTCATTACTGAGAGACCTATGGCTACGATGGATACGACATAAGAGTATAGACCGAAATCGCGTTGGGAAAGTGTAACGACTAGAAGCATACCAATTACGACGTTGGAGCTTTTAGTAACAACTTGTTGTAGTGCGTTCCACGAGCCGTTGCTTAGGACTTGACCACCTTGCGAACTGAGTAACTTGTGAATAACGCGACGTATACGTGGTCGCGGAACTGGATTCATGTGTTACCCCAGTGGCGCCAAGAGCCAATTATGCATCTAAATCTATTGATGGTAAAGCTTTCTTGTCAGGCGTTATTAGCGGGTTGAGCGCTTTGAGGGATTTGTTTGTCATGGGGATATATGATGGAATCCGAAGTTTCATTAGCCTTTAGTGCTCTTCTCTCATCTGAATGCCATTCACAAAGCATCCCTAGCGAAAATGTTTGCCCTCTAACTCCTAAGTTAGTACAGTGTCGAATGAATACGCTACAAATCCATCATGGGATGGGGGTTCAGATGACACTTAGGATTAAACTCCCCGCACGATCGTTCCGGATGTTTTCGGCAATACGCCGTCGCAATCCGTACCATTGACATGGATGCAAGACGTGAGTTTATGCCGTGGGTAGATACAGGAAACCACCAATTTAACTCCCTTAGTCATCCGACAGTAGATCACAATGAGGGAGAGCATCAATGTGTCAGCGCGACTGCAAGGCGATACCGAGTTGTTGAATCCGACCTATCGTATTCTGTAGATGTAATGGATAATAGCGAGGATGGGAACATTACCTTGTGCATTGATGAATGATCTCACGCCGCACTCCGTCTTGGCTTACAAGCCCGTATTTGCGGACAAGCTCTTCATCAAGGTCTTGGGGTGAATATTTGGCAATCTGCCAATCTACCACGGCAAGCCGCTTATCGAAATCACACCCGTATTTGCGGACATGGTCGACTTGTCCGTAGAGGCGCAAGCGATCTTTGGCAGTCATGACACTGGAATCTTCTATAGTGGTGCCGTGTGGTGTTCGATAAATTGGTACCAAGATGAGAGCGAATCCACCTGGGGCGAGTATGCGATGTAATTCGGAAATAGCCTGCACCTCATCTGGGATATGCTCAAGTATATGGCTGCATATCACGCAGTCGAACGTTCCATCATTGAACTGAATGTCTGTGATGTCCATCTTGATATCAACACCACTTTGAACCAGATCTGTTGTGACATAGCTGCTGCCGGGGAGTTGTTTAAGTTGATGCGACAACATTGATTCAGGCGCGAAATGAAGAATGCGAGGCGATTCACCCAGCGCCCGTGTTTGCTTAGCAATGTGGAGGGAAAGGAATCGATGTCGTTCGAGGCTGCCGCACTTTGGGCAGATACAGTTCGACCGTCCGCGGTTTGGTAAGAATTCCCGCCCCGTCCAGCCACAACATGGGCATAACACTTCAGTCCCACGATATCGCATAGCTCCATAGCCACGACGTGCGGTGCCGTAAATCGCACGATTTAGGGCCACATAGGTTGTTCTTGCAGCTGGACGCATGAAGTCAGGGATAGCCTTTTTTACCAGATTCAACCCTATGAGCCTTTCACTATCTGCCAGTCAGATGTATTCCAGAATTCAACCCTTTTAGGGGAAGCTTGGGTCGGGTTGCGATAGGATATTCATGGATTTTAATATTACAGTTCCAACGTTTGCCGATGGCGCTGTTCGGGAAATAATGTACCTAGGCATATTTGGCTGATACCTCTTGTGAGTCAATTGGGCTTTTTGTCTTGGAGATGGGGTAGGACGCTTCTTCCTTGAAAAACCTTGTACGACGAATTTTGAACCCAAAAACGACTATTGCAACGACAACCGGCGCAAATCGCCCATCTGCCCAATATAGAATGCGAACGATCTCAAGAATACCCACATAGCTACAAGCATAGGCAATAAGCGCAGTAAGGGAATTCTTTTGGATTGCAGCATACACTAATCCAATAATGAGTCCAAATGTGAGCCAGTATACAAAAGCTCCTAGCGTTCCTAGGTCGGCATCTACGATCAAAAAAGTGCTTGGATTGTTGAATTCAGGGTTTGCATATTGTCGAAGTACTTGCGGCCACCATGATTCCACTGGCACGCCAGATATCTTCGGTGTGCCAATTATTGCCCCGACAATGGGAGCGTTCCAAAGTGCGGCAAAGGGGTATTTGGAACCATGCGGAAAATTTGCCGTCATTAAATGATAGAGTGCGCCATTATTTATGGCAGTCACGTAATACCCGGCGAGCCTTTGGTTAATGTACTCGATAAAAGTGAGATCTGTTACTGTGCGGTAATAGAGCCAGCTTCGTGAGTACTCGAAGATAGCGTACACAGACCAGAAGATAGGGATTGCTACCGCTGGCAGCAGCTGCCAGCGGTAGCGCTTCAGCAGTTGTGTACTCTTATTAGTAGAAGGGACAAGAGCAGCAATAGCGAGCATGGGGATACCGATTTCGATCAGCGCTAGCCGCTCTCCATAAAGGAACGCGCGCCCGATAGCCAACAAAACCAATGCAAATAACTCCCAGCTTCTTTGAGGATATCCGATCCTAATTAGGAATAAGCGAATCGCCACGGCAACTATTGCCACCTGGGTTAGCGTGGTGAGCCCAGCGATAGGAGTGCTGAGACGCCTCAAGTTTGAGACTGCGCCGCGTTCCAAATTCATGACTCGAAGAATATCGTCAAAACCAGCTCCCTGAATGGTTGCTGAACCTACCCACATAACATAGCCGAATACAGCAAGAACAAATAGTTGATGCGCGAACTGATCGCACGAAATTACTCTTGCTCTATTCATGCGGATAGTACGACGCTGGCTTTTTTTCTCTTCTGGTGACGAACTTATCAGTAGACTTCCCCAGTATGCCAGTAGGATGCCGACCACAAATGCGCCATAGCCGATAAGAGAATGGATGATCAAGTGGTTGTCAAGATATTTCTTGGTCAACCACACCGCGTATTCCTTTGGTCCAGTTGTTGCCGCTACATAGAAGGTGACCGATACTATTAACCCTGAAGCAATGATGGGTTGCAACCACCAAACGCGATCAATTGCTACGTCGAACTCTGTTGCCTGCGCCTTAATTTCATTGGCTGGCTTTCTAGCGTCATCTCTAGAATGTACTTGATATAGCATCAGAGACTCCCAGTTCAGCTTCGCAGAACTGAAGTAACCGCTGAGCGCGGGCGGACCAATCGTAAGTTACCGCAACTTGAGCACCGGAAGTGTTTGTATGCCTCTCATTGTCAATCGATGCGATACAGTCCTCAATATCGAAAATACGATCATATAGATATACTCCTGCAGCTGATCGCGCGCCCAACTCTATTGTCTTTTTACCCAATATAAAAAGTTCTGCAGCAAGGTACTCATAGAACTTCATTGGGCTTCGACCCTCATTGGTTGCCACCTCCGTAAAGGGCAACAAGCCGATACGGGCAGCCGCCAACTCGGCAGGAATTTGATAATATGGCACCGCTCCTTCGATAGAGATATTGGAAGCTGAAGAAGCAGGTAAATTATTCCCCGGACCAACTATTCTTACTTGCTCAGGATACAACAGGGCGGCGATAACTTTGATGGCTTCCCAATCAAATCGATAATCAACTGCCCCTACATAGATAGCTCCTGTTCGTTTTCTAGTCCTCGGATGCTTGCGGACAACACTATTGAAGCGTGCAAATTCGACCCCGTTTTCCAGTACCAATGTTGGTTTTGTCGGGTGGTAAGGTTCTAATGATTTGAGAACACAGTTGGACGTAGCTACAAGGGCCGCTGAGGATCGCACTAGAGATCGCTCCCGTTGATGTATGACTCCTTCGTGATGCACATCCGTTGGTCGATAGATTACTTTTGCCTTTGGGAAGGAGGTCCCATAGTTCATTAGGGGTTGATCAACGAAGACTAGGTCAGCATCCCGAAACCCGATGGATTTAACATGTCTGTTGAATAGGTATTGCTGAGGAGCGAGGCGCAAGGGGATAGGCAGGAGAAATGTACTACTCAGTCTTCCATAAGCGTCTATCATAGGGGTAGTTCGTAATAGCTTCCACCTATCATTTAAGTTCTGAGGCCGGTAGGATAGGAATTGGGGAAGCGATAATGGCGTAGATATATGTGCTACCTTATGCCCCATCTTCGCCATTTCTCGCGACAAATGATGACTTCCAACCTTAAAAATGCTTCCTTCTACAGAATGGCTTAGAAACACAATTTTCATGTTCTAGTCACTCCTAATAAGCTTCGGTAAGTCGCTAACGGCTTCGCTGACAAGTGATGTGGACAATTCGCTACACTACGTTGGATAAGAGAGAGCACCTTCCAATCTGAATGGAACAGGGGTTCAGGATTAGAACAATATTGCTTATATAGGTTATCCCTGACCATGTGAGGAGACTTCTTTGTATACGGCCAGATGCTTACGGACACTTTCGGGCCAACTAAACTGGTTGGCCCAATCCCACCCTCGCTCAAGAACAGTTAGCCTCGCGTTGTTGTCACCAAGACCCGTATGAATCGCATGAGAGATTGCTTCGGAATCCACCCCGTCGATCTCCAGAGAAGGTCCTGCAATCTCTGAAAGCGCTCCTCTTCGAGTCGAAGTGACTACCGCACCCGCGGCAAGCGCCTCTAAAACCGGAAATCCGAAACCTTCATAAAGGCTCGGCAAAATAAACAATTCACAATTCTGCATCAATGCTATTCGATCGTCATCCGACACGAACCCTAGATAGACTACGCCAGGTGTCACTCCGATTTCAATAAGTGTTTCTTCATAATCCCATGCTGGCTGGCCTGCAATAATCAACTGTATTCCCTCTTTTTGAACTTTAGACTGGCGATAGCCCCTTATAAGAGCGATGAGGTTCTTTTTGGGTTCGATATTACCTAAGTAGAGGATATATTTACCGGGAATAATTTGCTGGAATTCTTGGGATAATTGGACAGACTTTGCAAAATGATGAGCGTCCACTCCGTGATGGATGACGGTTATATCCTGACGGTCTACACCGAAAGTCTCAGAAATTTCATCTGCACTAGAGCCCGATACAGTTATGATGCGATCGCAGTTCCGAATTGCTAATTTGACTCGTTCGCGCCAAATGCGCTCTTGTGTTGGCTTTCTGCTCATTGGACTGAGGTGGCGAGAGACACCGTGTACTGTTACTACAGATGGGGTTCGAGTCGGCAGTATAGGCCCGGTATCACCAGTGTAGTGAAGGACGGAATTATCAAGTCTGCGAAGGCCAAAAGCTGTTTCGGTAATCAGGGTAAAAAATGGGTGGAAACTGGATGGTATGAGACCTGTTTCTATATAATGATCCTCCATTCCCTCCTTCAACTTTCTCGCATATGTGGAGTTTCCACCAACATGCCGAGTGATGAACCGGTCAGGATAATAGATCTTCAATCTCGGCCTCTCAATTGTGATTCATAAACTTCATTCAGAGCCATAGCATGATTTTTAGGATGCATCAACGTATCCAATAACTGTGCCTGATTCAAGGCAGAACACCATTTCTCTGGATTTTGGAAGAGTTCAAGTAGCAACCTTGCGCATTCATCCTCACCATGAGCCGATAAGACATCGATATCTTCAAAAGTTGATATCCGCCGTACCACTATTGGAAGAGAGAATGCGGCAGCCTCGAGTACGCTGAGAGGGAACCCTTCGTATGCGGCAGAGTGGAAGTACAGAGTTGCAGTTTCAAGAGCGGTGGTTAATTCCTCACGTTGGAGCCAACCGGTGACGTGTACGCCTGCGGCTTCCAGATTTTGGCGCATGGCTCTATCACCATCGCCAATCCATACGAATCGGATATTCGGTTGCGAAATATGTACTGCTTGGGCAACGTGGGAGAAGAAATGAGGATCTTTTTGTTGACTGATTCGCCCAACCATAACCACTGTGCGTTCGTCGCTCAGTTTGGGGAATTGACGATTTGCCGACTTCTGCGGTCGCAATAATGTCGCATTTGGGATTCGTGTCACAGGTGTCTCACCTGATAGAGCATTCGCAGCGCATTCCTCAGCTGGCGAAAGCGTCACTATCAAATCGGTATGACGGGCAAAATATGATTCGGCCAGCCGAAACATGAATCGTGCGAATCTCGGCCGAGAATAGTCGTCAAAAGCAAAGGCGTGAGGTTGATAAACAACAGGAATAACTTGTGGAAATACCCTGCAAAATACACCAGCCCAACTAGAATGAACATGAAGAATATCGGGCCGAATTTCTCTAACTAGCTTTCGCACTTGCCAGCCACGCATCAAGAGTGATGACTTAAGAGGTGTCTTTGATTGAAGTCCCAGCTCTTCTTCTGGCTCTTCCTCACCTGACCAGAGTAAATGATGATCATGCTCAGGAAGCAAGGTGACGGCGTTTCGGATAGCTTGCCCGACACCAGCTCCGAAACACTCGGTTACATGAAGGATACGCACTTTCGTTCTCAGCCTCTTTACGAAATGAGTCGTCCATTACACGGATTAGTGCGCGTCCTCGCTGCCAAGTAGTGCCGGAATGGTACGAAGAATGATGGCAATATCGGCCCAGAATGTCAGACCACGTACGTAGTGGACATCCAGCTTCACACGTTCCTCGTATGGGAGAGAGGAGCGCCCGGAGACCTGCCAGAGACCGGTCATGCCTGGCCGCACTGAGGTGACGACGTGAGCCTGATCACCGTAACACTGATGCATTTCTTTCTCGAGGACTGGCCGTGGACCCACGAGACTCATGTCGCCCTTTAACACGTTCCAAAATTGTGGAAGCTCATCCAGGCTGGTTTTTCGCAAGAAATGCCCTAAAGGAGTCACTCGGGGATCCTCCACCAGTTTCCAGCTTTGGAGATAGGTGTTGCGTAACTTCTCGTCATGCTCCAGCATCCAGTGTGCATTCGGAACCATTGTTCGGAACTTGTAACAAGTAAATGGCTGGCCATGTCGGCCGCATCGTTGCTGGGCAAAGATGGCGTTGCCAGGTGTTTTCCATCTGATCAACAGGGTGATTGCAAGAAAAACTGGAGACAGCACGATTAACGCAGCGACTGACGCCACGATATCGAGGGTCCGCTTTGCCACTCGGGTCGATCGGCTGACAGGCCACGTAGATTTAGTGGGAATGAATTCGACGTTTCGCAGATATTTAACTGAAGGGTCTATTTCGACCAGGGGCTCTTCGCTCTGGGATAAATCTGCCAAGGAGTTCATGCCGGCATCGCCTCATTCGTCCAACCCGGTTCGGGAGAGGTGAATGATGCAGTGTATTTTGGGTGCGACGATGAAACGTCGCTCCGGTGTGGAGGCGCGCTGCGTAACCTGTGTTCCATGACTCTCCATCCCCTCGCCCAAGGTATGAGCTCTTTTCAGAACCCCACCTTTGGA
>Ga0182745_1001620_pt1 | contig 21377 bp, 17 predicted proteins | sample eDN3rd30CKraftBY_FD_128523 | JGI IMG/M metagenome (GOLD analysis project Ga0182745, IMG submission 128523) | Enriched backyard soil microbial communities from Emeryville, California, USA - eDNA 3rd pass 30_C Kraft BY (version 2) (version 2) | ecosystem: Environmental > Terrestrial > Soil >...
GGCGCCGTCGTCGGTGGCGATCTGCGAATACAGGTTGTAGACCGGCGCATGCGCCACCAGGGTCTTGAATGGATGCGGCTTGCCCAGCAACAGCGTGGCCAGATACCCGCCATAGCTGCCGCCGCCGGCCGCCATGCGTTCGCTGTCGATCCACGGCTTGGCGGTGAACCATTGCGCCGCCCGCAGCGTGTCCTCATACGGCAGTTCGGCCCATTCCTTGGTGATGGAATCGGCCCAGGCCTGGCCGAAACCGCTCGAACCGTGGAAGTTGTGCCAGGCCGTGACGTAGCCCCAGTTGGCAAAGATCTGGGCGTTCCAGCGCCACTGATAGCCATCCGTCATGCCATTGTGGGGGCCGCCGTGCAGCAGCAAGTACAGCGGCCATTTGCGATCCGGCGTGAAACCGGGCGGATACACCACCCACATTTGTACGGCGTCACCGTTGGCCCCTTGATAAGTAACGCTTTCGACCTTGCCCTGGGTCAGCCGGGCCAGCGCGGCGTCGTTGAACGTGCTGAGCTTGGTGGCCGCGCCGGTCCGGGCAATGATGCTCACCAGGGTGGGGGGCTCGCTGAAGCTCTGACGCAGGCCGACGATCACCGGGCCCGAGCCAGCCACCGCCAAGGCGCCGAAGCTGTGCGCGTCCGTGACCGCCTTGGGAGCAGCGCCGTTGACGTCGAAGCGGTACACGCGCCGCGTGCCCGCGTCGTCGATGGAACCGAACAAGGTATGCGAATCCGGAGCCCACACCATGTCGTCGGCGGAACGGTCCCAGTCCTCGGTCAGGTTGCGGGTGTTGCCGCTGCGGCGTTCATGGATCATCAACCGCGCGCGGTCGGCGTAGAAGCCTTTGATCGCCTGCTTGCGAAACGCCAGCAGGCGCCCGTCCGGGCTGTACAGCGGTGCGAAGTCGTTGGCGGGATTGTCGGCGGTGAGATTGCGGGCGGTGCCGCCCTCGATGGGCATGACGAAAACATCGAAGTTCTGGTCGATGCCGGTGCTGTCGGTGTCGGAGACGAACGCGATCTCGCTGCCGTCCGGGGCGATGTCATAGGAATCCGGGCCCGGGTCGTTGCCGTCCAGCGCATGCCCCGATGCCAGCGTGATGGACCTGGGTTCGCCGCCGTCGAGGCCCACCCGGTCGAGATCCACCCAGTAGACGTGGGTGCGGCGATCGTCGAGGAATCGGTCCCAATAGGAAAAGGGCGCCTGCTCCCAGACCTGGGCGGTCATCTTGCGCTCGGCGCGCTGTTTGACCCGGTCGGCCATTTCCGGCCAGGTCTTCAGGTCGGGCCAGACCTGGCTCAGGAAGGCGATGCGGCGTGAATCCGGGAACCATTTGGGGGCGGCCACCCCGGTGGGTACGTCGGTGACGCGGCGAGCCTCGCCGCCATTGACCGAGATGACATAAAGCTGAGGCGTGGTGTCACCGGCACGCTTGGCAACGAAGGCGATGAGTTCGCCATCCGGGCTCCAGGCTGGAGCGCCGTCGTTGCCCGCCGCGCTGGTGAGCTGGCGGGCCTTGCCGGGTTTGGTCGGCAGCAGCCACAAGTCGCTGTCGCCACGATTCTCGGCGATGTCATAGGTGGTGACCGGCAGCACCGCCAGGCGGCCATCCGGCGCGATGGCCGGATTGCCCAAGCGTTTGAGTTGCCACATTGCCTGTGCCGTGAACGGTTCCGCGTCGCTCGCCGCTATCACAGTGCCGGCCGTTGCAAACGCCAGGACGCCAGCCGCGACGAGTCTGATTGAAACGATGGTGTTCATCGGGAACCTCTGTGCCGTGCCGTCGATCTGACGGACGCATCAGTGTAGCGAACGACGCTGTGCCGCGCGTTCATTGCGGGAAAGCCCTGAATGGTGCGCGCCGTTGCCTGTCAGCGCTTCCCCTAATGGGCTAAGTCACAGTCGCGGCAAGGTTTTTATCGGCATCGCCCAAGCTGAGACCTGCATCTATTTCTTGCGCTGGAGGCCGACGTAGACTCGCCCGCACATCGATCGCACTCGAGGTGACAGTGCTTTCATCGCGCCGCCGGCCGACCTGCCGCAAGTTGAATTTGCAAGCCGGCGCTTTGTAACGGATTCGTAAATCGTTGAGCCACGCTCTTCACCATTGCCGAGGGAGCTTTCATTCAGTGATCCAGCCCAAGCATCGTAGCCGCCTGCCGCAGCCGCAACCGGCCTCAGTGCACGTTCGCCGTTCCTATGCCGAGTGTCGCTATGGCCAGATGCACATCTGGACGGCGTACCCTTCCGGCGGTGGTTTCGACGAACGTACGCCGCTGCTGTGCCTGCATCACAGCGGCGGCTCCGGCCGGTTCTTCGCGCCCATGCTCAGGGAGCTGGGCTCGGATCGCAGCGTCTACGCGCTCGACCTGCCGGGCCATGGCACCTCCGATGCGCCGGGCGCGAAGTTCTCGATCTCCGATCTGGCGGGTAGCGTGGGCGAGTTTCTGGATGGCCTGCGGCTGCGTTCCGTGGACGTATTCGGTTATCACCTGGGATCGCTGATCGGCGCCGAACTGGCGATTGCGCGTCCACAACAGATACGGCGTGTCATGTTGTGGGGCGTGCCTGCGCAGGCCGGCCAGGATCGCGTTTCGCTATTGGCGCAGGCCACCGCCCGTGATGACGGCAGCGATGTTGCCGAGGAATGGCGCCGTATCCTGGAGAGCCGTGGGCCTGGTGCGCCGATTGGCGCGCTCACGGAGGATTTCAGCGATCGTTTGCGCGCCGGGGTCAATGGCGTGCGTGCCTTGGCGGCGACGCTCGATTATCCCGTCAACGACCGGTTGCCGCTGCTGCGGCAGCAGGCGCTGATACTGCGCCTGAAGGACGAATTCTGGGACCAGGCGCCCCGGGTGCGCGCGTCCCTGCCCAATGCCAGCATGCTGGACTTGTCGGAGTACGGTCAGGGGTTCATCAGCGCCGCGCCGCAACGCTTTGCGGCCGTGACGAGGGAGTTCCTGGATCGTTAGGTGGGAACGCATGGAGTCCGGGCTGGCGGCGGCCCGGAGTTCGATCGAGGCGGCGCTAGTCGACTCCTACAGGCCGCGCTGCCAGTTCCAGGCGCAGGCCAGTCCCACGATCATGCAGGTGGCCAGCCACCTGGTCGCGGTTGCCACGAAGATGGGCATGCTGAGCTGCCGCGCCAGCGCGACGCTGGCGATCGCCGGGGTCACCAGCGCCAGCCAGGTCAGACCGCCAAACGCCAGGCCGCGCCACTCCCACGGGACCTCCACTATGGCGGTCAGGCCCCAGCTCAGCCAGAACAGCAGGCCCAAGCCGATGCCGGCCATCATATGCAGCAGGACCTCGGGCACTTCCAACTGAGCCAGTTGCGACGCGCGGGCGCGCGGGACCAGTGTTGCCACGATGGACCAGAACACGACCTGGGCCAGGATGCTGATCAGCCCACCCAGCGAACCGGTCAGGAGCAGGTAGGAGCGTTCCATTATGGCTTGGGCAACAGCTTCAGACCCTGGACCAGCCGATCCACATCATCATACGAATTGAAAATGTGCAGCGACAACCGCAGCGCGCCTCGATCCGGACCCGCGCCCGGAGCGGGGTTCGGCGCGGCGTTCGGCCAATCCAGCGCGGTGAAATAAACCCGATTGACGCCCGCCAGGGCGGCCACCACGTTGGCGGAGATACGCCCGGGCAGGCGGAAGGTCAGGATCCCGCCCCATAGGCCGGGCGCATTGGGTGTCAGCCATTCGATGCCGGGCAACTGTTGCAGGCTCATGCGGGCATAGAGCACCAGCTCACGGACGCGCGCCTCGATGCGGACGCGACCGATCTGGTCGTGGAATGCCAGCGCGGCTTCGCCACCCATGAGCGCCGGCCACAATTGCGGCACGACATTGCCCAGCTTGTGTAGCGCGGGTGTCACGGCACTCTGTCCAGCGGCCTGGGTCGGTGTTGCCAAGGGCGGCGAGGCGTCGATGCCGCGCGGTTCGAGCGGCCAGAGCCGGTCGAGCCGGTCGCGACGGACATACAGCATGCCGGTGCCATGGCAGCCCGCCAGCCATTTATGAAACGCGGCCGCATAGAAATCGCAACCGAGATCGCGCAGGTTGAAGTTCAGCATGCCCAGCGCCTGGGCCCCGTCGACCACCGAGAGGAGGTTGCGTTGACGAGCCAGCTGGCACAGCTCGCGCACCGGCAGAATGGCGCCGTCGGCATACTGCACATGGCTGAACGCTATGATTTTGGTCTTGTCGCTCAACGCGGCGGTGAATTGCTCCACCACCTGTTGCGCGCTGGTCAGAGGCGTGGGCAAGGTGATTTGTTTGACCACCACACCGCGGCGGCGCGCCTGGAACAGCCAGGGGCTGATGGCGGCCGGATGCTCCTGCGAAGTGGTCAGGATCTCGTCGCCGCTGGCCAGGTCGAGGCCGCCGGCCACCATGCTCAATGCCTCACCGGCTCCGTGGGTGAATACGACTTCCTCCGGATCGCAGCCGATGAAGGTGGCGAAACGCGTAGCCAGCTGCGTGCTCTCGGTGCTCCAGCGGTCGGTGCGGGCGAAGCTGGCGATCTCCAGGCTTTGAATTTCGCGTGCGCGATATTCCTCGGCCATCGCCGCCCGTAGCGTGGGGCCGGAACTGGCGGCGTCCAGCCAGGCGATCCGGGAATTTCCCACCGGCTGTACCCGTGCCCACTGCCACAGTTCGCGCGAAGAGGTCGGGATGTTGAACTGTGCCCGCGCCGCAGGCGCAGCTCCCAAGGCTCCTGCGCCGATGGCGCCAGCCACGGCACCGGCCAGCAGGTCGCGGCGGGTGCAGGAGGAAGATGAGGCGGGTATTGGGTGGGCGGGATCGGAAGCGCTCATGTTGCGGATCGAGGGTACCTGGAAAATGACTGGCCGGCATTATTGCTCACTTTCCTGCTACCGTAGCGGTTCTGGTCGATCAGCCTGCGGTTCCCAATTCCAAAGCGACGATGTCCAACGATTATCTCGAACGTATCCTCAAGGCACGCGTGTATGACGTGGCGATCGAATCGCCGCTCGAGCCCGCCCCCCGGCTGAGCCGCCGGGTGGGCAACACCGTGCTGTTCAAGCGTGAAGACATGCAGCCCGTGTTCTCGTTCAAGCTGCGCGGTGCCAACAACAAGATTGCGCACCTCGATGCCGCCGCTGCTCAGCGGGGTGTCATTTGTGCCTCCGCCGGCAACCATGCCCAGGGAGTTGCGCTGGCCGCCCGCCGACGGGGGATCGCCTCGACCATCGTCATGCCGCTCACCACGCCGCAGATCAAGGTGCAGGCGGTGATCGGGCTGGGGGGCGAAGCCGTGCTGCACGGGGACGACTATGACCAGGCTTATGAACACGCCCTCAGCCTGGCGCAGCAGCGCGAGCTGACCTTCATTCATCCGTTCGACGACGCCGAGGTGATCGCCGGCCAGGGGACCGTGGGCGTGGAGATCCTGCAGCAACGCTCGGGTGAAAGCATCGACGCCATCTTCGTGCCGGTCGGCGGTGGCGGTTTGATCGCGGGGGTCGGCGCCTACGTCAAACACCTGTTTCCGCACATCCGCATCGTCGGCGTGGAGCCCGAGGACGCCGATGCCATGTACCAGTCACTGCGGGCCGGCCAGCGTGTGGCGCTGGAGCGCGTCGGCACGTTTGCCGACGGCGTGGCGGTGCGTCGCGTCGGCGAGGAGCCGTTCCGACTCTGCCAGCGGTACGTGGATGAGGTCATCCGGGTCAGCAACGACGAGATCTGCGCCGCCATTCAGGATATTTTCGAGGACAACCGCGCCATCGTCGAACCGTCCGGCGCCTTGGCGGTGGCGGGTATCAAGCAGTACATCGCGCGTGAAGGCTGTCGCGACCGTGCCCTCATCGGCGTCAACAGCGGCGCCAACATGAACTTCGATCGGCTGCGCCACGTGGTCGAGCGGGCCGACATCGGCGGGCAGCGCGAGGCGCTGCTGGCGGTGGAGATTCCGGAACGCAAGGGCAGCTTCCTGCGCTTCTGCGAGGTGCTGGGCCGGCGCAACGTCACCGAGTTCAACTACCGATACCACGACAACGGCCCGGCCCATATTTTCGTCGGCCTGGCCCTGACGCAGGGCGACAAGGAAAAGCAGGCCGTGATTCAGGCCCTCAAGGACGCGCAGTACCCGGTGCTCGATATGAGCGACAACGAGATGGCCAAGCTGCACGCGCGCTATACGGTGGGCGGACATACGCGGGTCGCGCACGAGCGCCTGTTCCGTTTCGAATTCCCGGAGCGGCCGGGGGCGCTGGGCAAATTCCTGGATGCCATCGGCATTCAGTGGAACATCTCGCTGTTCCACTACCGCAATCACGGTTCCGACTACGGGCGCGTGCTGGCCGGCGTGCAGATCCCACCCGATGAAAGCGCCGACTTCGATCGGCACGTGCGCGACCTGAAGTATGTCTACACCGAAGAGACCGACAACCCGGTGTATCGGATGTTCCTGGGCGGAGCCGCGGCTCCGCGCTAGCAGCGAAGCTCAGGGTTTGGCAGCCACTGCGGCGGAGTCGCCTGTCAACAGGGCCAATGCCGACTGGGTCTGGCGGGTCAAGGGCGCCGCTTCGCCCTGAGATTTGACCAGTATCGGATAACTTTCGCGCAGCAGCGGTTCTGCTTCTGCCGCCCGCCGCTGTGCCAGCATCACCTGGCCAAGTACGCTTTTGGCGGAGGCGATGGGCGCGCTGTCGGCAGGCAGGGTCTTGCCTGCAATCTCGATGGCACGCCGCAGTGTGTGTTCGGCGGTCTTGCCGTCGCCGAGTCCGAATTGCGCGCGCCCGAGGGCCGCCAGCGCAGAGGCCACGTAGGGATGGTCCGCCGGCAGGGCCTTGGCGTAGATATCCAGCGCGGTGCGCAGATCGACTGCCGCGCCGGAGTAATTGGCTCGATCCAGCTTCACATTCGCCAGATTGACCAGGTCGTGGCCGACGAACGCATGGCTCGGACCGCGTACACTGCGGTCGGCGGCCAGCACGTCGCTCAGCACCTGCTCGGCGCGTTCCATGTCGCCGCTACGCCGCAGGAACCGGCCGTAGTTGGCCATCGCGTCCAAGGTATGCGGGTGGGTAGGGCCGAGGATCTTGCGCAGCAGCTGGGTCGATTCCACGTACAGGGGTTCGGCTGCCTCCAGCTTGCCTTCCAACTGCAGGATCACCGCGATGTCGTGGATGTGCATGGCCACATGTGGATGATCCTGGCCAAGCGCCTGGCGGTCGATGTCGAGGGCGGTGCGAAACAGGGTTTCGGCCCGCTCATACTCGCTGCGGTACGAATACAGGCCGGCCAGCTCGTTCATGACCGAGGCGGCTTCGGTAGTGCGGTCCTGGCCGTACCGTTCATAGAGAGCGAGGCTGTCGTTATAAAGCCGTTCGGCATCGTCCAGCGAGCCGCGCTGCTGGGCGAGCTTGGCGGCGGCCAGCAGCGTCGGGGCGGTTTGCAGCGCGTCTGGACCGAGCAGTTTGCGTTGCATGGCCAGGGCGGCGTTCAGTCGTTGCTCGCAGTCGTCCAGCCGGCCTTGTTCGCACAGCGCGTTGCCCAGTGCCAGCAGCGCCTTGGCCACTTGCTCGTGCTGCGGCCCGTACAGCTTGATTTTGGATGCCAGGGCATCTTCGAGCAGTTTGACGGCATCCGGAAACAAGCCGAGGCTGCTGTAGACGCGCCCGATGGTCCCGAGCAGCGTGGCCCGGGTCTCCGGCTGATCGGTCAACCCCAGACTCACCCGGCGTGCACCGATGTCCAGCAGTTCGCGCGCGGTGACCTGGTTGCCGCGGCTCTTGGAAGGATCGGACAGCTCGAACAATTCCACCAGGAACGAGGAGACCTGTTCGGCGCGGGCGCGTTCGGTGGCGACGACGTCGCGCTCGTGTGCGATGCGCCGGGCCTGTACGAAAGTAATCGCCGCGAACGCCGCCAATGTCAGTACCGCGGCCGCCGAAGCCAGCACCGACCAACGGTGCCGGGCGACGAACTTGCGGGTGCGATAGACCAGCGTGTCGCCGGTGGCCAGGACCGGTTGGCCATCGAGATGCCGCCCCAGGTCGGCCGCGAGTTGCTCGGCCGAGTGATAGCGCCGACTCGCGTCCTTGCGCATGGCCATGAGAATGATGTTGTCGAGATCGCCTTCCAGGTCCTTGCGCAGCCGCGGCGCGGTGGTGGAGCGATTGGCCACGATGGCATCGAGATCCCCTGGCGCCTCGCGCGCAGTGCGCTCGATCATGGAGCTGGGCAGAGGCGGTTCCTGCTCGCAAATGATGCGTTCCAGGTCGGTGATGCGGCTGCCGGCCAGTTGGAACGGCCTGCGGCCGCACAGCAGTTCGAACAGCAGCACGCCCAGGACATAGATGTCGCTGGCCGTGGTGATGACGTCGCCACGCACCTGCTCGGGGCTGGCGTGGGCCGGCGTCATGACCCGGTAATCCATGTGCGTGACCGCCAGCGTGTTGGCCGAATGGCGCGCATCCAGCAGCTTGGCGATGCCGAAATCCAGCAGCTTCACTTCACCCGCCGGCGTAATCAGGATGTTGTTCGGCTTCAGGTCGCGATGCACGATCAGGTTCTGATGCGCGTTGTGCACCGCCGCGCACACGGTGCGCACCAGCGCGATGCGCTGGTCCAGCGGCAGCCGGCGGCGATCGCAATAGACGTCGATGGCTTCGCCGTCGATGTATTCCATGACCAGGTAGGGCGTGCCGTCGGCGGTGCGGCCCCCATCCAGCAGGCGGGCGATATTCGGATGTTGCAGTGTGGCCAGGATTTGCCGCTCGGTTCTCAGGCGTCCCTGGACCTGGGACGTGAACATGCCGGAGCGCACCAGCTTGATGGCCACGCGCTGCTGGTATTCCTGGTCGGCGCGTTCGGCCAGGTACACGTCGCCCATGCCGCCGGACCCGAGCTTGCGCAGGATGCGGTATGGGCCGAGCCGCTGGCCTTCCAACGCGGCGTCGGCTGCCGCGCCGCTCATACCCGCGTCGAGATTTGCCTCCAGGTCGTCCCAGCCACGCGAGCCGTCGCCGGTTTCGGCTTCACTCAACGCCAGCATGATGCGCGAGCGCAGTGCTTGGTCCGTCCCGCAGGCCTGTTCGACGAAAGCAGCTCGTTCGCGCGGCCCCAGTGCCTGGGCCTGCGACACGATGCGATCGAAGTCCGGTGACATGCTCATGACAGGCTCATGTTATCGAATCCCCCAACCGCGCATCATGCATCAGCAGTGCGGGTCCGTGTACTATCCGATAGTTGATTCAAGTAAACGGGGACTAACCCGAAGGTGATGTATGGCAACCAAGAAAAAGACACGCGCAAGCAAGGCAACCAAGAAGAAGGCAGCTCCCAGGAAGGCGGCGGCAAAGGCGACTCGCAAGAAGGCCGCCAGAAAGACCTCTGCCAGAAAGAGCTCTAGCAGGAAGGCGGCTCCGGCCAAGCGCAAGGCGGCAGCCCGCAAGGGTGGCAAGAAAGGCGCGCGCAAGGGTGGCCGCAAGGGCAAGGTGAGCGCCAAGACCAGCGTAGTGCGCCTGCCGCAGAAGCGCGCCCGGGCCAAAAAGACCGGCAAGAAGGCCAAGGACGAGAGCGGCGAGTTCAGCATCAAGACCAGCATAGTGCGTCTGCCGCAGTAAACGCTGAAAAGGAGAGTGCCTGCGCGCGTCGCGGGCACTCGATCTGCCATCAGGCCTCTCCCATCATGGCCCCGCCAACATGACTTATGAGGCCCGCCGCCAGGCACAACTCACCCGACTCGAAGTACGCGGCCTGGAGTTCCAGTTGTATCGTTTCGCCGGTGTCGAGCCGCGGCCAGTGGTGTTGCTGCACGGCTGGGGTGACAGCGGTGCGACCTGGCAGTTCGTCGTCGATCAACTCGATCCGCGGCATACCGTGCTCGCGTTCGACGCGCGTGGCTTTGGCCGCAGCCAGTGGGCGGCGGACGGTTATTGGTTCGCCGACTATCTGGCCGATCTCGATGCCCTGCTCGATCGTCTGGTGCCGGGCGTGGCGGTCGACCTGGTGGGGCACAGCATGGGCGGCAACGTGGCCATGCTCTATGCCGGCATCAGACCGCAGCGCGTACGGCGGTTGATCAGTCTTGAAGGGTTCGGCTTGGCGCCCACCGACCCCGACCTGGCGCCGGTCCGCTATGGCCAATGGCTCGACCAGCTGCAGCAAGGCACGGATTTCACCATCTACGACAGCTTCGAGCACTTCATCGAAGTGCTGGCGCGACGCAATCCCCGCACCCCGCGCGATCGATTGGAGTTCATCGCTCACGCATGGGCCGCCGAGCGTGCCGATGGGCGCGTTCAGTTGCGTGCCGATGGCCGGCACAAGCGCATCAACCCGGTGCTGTATCAGCGGGATCAGGCCGAGGCCTGTTGGCGTCGCATGACCGCGCCGGTCTTGCTGGTCGCCGGCCAGCTGTCGAAGTTCGCGCAATGGCCGGGCCCGGGAGCCGATTCGCCGGATGCACCCGACTGGTTGCGCGCCGCCACGTGGGTGACGCTGAATGACGCCGGGCACATGCTGCATCACGAGCAGCCGCGGGCCGTGGCGGAATCGATCGATGAATTTCTAAGGTGAGGCTGGTTGCGCGGGGCTGATTCGCTGGGCTTCAGGCGAACAGCAAAGCCTGGCTGATCGCCACACGCACGGTTTCAGGCAGGAACGGCTTGGTGACCAGGAAAGTCGGTTCGGGCCGCTCGCCGGTCAACAGCCGTTCCGGGTAGGCGGTCACGAAAATGATCGGTACCGGCAATTCGCTGAGGATCTGGCGTACCGCATCGATGCCGGAACTGCCGTCGGCCAGCTTGATGTCGGCCAATACCAGGCCGGGCGTGCTTTGCCGCGCGGCGCGCACCGCTTCATCGCGGGTGGTGGCGGTAGCGGCCACTTCATGACCCATTTCCCGCACGATGCTTTGCAGGTCCAGCGAGATGATCGGCTCGTCCTCGATGATCAGCACCTTGGTGCTGCGCTGCTCGGAGATTTCGCGCACCGCCTGGCTGGTCATGCGCCGGACCTCGTCCTCCGGCACGTCGAGCACCCGCGCCGCTTCGGCCAGGCTGAATCCTTCCATGGCCGTCAACAACAGGGCTTGCCGGTGCGCCGGCGTCAGCTCCTTCAGGCGCCGGTCGATACTGTCCTTCGGCAGCGCGACTTCGATGGTCGGTGCGAAGTCCAGGGGCGCGCCTTCCCATACTTGATGAAACAGCCGGTACAGCGCCACGCGGGGCGTCGAATCCTGTATCAGCACTGAGGGGTTCGCCACGACGGCTTGTAGGCAGGCGCGTACATAGGCGTCTCCGCTCGGCTGACTGCCGCAGAGCGCGCGGGCGTAACGACGCAGATATGGCAAATGTTCTGCGATCGCGTGAGCCAGAGGCATCGTGAATCCTTTGTTGGTGAGGCATTGTCGCCATTCTTGAGCGCTCGCAAGGTAACCAAATAATTGGTACAACGCCATGCGCGGTTTGCGTACAAAACAGCCGCGGCGCTCACTTCAAGCAGGTTTCGAGCAGGGTCAGGACCATCCGAGGTAGGAACTTTCCGCAATCATCCGGCGTTTACAGCGCTAACAGCCCACGCACTATGGCCGCATGGGTCGGTCAGTGGTGCACGCAGTCATGATCATGAGCGACAAAATCAAGCCAGAGCCGGTCAACCCGCCCGCAGGGGAGGTTGGGGTGCAGGTACCGGAATGGCTTGGCAATCGGCTGCGTCGCCTGTTCGACGATGTCATGGACGAGCCGGTCCCCGACGAATTCCAGTCCTTGCTCAAGCAATTGGAGGAAAAGGAGCGCGGGGCCTGAGCGGACTGCTTGAGCAGGGATACTCACATGACTGGCGCTGACTTGTTTCTCGACCAGATCACCGCGCTGTTGCCCGCGCTACGTGCCTTTGGCCGGTCGCTGTGCGGCGATCCGGCGCGCGCTGACGATCTGGCGCAGGACACGGTACTCAAGGCATGGGCCAACCGCGAACAATTCCAGGCCGGCAGCAATCTGAAAGCGTGGTTGTTCACCATTCTGCGCAATTGCTACTACTCCGAGCTGCGGCATCGCAAATTCGAAGTCGAGGATCCTGACGGAGTCAACGCCGCCAGGCTGGCGATCGCACCGGACCATGACGCGAAACTGCAGTTGCGGGACCTGAATCGCGCGCTGCAGCAGCTGCCCCCCGATCAGCGTGAAGCGCTGGTGCTGGTGGCCGCTACCGGCCTGTCCTACGAGGAAGCCGCCGACGTCTGTCAGGTGGCCGTCGGCACCATCAAGAGCCGGATCGCCCGGGCGCGCGACCGGCTGGTGGAGTTGCTGGGCGCCGACGCGGCCCTGGTCGGCGAACCCTCGCTGCCCGAATCCTCCATCGATCTTCCCGGTTGAAACCGCCGATGAAAGTGCGCGGGTGGGGGCGCAATTCCGGGCTGCGTTTCCGGCTGGTGATGATCGTCTCGGTGGCCATGCTGGCGCCGGGGATCCTGGCAGTGATACAGGCGGTATCGGGCTATCGCAGCAGCCTGCACTATCTGCGCCAGAACTTCGCGAAGTCGGCCGAATTGGTCGCCAGCGAAGAGGAGAGCGCAATCACCGCCGCGCATGAGGTGTTGATCAGCCTCGCGGCGCACCCCGAAATTCGCGCCGCGCGCAAGCCCGGCTGTATCAGGGGATTGCAGCGGGAAATCGGCAACCGCGATCAATACTTCGCGGCCTCGATCATCAATGCCGAAGGCGAGGTGCTGTGCTCCACCGTCGCGACGACACCGGGTGAGAAGATCCGGCAACCCTGGTTCGAAGAGGTGATGCGCGGCGACAGTTTCGCGGTCAGCGACTTGTACCTGAGTTCGGTGCTGCAAGCCTGGGGCATGGTCGCCGCCGCGCCGATGCGCGATCCCGATGGCAACGTAGCCGGTGCGATTGCTCTGTTCATCGACTGGCATTGGCTGCAGCGACGCTACGAGGCGGCGGCGCCGGCCGGCCGTGACGTGCTGGTGTTGCTCGACCAGAAGGGCAGCTTGATTACACCGGACGCCACCCGTGATTCGTTGCAATTGGGGTTGCCCGCCGACGCCTCGGTCCGGCAGCAGATGCTGACCGGCGAGCAGACCTTCATTGCCCGTGGCCAGGATCGCACCTGGCGCCTATATGCCGCGAGCCCCATGCTGGAGCGACGCATGTTCGTGCTGCTGGGAACACCTTTGCTGAGCGCGCTCGGACCGCTGGCATTGCAGGTGCTCGGCGGGGTGCTGTTGCCGCTGCTGATGTGGGCGCTCGCCGTCGGCGTGGTCTGGTTCGGGCTGGATCGCCTGGTGGTGCGCTGGATCGTCTATCTGGACCGCATCACGTCGATCTATGCCGCCGGCCGTCACAGTGTGCGCCCGGTCCGCTCGACGCTGGCGCCCGATGAGATTCGCAGCCTGGGAGCGACTTTCAATCGCATGGCCGACCTGATCGCCGCCCGCGAAGCGCAACTGCGCGAATCGCTCAGCCAGAAAGAAATGCTGGTGCGCGAAATCCATCATCGCGTCAAGAACAACCTGCAGCTGGTGATGAGCCTGCTCAACCTGCATGGCCGGCACATTCAGGATCCGCGAGCCCGACAGGCATTTGCCGAAGCGCGCGGTCACATCAACGCACTGGCGATCCTGCATCGGCGGCTGTACGAGTCCGAGAACCTGCAGGAGGTGGATTTGCGCTGGTTCCTGGAAGATTTGTGCGCGGAATTGCGGCGCGGCGGCTTGAGCGGGCCGTGCCGGGTCGAGCTCACGGTGGAAGCTCCCAGCGAGGTGGTGGGTTCCGACATCGCCGTGCCGCTCGGCCTGCTGGTCACCGAAGCCATCACCAATGCCTACAAGCATGCCTTCCATGGCATGGAGCAGGGCCGCATCGACGTCAGAGTGGAGCGCGCAACCCCGTCGATGCTCAAATTGACAGTGTGTGACAACGGCCGTGGCCCGCACCTCGAACCGGGTGAAGTCGAGCATGTCGGCCTGGGCCGGTCCCTGATCGACGCCTTCGTGCGTCAGCTACAGGGCGAACTGCGCATCGGTAGCGATGACGGCATGGTCCTCGAAGTGAGCTTCGAGGCGCCGCAGCGGGTCTCCTACGAACCCTGACCAGGGTCGCCCGCCTCGGTTGTTTACTGTATATAAATACAGTACCATCCGTTCATGGTGGCGCCACCGAAATCACCGCCTGGGAAGTCCTCCGCCGGGCAGGTCCGGTCGGGCCGCGGCGCGGTGGCCAATCCCGCCGGCCGATTCGAGCCGACACGATTGGAAGCCACCGACGACGGTTGGGGCAGTCTGGATGAACCCTTGCCGCCGCTGGTCACCACGGTACAAGCCGAGCCGGCGCGTTCCATCATTTCACGCAACCAGTCGCCGGATATACCTTTCGATCAGTCCATCAATCCCTATCGCGGTTGCGAACACGGCTGCATTTATTGCTACGCGCGGCCTTCGCACAGCTACCTGAACCTGTCGCCGGGCCTGGATTTCGAGACGCGCCTGTTCTACAAGCCCGATGCGGCACAGCTACTGCGCAAGGAGCTGGCCGCGCGCGGTTATCGCTGTTCGCCCATTACTGTCGGCGCCAACACCGATCCTTATCAGCCCATCGAACGTGACTACCGGATCACGCGCAGCATCATCGAAGTGCTGGCCGAATGCCGGCATCCGTTCTCTCTCATTACCAAGAGCGCCATGATCGAGCGCGACGCCGAACTGTTGGCGGAGCTGGCACGCAGCAATCTCGTGCTGGTGCTGATCAGCGTCACCACCTTGAGCAACGACCTCAAGCGCACGCTGGAGCCACGCACCGCATCGCCAGCCGCGCGGTTGCGAGCCATACGCACATTGAGTTCCATGGGGGTGCCGGTGGGGGTTCTGGTGGCGCCGGTGATTCCGGTGCTGACGGATGCCGAACTCGAAAACATTCTCGCCGCCGCCGCGGAAGCCGGAGCTCGTTCGGCCGGCTATGTGCTGCTGCGCCTGCCGCATGAAGTGAAAGAGTTGTTCCGGCAGTGGCTGGAGCAGCACGAGCCGCTGAAGGCCAGGCACGTGCTGAGTCGTCTGCAGGCCATGCGCGCCGGACGTGACTACGATTCCCGTTGGGGACACCGCATGCGCGGCGAGGGAGAATACGCGCAGTTGTTGCAGATGCGATTCCAGGCCGCTTGTCGCAAATACGGGTTGCAGAGCCGCGCACGCTTCGCTCACAACCTCAGCTTGTTTCGACCTCCAGTCGTTGGCCCAACAGTTGGTCCTGAGCAACTAGTGTTGCTTTAAACTCAAAGCTGACCGCGTGTTTTCCACGCCGTGTTCCGCGCAACCCTTGGCGTATACTCAATCGCAGCGCTCAGGGGGAACTACATGAGGTTGGAAGTTTGGTGCGAGAGGCGGATGCGCATCGGCATGCTGCTGCTGACGCTGTCGACACTGGGCGGCTGCATGACGGCGAAGATAGAAGAGATGCGCGATGCTCCCACCATGATCGGCAAGAACGATGCCGTGGTGCTGCTGGCCAAACCGCATCTGGAAGGGACCGGCACCGAGGACAAATTTCTGGATTGCCTGGAGCGCAAGCTGGTGGGTGAAACGCTGTCCGCCGACGTGGCCAAGGCCGCCAAGGCGGGCAAGACTCTCCCGCCGCGCAGCAATGTGGCCAACCAGCCGTTCCAGATCTATTCCGACGATCAGTTCATCGATGCGTTCTATCCCTGGCTGGAGCCGAGCACGGCGCCGATCAATCCGCAAAGCTTCACCACTTTCCTGGGCCGGCCCGGCGTGGCCGAACGCATCGCCTCCACCGGCGTGCGCTTCGTGGTGTGGGTGGATGGTGTGACCCAGAAAACCGACGGCGGCGGCAGCATCGCCTGCGCGATAGGGCCGGGCGGTGCCGGCTGTCTGGGGCTGGGCTGGTGGGAAAAGAACTCGGACTATGAGGCCAGCGTCTGGGACCTGCGCAACGGGGTCAACGCCGGTACGGTCTCGACTGAGGTCAAGGGTACTTCGGTCATGATCGGCGCCATTGCGCCGATCCCGCTCATTTCACCGGTACAGAGCACCGCCTGCGATCGCCTGGCGGGCCAGCTCAAGTCATTCCTGATCGGTTCCGACGGCAGCGAGGCGGACCGGGCGCCGGCCCATTGATCTCGACCATGATCTCGACCATTGATCTGGAACATTGGTGCGGAAAGGGAGTCTAGAAATGAGTCACTCAGCGCGCGTTCAGCTCTCCGGTAGCAGAGTGAACGTCGGCGTCGGCATGGCTCGAGATGCGTGCACGCTCCTGACAAGGGAGACCCGCCAGCGGTCAGGCTCCATGCAGCATCAGGCCTAGGGAGGAAGCGCGATGAAAGCAGGCCATCCCCACACTCGCCCCAGCAGCCGTTTAGTGTCGCTGGCCGTGCACACGGCCCTGGTGGGCTCCGTTTCCCTGTTCCTGATGGGTGGCTGCGTCGAACAGCAGTCATCGTCCTCGAGCGGCATGCCTTCCAGTCCGAGTTCCGGCTCACCCTCGTCACCGTCCAGTGGCAGTTCGGGATCGAGCGGCGGCGGTTCACGGTCTTCCATGCCGTCCTCCATGCCCTCCAGTTCCAGCGGGGGCGCTTCCGGCGGTGGTCAATCCATGCCAGGGGGACAAAGCGGTTCGCAAAGCGGTGCCCAGTCGGGCTCGCAGTCAGGGGGCTCGCAGTCAGGCTCACGGTCGGGTTCACAGTCAGGTTCGCAGCAAGGCGGCTCCCAGGGCGGGGCTTCCGCCGGTGCCCCAGGCTCACAGGGAGGCGCCCAGGGAGGAGGGATCGGCGCGTCCGCGAATGCCGGGGCGTCTGGTGCAGCCGGCGCAACTTCAGGTGGCGGTGCAGCAGGAGGCGGCGGTTCCGCGGCCGGTGCCGGTGGCAATCAGCCCGGCGGTTCTTCCGGTGGGGCAAGCGCCCAGAGCGCCAGCCAGGGAGACAGTCAGAGCGGCGGCACACAAGGCGGTCAGAATGGCGGCGGAAGTTCCGGTGGCGCCCGCAGCACCATAGGCACGCCCAGCGCGGGCGCCGGTTCGCCGTCCGCTGGCATGCCCACTCCCAGCCTCGAATTGCCGAGCAACGCGGGCGCGTCGGGAGCGGCCGGCGGCTCCAACAACTCCAGCGCGAACGCCGACGCAAGCAGCGGCGCCTCGGGTGGCGCGGCCAGCCAGAATGAGAGCATTTTTCAAAGTTCCAGCAGTGGCGCCTCCGGTGCGCAGGCCAATAGCGGTGCTTCCGGCGGATCGATGGGTGCCAGTGGCGGCGCTGCGGGGAGCGGTGGCTCCGCGGGCGGCGGCGGTGCGGGTGCCAGTGGCGGTGCCTCCGGAGCCAGTGCTGGTTCCGCGGGCGGCGCAGCAGCCGGTGGGGGTCAGGCGGGTGGCGCGCAAGCTGCGGCAGGCGGCCAGTCTGGAGCGAATAGCCAAGCTGGGGCGGGCGGCCAAGCCGGAACGGGTGCGAACGGTGCCGGCGGTGCCCAGGCCAACGCGGGCTCCATGAATTCCGGCGGAGCGTCGGGAGGCTCCGGCGGGGCCTCGCAAGCCGGGGGCGGTGGGGCCGCGGGCCAGGCTGGTGGACAGAGTGGCTCCGGGCAGGGCGGTAACGCCGCCGGTAAGTCCGCTGGTCAGGGCGGCGGTGGCGCGAACGGCGGTTCGTCTGGCGGTGCCGGCGGAGCTGGCACATCCGGCCGTGGCCCGATGACCGCGTCGGAACGCATGTCCCAGATCGACCGCCAGCTCGACGCGTCACTCGGAGTGTTCGATGGACACATGCGCGACGAGCAGGCGGCGATTGCCGGGGAGCGCAATGGTCGTGGCGGCAGTGGCTCGGGTTCCGGCTCGGAGGCCGGTAATTCGAGTGACGCGTCCAACGGCGGCGGCCTGTCCGGCGATGGTTCGAAAGAGGGCGCGAACGGTAACGGCGGCGGCCAAGGTGGCAATCAGGGCGGCGGGCAGAATGGCAATGGTGAGAACCCAGGACAGGGTCAGCAGGGACAAACCACAGGTCAGGGCGGCGGAGTGGCCGGTACTGGCGGGACCGCGGGCCAGGGCGGCAACCGTTCGGGCGGTGGTGGTGGCGTGGGTGGCGGCGCCAAGGGAGGCAACGGCCCCAATACCGTACCGCCGGATATCCCCGATGGCCGCGATGACGACGTGGTGGCGCGCCAGCTGCGTGAAGCCGCCATGGCGGAGACCGATCCGGAGTTGCGCGAGAAATTGTGGCAGGAGTACCGCAATTACAAGAAGGGTACTTGAGCAGGATACAACCATGAGTCGTAGCTCACCCTTGAAGTGGTACTTGGCGAAGTTGCGCCAGGCCGAAAATTCCGCCAAGCGGCACGAAACGTTCCAGCTGGAACGTCCCGCAGTGCCCGTTGCCATGCCGGTTTCGCCGTGCGGTACAAAACGTTCCCGCTGGAACGTGGTGATGCCCTGGTTTGGTGGCGTTCGCTGGATGTCTTTGCTGGGTGTGGCGTCGGTCGCGCTCGCCCTCACCGGATGCATGACTCGCGAGACCCGGCCGTTGCCGCGCCTCACCGCAATTCAGGCTTCGAGCGAGATTCCCGCCGCGCAGTTGTTGGATGTGGGCGTGCACCTGTTCGACGAGAACGTGCCGGCCGATGAAAAGGTGCGGGAGAAGGAGCGTATCTTTCCCGATGTGCGCAAGGCCGAGGCACGCTACTTCGCCATGCAACTGCGCAATACCCTGGAAGGGACCGGGCAATGGGGGCAGGTGCGGGTGATTCCCGCCGACGCCAACGCGTTGGACGTGAGGGTGGGCGGCAAGATCCTCGAATCCAACGGCATGCTGCTGCGCCTGCACGCCCGCGTCGAGGATGCGAGCGGCCGGTTATGGTTCGAGAAGGACTACCAGCAGGATGCGGACACGCGTTCCTACAAAGACGGGGCCGGCAAGAGCCGCGATCCGTTCCAGAACCTGTATGTCAATCTCGCCAACGACCTGCTGGCGTATCGCCAGACACTGGCCGGCGCCGACCTGGAGAACATTCGCCGTGTCTCCGAGCTGCGCTTTGCCAACGATCTGGCGCCCTACGCGTTCCAGAGCTACCTGGCCAACGACAAGAAGACCGGCCTCTATCGCGTGGTGCGCCTGCCTTCGCAGGAGGATCCCATGTTGCTGCGCATGGACCGGATTCGTGAACGGGACTATGCGCTGCTCGACACGGTGAACGAGCATTACTCGCTGTTCGCCGACAACATGTCCGAGTCGTACACCAACTGGCGCCGCTACAGCTATGCGGAATTGGAAGCCGAGGACGACGCGCAGCGCTCGGCCATCACGCGCAAACTGCTGGGAGCCGCGGCCATCGTCGGCGGCCTGGTGCTGGGTACCCAATCGAACACCTATGTCGGCCACGCCGCCGGCACCGCGGCGGTGTTCGGCGGTGCCTATGCCGTCAAGAGCGGCTTCGACAAGGGCGCCGAGGTGAAAATGCACTCGGAATCGCTCAAGCAGCTAGGCGAGTCGTTCCAGGCCGAAGTGCAGCCCATGGTGGTTGAGGTGGAGGGCCGTACGCTGCAATTGCGCGGCACCGCCGAAGAACAATTCCAGGAGTGGCGCCGGCTGCTGAAGGAACTCTATGAGAGCGAGACCGGTTTGCCGGTGGCGGCGCCGGTGACGCCCAACTCCGGCTCCAGCCCCGCTCAGGCCGCGAGCCCTGACGCTCCCAAGCAAGGCAGCGGACGCTAGTTCACCGCGGGGCGTGTCATGCGTAAAACCGTCGGCAACGGCGGCCACTCGTAATAGTTTTCCACGGCGTTCTCTTTACAATCCTTACCATGGTCGAAAGTGGGCAGGCGCTCTCTGCAAGGTTCGTGCTGGTCCGCTCGCTGCGTGCGGGCGGCAGTGGCGTCGTTTGGCTGGCGCAGGATCGCGAGCGCCAGTGCCTGGTGGCGGTCAAGCTGCTCAACGACGAACTGATGCAGGATGTCGCGGCGCTGGCGGCGCTGCAGCGGGAATGCGAGCGGACCAAGGCGCTCGAACATCCGAACATCGTGCGGGTCGATGGTTTGTATCGATCCGCGCGGCACGCCTGGATCGCCATGGAGTACCTGTCCGGCGGCGATCTGGCGCAATTGCGTGGCCGCTCCAGCATCGAAATTCTACGCGCGGTATTGCCGGTGGCAGGTGCGCTGGCGTTCGCGCATCGAGCTGGCCTGGTGCACCGTGATCTCAAGCCAGCCAATGTGCTGCTGACCTCCGGCGGCGAACCCAAGCTCGCCGATCTCGGTGTGGCGCTGGCGATCGGCGATCGACCGGCCCGTGCCGGCTTGGGCTCTCCCTACAGCATGAGCCCCCAGCAATTGGCCGGTGCCGCCGCCAGTCCGGCCGACGACATCTACGGCTTTGGCGCTTTGCTGTATGAGCTGTTGTCCGGCTATCCGCCGTTCTATCCGGATGTCAGTGAGGAACGCATACGTTCCGAGGCTCCGACCCCCTTGTCGGTGACCGGGTTGCCGCCGGCTGTCGCGGAGCTGGTGCAAAGCTGCCTGGCCAAGGCACCGGAGGACCGGCCCGCCGACATGGCGTCCATCGAACGCGTCCTGGCCGCGGAACTGGCCGCGGCGGGGAGGGCCAATGTGGCGCCGCCTCTGGTAGTACCGCCATCGATCCGGCCACCGCTCGCCGGACGAGGTCTGGCCCAGGGTGAGACCCTGCGCAGCGAATGGAAGCGGACCCAGCCGGGCGGCCACAGCGCCGAGGAACTGCGACGCCAGGGATTCCGGCGCGGCCTGGGGATGGCGGCATTGGTACTGGGCGTCGTCGGCATCGCCGGGGTGTTCTTCGTGCTGCCGCGCTGGGTGGGAGGCAATCAGCCGGCACAGCCGGTGGTGGCGGTCGCCAAACCCAAGCAGCCGGCCGCTGCGCCCGCCGCCAAGCAGCCGCTGGATTTCGCGGCCCTGGCTCGTGCCAAGCAGGCTGCCGAGGATCAGCGCGCCAGTCTCGATCAGCGGTTACAAAAACTGCGCAATGCCGCGGTCGAGGAATGGGGTGGCGCGGATTTCAAGCGCCTCACCGATGCAATAGCGGCAGGCGACAAGGATTTCGCGGCACGCGAATACGTCTCGGCTGCGGAGCGTTTCAAGGCGACCGAACCGGTGCTGGTGACGCTGGAGCGACAGGCCAGACAAGTGCTGGCGCCGCAATTGGCTGCCGGCGCCAAGGCGCTGGCCGAGGGGCGTTCGGCGGATGCCAAGGCCGCTTTCGAACTGGCCGGCCGGATCGATCCCAACAACGCGCAGGCGGCGCGCGGATTGAAACGGGCCGCCACTCTGGACCAGGTACTGGCGCTGCTGACCACGGCGGAGCGTTTGGAGCGGGATGGAGAACTGCCGGCCGCCGCCGAGACTTATCGCA
>Ga0182745_1001621_pt1 | contig 21373 bp, 19 predicted proteins | sample eDN3rd30CKraftBY_FD_128523 | JGI IMG/M metagenome (GOLD analysis project Ga0182745, IMG submission 128523) | Enriched backyard soil microbial communities from Emeryville, California, USA - eDNA 3rd pass 30_C Kraft BY (version 2) (version 2) | ecosystem: Environmental > Terrestrial > Soil >...
CATTGCTATTTTTATCAGTGCTTGTAGCAATTATGAATTCAAACCAGAAACAGATTATAAAATTGAAAGTTTCGAGACAACAGATCACCGTGGGGATTCAGTGTCACTTGAAAGTTTGAAAGGAAAACCATGGCTTGCTATGTTCATCTTCACAAGTTGTACGACGGTGTGCCAGCCAATGACAAATAATATGTCAGAAATTCAAAAAGAACTCATCGAACGTGATGTAGAAGACTATAATATTGTTGCTTTCTCCGTTGATCCTACCGTTGATACACCAGAAAGGCTATCCGAGTATATAGGTTATTTTGATATCCCAGAGGAATCAAAATGGCATTTAGTAACGGGGTATGACCAAGCCTATATTGAACAATTTGCACTAAACAATTTTAAAGCACTTGTTAAAAAGCCAGAAGAAGGCGATCAAGTAACGCATGGGACTACATTCTACTTAGTAGATGAAAATGGTATTGCTGTGAAAAATTATTCTGGTCTCTCAGAAGGAAACAAAGATGCTTCTTTCGAAACAATTGCTATCGATATGGAAGCATTGATTAAAGAGAGATTGGGAAATTAATTTTAGAAACTTAACTTTATCAAAGAAATATGCAGAAATTATGGAGTAAAGGAAATAATATTACTTATCTCCTGAAAAATATTCTTTAAGATTATTGATAAACAATATTAAATACTTATTATGATAATAAAAGAATCCATATGGTTTTATGGATTCTTTCGTTTTCTATAGGGTTTTTAGAGATTAAATTTTCTAGTACTTAATTCATCTAAACTTTTTCAATATTAGTAAAAAATATCTACTCTACTTCAACTTGTCCCATCATTCCATTCTCTTCGTGTTCAAGTAAATGGCAGCGGAACATAAATACTCCTTTGTTATTGAATTTCACAGCTAGTTTAAATGTTTGATCTGGTGGAATGGATGTGTCATTCCTCCCATCATATCTGGTTTATTATTGATTTCCCATATATACATTTCACCCTTATTTTTATCATACTTGTAATGTATCAAATAAATATGAAAATAATAGGCACTTTTAAAGCCGTAAGAAGTTTATATTGATATATTTATATTATATAAAAAAAAGAAGTCCCCGCTTTTTGAGAACATCTTTTGAACCTTAATATTTGTAAAAACTTTTGGCGTTACATTAATCTTCACCATGCCAATAAAATTCACTTAATACTTCAGCAAATGCTTCCGTAGAACGGTGAAGTTCTTCAACAGTATTATCTACACCGCCAATTTCTAGAATGATGGAATTTGGCGAAAGATCTTGATTATATACTCCATTTCCTTGACTACTACTTTTTTGTAAAATTCCTTTTGATAGTCCTGGGTATTGAGTATCTAACATAGTTTGTAATTCATTTGCAAAGGCAAGATTCTTCTCATAGTCTGCATGTCCAGTACCCACCACAAAAAGTAACCTAGCATAGTTTAATCCGTTTATTTCAATTGACGTATTTTCTTTTCTTAAAGAGTCACGATGCACATCAATAAAATAGTCCAAATCCCTGTTTTCATTTTGTGCAGCTCTTACTATTTCTCCTGATAAGTCATAGGAACTGCCATAATCTAAATTTTTTGTCTCTAATAGTTCTACAATATCTGATGTATCGACTTTTGTTCCTATACCATTACTTTCTATAGCTCTTCCAAGCATTTTCCCAACTAAAGTAATGTTTGCTATTGAATGATAAGCTTCTTCTGGTTTAAATGTATTTTTAAGATAGGGTAAAAAAGATTCTCTACTATGGGTATGATAGATATAAACTACCTCTTTCCCGAAAGTAGAATGCATTTCAGGTCTTTTGGGTGATTTCATATTGTCAAAAATAGCTTCTATGTTTTCAAATTTAAGTTCTCTTTTCTCAAAAAGACTCTTCATTGAGGGTTCATATTCATCTCTCTCAGGGGCACCTAAGTTTTTTTCCAATTCTATTTCTGTATTTTCATCAGATATTTTGCTGGATTTCTTTGACTCACTAGAATCTTCGTTCGATTCACTTTTATCTGGTAAAGAAGAAATGCTATCATGAATTTCACTGTTATTATTATTTTTGTTAGAATCATTAAAAAACAGTAACCATAGGAAACCAAGAACCCAAAGGAAAAACAATAATAATGCTAAATATAATAGAAGTACTAATAATGTTCTTCTTTTGGGTCTGCTTGCCTTTTTATTCTGTTTTAATCTTGGAGACATTTATTTCTACTATCCTTTCCTTACTCTCAATTGATTTAACCAATTTAAATACCTCTGCTTATTTCGTAGTGACAATTATATAAAATTTGGAACATCTACACATAAATAAGGTAAAACTTCATCTGACTATATTATTTAATTTTCATTTTCCAAATAAGAAAACAACAAATCAATATAGTAATAATAATAATTTTTACTTTTAGATTAAAGTGCATAAATCCATAAATTGTGGTAGCTTCAATTAGTAATGATGGTATTTTTCCAATTGTACTCGATACAACAAACAAGGTAGGTGAAACTTTGGAATAAGCAGCTCCTAAGGTTACTACACCAGATGGAATAAAGGGCATAATTCTAAGTATTAAAATCACCCAAAAAGCATTTTTCCCTTCAAGTGTCTTTAGCTTTATTAATAGGGAATGTTGAGATTTTTTTAACCTCCATTTTTTCAACCCTTTTCTATATAGCCAAAAGCTAATAATGGCACCAACAACCTCACCGATAACAGATACTATAAATCCACCATACAAACCAAAATATGAAAGATTAGCAAATGTAATAAAGGCACTAGGTAAAACACCCGTTATACTAATCATTGTGTTAATTAATAAGCTTACAAAAATAGAAAATACTCCAGTTTGTTTAAAAATCTCCATCATACTATCAACTCAATTTCATAAATTCTATCATTAACTAACACTAAGACTATGTACTTTTAATTATAAAACCTTAATTACAAGTGATATATGTTCGCACTTTTTGGCTTTTGAAAAAAACTCGTACAAAAACTAGGAATTTTTGCGAATAAATCATATGCTCAACACATTTCACCCCAATTAAACGAACTAGTTCCTGGTATCTCGCGTGGTGTAATCAGTAAAAAAGGAGATCATGTTGATGGCATCTATAATCAAAATCTCGCAGAAAATATGGTATTAATTGAGCTAGGTGGTATTGACAATCAGAAGAAAAAATCAATCGTACTTTATCAGTTCTTTCAAAAGCATTTCTACTTTTCTTCATGAGCCATTTCCTTCAGAAAATAATCCATCCTAAATTATAAAGTACACCTTGACCGTACAAGGTGTACTTTGATTAGAATTATTCAGGTGATAGTTCGCTTTCTGTTAACCATTTATGATTTGTCACTTCAACGCCTGTTGTGGAAATATAATCTACCATATAGACTGTCGTTTCTTCTGCAGAATCAATTGTTGCAGTTGCCCCCTGCATCCCTTCCATATGATTTGCATTAATCGTAACTTCATCACCTTGTTTAAATGGTTCTTCTCCTGCTCCTTCTAACTCTTCATGGATTACCCACTTATGATTTGTTACTGGCTCACCACCGTTTGTAGGAGTGTAAGAAACAGTATAAACGGTAGTATCATAAGCACCTACGATTGTAGCTTCAGCACCATTCATACCTTCCATATGATCTGCTCGAATTATTGCCTTACTTCCAACTGGAAATGCAGGATCTACTGATTCTTCTAATCCTTCTGGTATTTCACCATCAGGAGATTGATTCATTGACGAATGATCCATGTCCTCCATTTGCTCTGATTCTTCACTTTCTTCCATACTCTCCATGTCATGCTCTGACATTTCATTTGTTTCTTCTTGAGGTTTTTCACTTTGATTTGCCTCTTCATTATTATCACCTGAGCATCCGGAAAGAGCTAAAGCTGCAGTCAATGAAATGAGACTTATCATAATTTTGCTTGTCATTATTATTTCCTCCCAAATAACTTTCTCCAGTTTAATTTTTCCTACATCTCGAATTATAAACTTTTAATTTGCAGAAAATATGCAGAGTTACATCATTTATTGGTTGATTTAGATGAATTCAAAAATTAAAAACAAAGTTGGGTTTACTTATTGTAGTTCAACATTGTTTTTATACGTCTTTATTAAATTATCAATAGAACTCAGTATAGAAACCTTATTAAAAAATAAAGCATAATTGATAAGAAACCCATTCCTAAAAGCGAATAACAAATCCATTTAAAATCGTCCATTTTTTGCATTTTATTATACTCTTTATAGCTAATTTCTCCTTTAGCAAACCTATAACCAAAAGGATCAGGATTTACAACGTAACAGTTCTTATAATTATCTTCAAGAACAATATTTGCAATGAGCTCCTTACAATTCAATTGTTCTTTTAATTTTTCGGGATCTAAATATGTTCCTCTTATTCCTTCTACTCGAACAACTTTAAACAATGAACTCTTTTTTATTTCCTCGTACATTTGATATGCATGACTTTCAACAAAGTTATTATTAACACACATTAACCTCACCTCACTTACTTTTTCGACTCATTATTTATATTCTATTCACAGATACTAAGGACTTCTTATACTACTTAATAATAAAAAATTCGTCTAATAAGCCAGACAAATACATGACTTGTTAATCTTTCTCTATTAATTATCCATTAACAGCACAGATAATTGTACTAAGTGACATAATCTTTGCTCCAATTCATCGGTGATTTTAATCCCTCATCGATAAGTACATCTGTTGCAAGTAGAATGGCTATAATATTGTAACCAGTAGCCTATATCAAGTTTTGAATCATTTTTCTGCGTCTTGATTTTGAAAGTTTTAGAGTAATTCAAGTATATCTAATAATTATGCAGAATTTATGAAGACTATATTCGATATGCCTTCATAATAAAAAAGGGGAATCTCCATACAAGAGATTCCCCTTTCACTTTTGAAAACTTATCTAACTATACAGCCATCATTCTACATGTTTCAGCACATCTGTAACATACTTCTGCACATTCCTTGCAATGTTGATGATGTTCATGTTTATTACATGTATCACCACAAGCTTGACAAATCTCACTACACAAATGACAAATTTGATATATAAATGGACTATTTGTTTGCATCGATTTTGCTGCTAATGCACAAATATCAGCACATTCCCTTAATGTTCTGATACATTCAGTTAACATTTTAACGTTTTCCTCTCTTAAAAATGCGTCATAACATTTGTTACAGGATTCCATACACTCAATACATACTTTAATACACTCTTCAAAATTCATTTGCATATTAAAATACCTCCAATAATAGTTATAATTACTACTGTTAAAGTATTTACCCTAATTTTTATAATATACTCTTAGAGTTTATATACCCCAATAAGTAATTAAATCCAATAGTCCAATTATTACTAGAAGTATTCCTGCGAACTTTTGAATTACTCTTCCAAATTTCATACTTTTTTTCATTATTAAACTTCTTATATCAAAGTACCAAATTAACCCCAATATAATAATTAATGGGATGGATGTAGCAACGCCAAAAACTACTGGTAGTAAAATTCCATAAGATGTAGATATAACTGTTGGCATTAGCCATACAAAAAAGAGTACAAACATCGTTGGACAGAATGCAAATGCAAAACTAGCCCCCAAGAAAAAAGAGCCTAACTTACCAGTTTTAATCTTTGTGGGAATATAATTAGAAAGTTTATTTAAAAATCTTAATTTCATTATTCCTAGAAGTACAAATCCCGTTAATATTAATAGTGGACCAATCGTTTTCCGAATCATCGGAAAATACTCGGTTATTTTAGATTCAAAGGATTGTCCAAATATCCAAGCTAATAATCCAATAGAAAAATATACTACAACTTTTCCACCAATAAATGAAATAATCTCTCCCCAATTTTTATCAACTTGAATTGTACGGTTTCCGTACAAAGTAATCGCACTCATATTCCCTGTTAGCTGGCAAGGAGCAAATGCACCGATTAAACCAAGTAGAAGTGCAAAAATAATTGGGGAATGTTCATAAGAATTTAAATACAAAGAAATAGGTTGGCTAACGGCCTGACTAATTTGTGATAAAAAACTATACATTACTAACCACTACCTTATTCATTTGTTAAGTTGCCGTTTACAGCAAGTGTTTCCCATGTATTTCCTTGATTTTTTGTTTGATAAATTGATAAATTATTTGTCACTATTGTTACTTCTTTTTGATCATTTGGATTAATTGCAATATATATGATTGGATCACTCTTAGTTTCTTTCGGAATTTTAATATCCTTTACTTCCTTATTCTCTATTGTAAATATCTTCAAAGATACTTGTTGACTCTCATCAATACTCGAATAAATTCCTCCGTCTTCATTTAAAGTTACATACGTTACCATTTCATTGGAAATTAATTCAGAAAAATTCTGCCCATAATCATTAGATAAATAAATTCCTTCTTTACTACCGATTACAAGAAGTCCTTCTATTGATGGATGTGCAGCAAAATTGGATATATAAGATGAATTAAATCCATTTATGGCTACTTTAGTCCATGTTTTCCCTTCATCATTTGAATATTGTAAACCTCCCTCTAAACCATCCGTAGGAGTATCATTAAAGACATAAATTGTATTAGTATCATAACCCGCCGCAAGATAATGGAAATCAATTTCACCATAAAACGATAATTGTTCCAAACTAGCTCCTTTATCTGTACTTTTAATCAGTCCTAAAGGGTTTTTTAAATTGGACCCTTCCTCTGGGTGTCCACTTGAATAGAAGCCGTCTCTAACAGCTGCAAATCCCATATAATCATGTTTTTGACTATTCGCTACCTTCCATGTGTTTTCGTCAAATTGGTATAGTCCATTATGGGTTGCAACTAAAAAATCATTTTCTCCATTTGTATACCCTAGACCATGAACATGGTCAATTTGTTCATTTTTCACATTTTCAAATGAATACTCTTGTTCAGAATTACAAGCTACTAAGATGCTAGATAAGAATAGTAGTACTAATAAGATTTTTATTGTTTTCATTGTTATTTTCTCCCTAATTCCATTTATAACCGATACCCCATGCTGTCTTTAGAAAATCCGTAGTTGGAAATCCTGCCTTTTTTAGTTTGTCCCTCAAATTACGAATATGAGAATCTACTGTTCGGATATCTGTTTCAGTTTCGAATTCCCAAGCTAAATCCAACAATTCTTCACGCGTATACGTTTTATTGGGCCTAGATATTAACGCCTTTAAAATTAAAAACTCCTTTAACGTTAGTTGAACTTTTAAATCAAGATATTGTAAGGAATACCTTTCAATATCTAAAGTAAATTCATTGTAATGAATATTAAACTCTTTTTCTTCTTCTGGAAATCTCCTTAAAATTGCATGAACTCTTGCAACCAATTCACTTTCATCAAAAGGTTTTGTAATGTAATCATCTGCACCATTGTTTAACCCTTTTACTAAATCTTTTTTATCTGTTCTTGCTGTCAACATAATAATAGGAACATTTGAGAATTCTCGGATGGCATTACACACTTCCCAACCATCCATTCCAGGCATCATGACATCTAATAAGACAATGTGAATTTTCTCTTTTTTTAGTATTTCGATTGCATTTTTCCCACTTGATTCCTTAATGCAATTAATTCCTTGTGGTATCAGAAATAATTCAACCAGATCTAACATTCTTTGTTCATCATCTACTAATAGAGCTGTATGCATATTGTAAGAACCTCCAATTAAATCACTAACTTAAATGTACTGCCAACACCTAGTTTACTTTCTACTTCTATCGTACCTCCATGTGCCTCAACTAACTCTTTAACAACTGATAGTCCAATACCTGAGCCGCCATAAACACGAGAACGTGACTTTTCAACCCGATACAATCTATCGAAAATAAATTCAATTTCATCAGAGGGAATACCAATACCTTCATCACTTACCGAAATAACTGCTTTACCATTCAAACTATAAGCCTCTAATCGTACTTTTTTACCATTGCTGGAATATTTCAATGCATTATCCAAAAGATTAAATACGATTTGTTGCAATCGTAAGGGGTCAGCGAAAATTTGAAAGTTTTCTTTACTTTCGAAATCTAATTTAAGTTCTTTATTTATAAATGATGGCTCTACGAGTTTATATATATTATCTAGGAATGGCTGAGACCAAAAATATTCTTTATTAACTGTAAATGCATTTTCATCAATCCTTGCTAAATCAAGTAAATCTTTAACAAGATCCTTCATTCCGTCAGCTTCTTCAGCAATAATGGAAAGATAATGATTTCGCTCTTTCTCATTTAACTCTTTTCTCATAGCTACTTTTGCATAACCTATTAAATAGGTTAAAGGAGTACTTAACTCATGTGAAATCGATGCCAGAAATTCATTTCTTTCTTTTTTTAAGCGTTCTAAATCCTTTGCAAGCTTTTGAATTGAGATTGACAATTCCCCAAGTTCATCCTTACTTGCATATGGAAGTGTTACTTCGAAATCCCCCTTACTTAGTTTCTCTGTAGCCTCTTTCATATTAATTAATGGTCTTGTAAGGACTTTTGATAGGACTGCGTAAATAATTAGAATAATTACAATACTAGTTGCACCTGCTATTCCAAAATGCATAGTTAACTCATTCACCATATGATTTAATGAATTTGTACTTTGATACATTAGTACATAACCAGAATGCTCACTATTTTGATATGGATGTACACTCACGATATATGGTGAATTCTCAAAGTCTGATATTAATATTCCATCTATTTTTGACTTTTGTTTCAATACTTGAGGGATATAACTCTCAATGGTTTTATTATCCTTATCAGAACTGTTAATGATATCTCCTTCACTATTAATAATAATTACTTCACGATTATTATTATTTTCCATCAATACGATATGTTCGATTGTAGTATCTGAATAATTTTCAATTAAAACATCTCTATGGTTTTCCCCATATGATAACAATCTAGAAAATTCTTCATCGACTCTACTATGTATTATGTTTTGATGTAGATAAAACATTAAAAATAATTCCAATATGATTACAGCAGCAAAAAAACACAGTGTTAACTTTGTGGAAATTTTATTTATTATAAACACCCACCCTCTCAGAAAGCTTAATTATAATCTAAAAATATGAAAAAATTATGCAGATTTCTAATACCCAAAATATAATGTCAAAGTATATATAAAAACCTATGTATATGAGTTGTTCAATCGCTCTTAAATGAAAAAAGCACTTTCCTTATTCTAGAAAGTACCGAATTTGTTTAGGTATTAAATTGTTAAACCACCTCACACAGCTCAAAAGTTTAATTCAAGCTCTCCTTGGTAAAGTTATTGCTTAATAATACATATTCAACTTTGAAACTCTAGTATGTCACTACTAAACCAAAATCGTTTTTTATTACATTCTGAAATCTTCTAAAGGAAGAGTCGTGGAAAGAAAAGATTCAATAGCTACACTTGGTATATATCCTGATATTCTATCGTTATAAGGATTCTGGAACAATTTATATTTCTGAGACCTTCTATAATTTTGAAATGCTTCAAAAAGAAGTACACGATGTGTATATTGAATTTCATTAAATTTAATTAACCTTACCTTTGCATTTTCGGCTCTAAGTTTCAGTTCATAATCAATACTTTTTACACTTTCTGAATTACCGGTATTTGTACATATAACTAAGTCAAAATCATTATATAACTCACCAATAGCTTTCTTTTGTTCCTCTTGTAATTTTCTATGAATAATCAATTCATTAATTATATATTCTGAAATATATAAGTCTAAACGTGTATTATTTAGATTTTTTGTTCTTTTAACTTTAATTATTTTTTTTTCAAAATTTATATCTTCCCACTTCAAAGAAAGTATTTCTTTTTTCCTTATACCTGTAGATATTGCAAGTAAAAATGTAAGATAGTGTGATCCCATTTTACATTGATTTAAAAATTTTTCAATTTCCTCTACTGACCAAATAATATGACTCTTTTTCAATACTATTTACTCCTCCTATCCTGTGAATTATTATAACCAATTATTACCTATATCATACAAATATCATCCTCTTTTTTCATAATTTAGATATAATTTTGTCAATTTGCTCTTTTAATTGTTTTTAGTTAAGAATACTTTGAAAGATAGGGAAATAGTTCAGTTTGAGAATAGTAACAGTTCCTTAATTTTAGATATAGAAATGTAATAACATTAAAGTTAGTACTTAATAAAAATAGTGCAAACCCAAGAATGGTTTGCACTATCTCTTTGATATCCTCTACTTACTTTCTAATTTCACTCTTTGTAAACGTAGGGCGTTCAATACAACAGATACAGAACTAAATGCCATTGCAGCTCCCGCTACCCAGGGTGCAAGTAGCCCGATTGCTGCAATTGGAATCCCAATTGTATTATAAGCAAATGCCCAAAATAGGTTTTGCTTAATATTTCTCATAGTTTTACGGCTCATTAATATTGCATCTGCAATACTATTTAGGTCGCCACGAATTAAAGTAATATCTGCTGCCTCCATTGCTACATCAGTACCAGTACCGATAGCCATTCCGATGGTTGCTGTTGCAAGTGCTGGAGCGTCATTAATACCATCACCAACCATCGCTACCCTTTTACCCTGTTGCTGCAACTTCTTGACTTCTTCTGCCTTACCTTCTGGAAGTACTTCTGCAATTACGGAATCAACGTCAACCTCTTTCCCAATAGCTTGGGCAGTACGTTGATTGTCTCCAGTCATCATAATTACTTTAATCCCCATCTTTTGTAAGCGAGATATAGCTTCTTTGGAGGTTTCTTTAATGGTATCTGCAACTGCTACTAGACCAGCATATCGTCCATTTATGGCAACTAACATAGCTGTTTTTCCGTGCATCTCTAGCTTCTCCATCGTCGGAAGAATTGATTGGACTTCAATACCATATTGTTGCATCAGTTTACGTGTACCAATGACAACACCTTGACCTGAAACTGTTGCCTGTATACCATAACCCGGCATTGCTTCAAAGAACTGTACATTACCAAGTTCAATTCCCCTATCCTGTATACCCTGAACAATTGCTTGTGCTAGTGGATGCTCAGATTGCTTTTCTGCTGCACCAACTAATGATAAAAAATTACTTTCATCTTGATTGGTATCCAAAAGGACATCTGTTAATACTGGTTTACCATGTGTTACTGTTCCTGTTTTATCAATTACAACTGTGTCAATACCCTGTGTTTGTTCTAAATGCTCTCCACCTTTGAATAGAATTCCTAATTCAGCTGCACGGCCTGAACCAGCCATAATCGAAGTGGGTGTTGCTAACCCAAGTGCGCATGGACAAGCAATTACTAGTATCGCAATTAATACTTCAAGTGCTTGCGTAAAATCACCTGGATTTATCCAGATAATCCAAACTAAAAATGTGAGAATAGCTATAGATATAACAATAGGAACAAAAATTCCTGAAATTTTATCTGCCAAACGTTGAATTGGCGCTTTAGATCCTTGTGCATCTTCTACTACTTTGATAATTTGAGCTAATGCAGTATCACGTCCAACTTTAGTTGCTGCCATTTTTATAAAACCATTTTTATTTATCGTAGATCCGTATAAAATATCTCCCGTAGTTTTATCCACGGGTAAACTCTCACCCGTTAACATAGACTCATCAACTGCAGAAGTTCCTTCTAGTACTTCACCGTCAACCGGAATTTTTTCACCTGGTTTTACTAAAATTATGTCGCCAGACACTACTTCTTCTAATGGTACTTCCTTTTCAATGCCATCACGAATAACGATTGCTGTTTTTGCTTGTAGTCCCATTAATTTCTTTATCGCTTCAGATGAGCGACCTTTTGCTTTTGCTTCAAATAATTTACCTAATAAGATTAGCGTAATTAGTACAGCACTTGTTTCAAAGTATAGTTGTGGACCATGATGTGTACCACTTGTCATAATTGCTTGATATAAACTATAAAAATAGGCTGCAGAAGTTCCCATGACAACCAGTACGTCCATATTTGCACTTCCGTTACGTATTGCTTTATATGCACCAACATAAAACTGTTTTCCGATAATAAATTGAACTGGAGTTGCCAAAATCATTTGAATCCATGGATTCATTAATAACTCTGGAACATATAGGAACGATGTAAATGAAAAGTGTCCTACCATAGTCCATAATAGTGGTAAGGATAATATTGCTGAAATAATAAATTTACGCTGTTGATCTTTAATGTGTTTTTCTCGGTAGTCTATCTGTTCTTTGTCAACCTGCTTTTGATGTGCACCATAACCAAGCTTCTCTACCTTAACAATAATGTCGGTAATTGTTAATTCTGATGGGTTAATTTCAATTGTAGCTCTTTCCAGTGCTAAATTAACATTTGCACTTGATACACCTACCATTTTGTTTAGACCTTTTTCAATTCGTGTTGCACAAGCAGCACATGTCATCCCTGTGATATCAATTTCTACTTTTTGCTTCAATACACTATAGCCAAGAGACTCAATTTTTTTCTCAAAATCCTTTTCAGACAATTTTGAAGGGTCATACTTAATAGATGATTTTTCAAGAGCTAAGTTAACCGTTGCTTGCTCCACACCTTCCATTTTGTTTAGTCCTTTTTCAATTCGATTTGCACATGCTGCACAAGTCATTCCAGTAATCTGTAGACTCGCTTCTTTTAAATAATCAGTCATGATATTTTCACCTACCAATACCTTATAGGGGTATATTTTTTTGAAAAAAGGAGAGTGCTTTTTTAGCACTCTTATTTTACCTCGTATCCTTGATCTTCAATCGTATTTTTAATTTTATCAAGGGATACTTGTGATTCATTAAACTTAACATCTACTTGAGCTTCATTTAATTTAACAATCACTTCGTTAACACCTTCTAATTTTCCTACACTACCTTCTACAGCTTTAACACAGTGGCCACAAGACATTCCTTGAACATTTAAAGTTACATTTTGCATAATTTTTCTCTCCTTTTATTTAATATTAGACTTATTAACATACACTATAGGGGTATATTAAGATTAAAAAAATTATTTTTTCATGAGTTTTTGAATTGTTACTAGTAATTCATCTAAAACTTCTTCATCCCCTTCTGAAAGCCTATCTACTACACAACCCTTTATGTGACCTTCTAAAAGTATTTTAGCTACACTGTTTAATGCTGATTGAGTTGCAGAAAGTTGTGTAATTATATCATCACAGTACACGTCTTTCTCAACCATTCCTTTAATACCTCTGATTTGTCCCTCTATGCGATTTAATCGTGTTGTTAAGTCCTTTTTAACTCTTTCTGGATGATGACTCTTTCGACACGATATATTATTCTCTGTTTCATTAATTGCTTCATTTACTTTGTTTTCCAACAGCATACCTCCTATCTAAAAAAGACAATACCATACCCTAGTGCGGTATGTAAAGTCGAATTTATACAACCAATATATGCAAACTAAGAGTAGTTTGTTCTCCACTCAACAATCAATATGTGCTTTTTTACATAATAAAAGTCGAGGAATATTATAAAATTTAATATTTCTCGACTCACTTCAAAATAAGCTCAACTGATAAAACTATTTTCCCCAAAATTACATAAACGGATACCGTTATTTCGCTCAAATTTTCTTCATAGAGCTTTTCTAACAATCTATATAAAATATCAGGTTCAGATGTACCTTGTTTCAAAATAATACTTTCTATTAGCTGGTTTGTTTAAAAAAGCAATAATAACACCTGAGGGGACTCAGGTGTTTTATTGAACAAATTTTACCACTTCATGCTGTTATAATATTGGTTCTATTTAAGATTTTTTCGCTCGTTTCATACAGGACTTCTTTTACAAACTTCACCAGTTCTTATTTATCCCCCGAATAAAATAGTTAAAGAACAATTCCGATTCCTATGCCCATTTTCAGTTTTATATCATGAAAGAAATGTGATTTATTAAATGAATGGATGCTACGTTTGGCAATTTTTTCTTCCTCTTTAACCGAATTTAGTTGGGCATAATAATAGACATATCATCTCCATCATTCTTTAGGATTCAATATCCCTATAATCAAATACTTATTAAATACCTGCTGACTTCTCAACTTGTGCTTGATGAGATGGATCAGATTTACCATCAATATGACGGGCACTATTTCCAAAGTACACATCAAAATGACCGTTTATCCCGTTATCTTTGATATAATCCACATCATGTGGCATGAAACTCATACTGGCTGCGACTTTTCTCCCATCTATTTCTAATATCACTGCTCTAGGAGTCCATGAAAAACCGCCCCAAATGGATTTAGCAATATTCGAATCATTTGTGGTAAGTGTCTCTGAGTCGGCATGACTGGCTCCGATGGTTCTTTTGATGTAAAAACTTTTACCAGTAGCAAAATCGGTAACTTTAGCAACTTTATTAATTGGAAAGACATATTGGGCTTCAGTCCACCAATCTAAATACTCTCCGTGTCTCTCACTCACAACTTCTTTTACGGTAATGTTATGAACTGGGATTTTCAACTTCTGACCAATTGAGAGCATACTCGAGGATGTTAAGTTATTATCACGTAACAATTCTGCTTGTGGAATCCCGTATCGTACACTTAAATCCCACACATTATCCCCGGCAGCAACCGTATGGGTAGTGTAGGTAATGGTGTTGGTAGTTGTCTGGGTTGGTGCGTTTGTCCAGTTTGTCCCGTTTGGAATGGTTAACAGTTGTCCAATTTGTAAAGTATCTGCCCTTAAGCCGTTGGCTATACGTATTGCATCCACAGTCACCCCATAACGATTTGCAATTACAGATAAATTATCACCCGCACGGACTGTATATGTGAAAGTCTTTCTTTCCTCATTCGTTGTAGGCGGTGGAGTCGGGGCTTTTGTCTCATTAGTAGGTGTTACCACACTGCCGGACGGAATAGTTAATGTCTGTCCAATCTCTAAAACATCAGATGTTAGTTGGTTCGTTTGTTTTAGAGCACTGACCGTTGTTCCAAAACGGTTAGCAATTCCCCATAATGTGTCCCCAGCCTGAACAGTATGAGAGGTTCTGGTCACGCTTGGTGTTGGTGTTGGATTAGTTACAACATCCCTGCTTGTTGGAATGGTTAATTTTTGATCAATTTGAAGGGAGTCACTCGTTAGATTATTTGCACTCTTTAAGGCACTTACAGTTGTATTAAATTTTTGGGCTATACCCCACAAAGAATCACCCGCTACAATAGTATAAGATTTTGTAGTTTGTGTCGGAGCTGGGGCGGGCGTTGCTGCACTTACCCCACCTGCCATTAAAACTGGAATAATAAGTGTTTCTCCAAGGCTTGTAATATCACTTGTCATGTTATTGGCCTCTTTAATAGCATCCATGGTAACCCCATACATTTTTGCAAGAACCGTTAAATATTCACCTGTTTTAACGACATGAAAGGCTTTTGGGATGATTAAACGCTGATTGATTTGGAGGGTATCACTCGTTAGATTATTAGCTTTCTTAATGTTATCAACAGATATATTAAACTTCATAGATAAGCTCCAAAGGGTATCGCCTGACGCAACATGGTAGTAAAGCTGACTGGACTCTGCAGCTTGTGTTGTTGTGACATTTTGCTCTGCGGCCTGTACAGATGGTGTATTAGTAGCTAAAGGAATAGAAGTAACCACCATTCCGCCGAGCACAACTTTTACCATATTTACTTTAATGTGTGGATACTGCTCACGTAAGATTTGCTTCGCTATCGATAAAATATCTTTTCTTTTACTTGGTACAGTGTCGAAATCCGAAGAAAACTCGGTTAAGTGGTCATTTAGATAAATTACCAACGTATAAGTGTCATTTTGTGGGCCGTTTTCGATTATATATCTTTGAATATGTTCCACTCTTTTCACTCTCCTGCTCAGTAAAAATTTATTACAACTAGTATTCTTCAGTGGAGAGTGAATTATAATTCAAATTAATAATAACTCTAAAAAAGTACACGAACAGATTCGTTGCACGATTAGGTCAAATATCTATTATCCTTTTGTTCTGTTCAAGATTAATAATTTTGTAAAATACAACGGGAAGGTCTTGTATCTTATTAATTAGTTAGTTAGTTATTTTACTTGGCAATATTTTTGTCTTAAATGATGAATGGAACATGTTTTTCATATAAATAGCAAAAAAATGCTTGAAAGTATTCAAGCATTTTGCCATAAATGCTGCAACACCATAGGTCCTTTAGTGCTACCACATTGTTCGCAGCAATCTTTAATTAGTTCTTCCCTTTTCTTTTTCAACTCTAAAGTCTTCCAATGATTTGTAGTTGAACAATAGATTTTTTCATTGCTTCAGCATATGTATCCCACGTTTAGGTAACGCATCTTCAATATCGGTAACAGGGGTTACTATTTGCGGTTTTTTTCTGATATTAGATAAATTTTTCTGGAAATGGAGTATTTTTTATAAATTACGAATAATAAAGACTCCTAATCTGAATAGCATTTAGAAAGGTACTCTCTCTTCCTTATTTCATGATTTTAAAACGCAGATGGCAGCATGCGTTGAGATAAAACAGACTTGGACTCAAATCTGTATTTTTGGAAACTTTAATCAATCTAGATCTTATAGTATTAGTGCAAATTTAGAGGTTAATAATGGGGCAAGAATAGTATTGAGTTATGGCTATCTAAACAAAAATAGCATGACCAAATCCAAAGCAGAAGACCATAGGAACTTCAGAAGAAAGCGCCCGATTGTGGAGTATATAATTCCATTAAAATAAAAAATATCTAGAATCTACATTTAAATAGTATTCTTCCAAAAACAATCATTTATCATATTATCTCCAAACTGATTAAAAATTGAAATAATTGTATCTAGCCCTACTGTTTTAGCAAAGTAGATATATATTGGACCACTTGTATGAGTTCCACCATTTTTATTACAAGGAAATACAGTAATAACGTATTGGAATGAATAATTTTCATTTATTATTGGAGATTTTTTTTTCGTGTAGGAGAGTTGAATTTGTTTGATTGTTAGCATAGCAATCAAGTTTGTTATATGCTAACGATGATAAAATTAAGTATTGATTCATTTTTAATTCATATGAATAAACTTCAATTCGATTAGCTGTACTGTTCCAATATACTTCTGCATCTAAATTCTCAAAAAATCGATTGGAACATATGTAATGCCATCTTGAACCACCGAGGCAGTATTCATATGTCTTGCTCCACCATCTTGAGCTTCATTAACATAGCGATAGCTATATGTAGTACCAACCTTATGTATTACTTTTAATGATCTGTGAGGATGAGTCACCGTGATTGTTTGTGTCGATTGATTGCATGAAACTGTTAAACCAAGTTTTCAGTTATTGCTCTCAATGGTACCAACGTACTGTTGTTAACAGTAGCAGTCGAAACTGTAAGACTTTTTCCATCAATAGATTCTCCATCACTTAATGTAATAAAAGACCGCCTTCTCTAACGAGAATGGCGGCTACTATTTTTTTCATTATAAGCAGTCTTTAAATCAATTTTTAATCGTAGAATATACATTTTATGTTCGTACTATTTAGTTTCAACTACGCACTGCTTTATGCTTAACTTTTTTTGTCACTTTCATTTCACGAAGTTTAAGTTTTTCTGCTCTATACAAATCAACTTTTCCTTTAATTTGTTCTCGTTTATGTTTTTTCGATAACATACTAATAAATACATCTTCAACTTTATAACAAATAGTTTGATAAAGTCCCAAACCTATCATCCTTTACGCAATCATTTTTCTTACAACATAGAATCTTCTTCCTAACCAGGCAAGTACAACTACACCTAATCCACCAGCGACTGTTTGTTGCGTTTGCTTTACTTGTTTTTCATGATCTTGAAATCCTAATTCATAATAATATGTGAAAATTGTTTCACCTTTTTCATAGTTAGATGGAATTGACATCACTTCGCCTTCTTCACCTTGAGTAAAAGCGATTTCTTCAATTTCATCAACTATAGTATTTGAAAGAAAACCTTCCTTGTACCATTCCAAATATTTTTCTTTATCTAAATCAGGTTCTGCATACTCTACTATTGTAAAAGCTGCTTCATAACCTTGTTGAATATACATTTCTTTTAAGTCTTTTTGTCCTTTATCGTATCCACCTTCATAGGCTGTAACATATACTGTATCAACATTTGTGGGAAGAGAGTATAAATCATTTTTTCCATCTTTATAGCCTAGTTCACTGTATTCTTTTTTCTTCACTTCAATACGTTCGGTAACGGCTCTATTAAAAGCCTCTTCAAATGTTGATTTAAGACTCTCATGAGAAATATATTCATGAGGTATCACAATTTCATCTTGTTTCTGTCCCAGAGCAAATCCATCATTTGTAGCCTTTACTTTTTCAGATTCGAGTTTACTTTTCCCTTCATAGTAACCATTATTGTACCCATTCGCATATCCTTGTTTGAATGCATCTGAACCTTCAGTGATACTACTGTTAGCTGTAGCTTCTTTATACCCATCACTTTTCCCTTGAGAATAACCTTGATTATTCCCGATTTGTATATCTTGTTGCTCTTTATTGTATTGAATTTGTTCTGCACTGTTATTAATCTGTGTTTTGTCGTATCCAGTAGGCGCTTCGCATGGAATCCCATCATCTACATTTCCATTTCCCCAGCCATCTAAGTTCTCTGGATCATAGGTTGCAGAGTATCCCTTTGAATTCCAGTATTGAACCACCTCATCATAAGTTGCAAAATCTGAACAATCTTTGTCATTACTATTTGATGTAGAACTACTACTACTATTACTACTAGTAGAACCTCCACCATTATGATAATGGTAACCTGTACAAAGTCCCTTTGAAATGGACTTCTGAGAACAGTTATGTCCTCCACTACTATCCGTTCTTCCTGAGTGTCCTTCTACTACACTTTGTAATGGTAGCATTAGTAAAAATACCGCCAAAAAAATCACTAACTTTTTCATACTTTCCTCCTAAACTATCATTAATTTGAATATTAACATAAATAGGAATCTATTACATTATAATTATTTATTGTTAAAATAAGGGATATCAAAAGAATACTTCCACTTTTTCGTTACTAATAGAAAAGCTATTAAACAATTTATGAGATGTCAACTTTTGCAATGAAATAAAAAAATAACTATGTGTAATACCAAGATCATCTTATAGCTATTTCAAAGTTTTATTTAAACTGAACATATTTAAAGGTGTAAATAGCAGAAAAGCTCTCGATAATTAAAAAACTTTATTGAACTAGATTCTTCCGTTAAGTTCTAGGAGCTTTCTCCCCTACCATACCGGCCATATCATTATATTTCATATAGGATATAACCCATGAATCGGTCGTTATTGGCATACAAAAACCTAACGCTTTAGCTTCTTTAATCGTTACCTGTCCATTACCGTTTGTATCAACACAAGAGGTACCACCCTTTGTGTTTAATCAATTGTTGTTTTATCTTGTCTTACTTAACTAACGCGGCAGGTTAGTATAAAGGGAATTACTAATAATGTATAGAATTCAAATACAGTGAGGAATATCTTTATGTCTGCTGAGTAACTTTGATGACACTAGGTGGCTACTTTTATCATTTAGATAGAATATAAGAATGGAGGCAAGAAAATGGATTCGGGAGTAAAATTAAGTCACTATGGTGAAGAAAGAGATATTAATTTAAATGAAGAAGAAACTCAAGCGGTTAAAATGATATTTGAGATGTTAGAAGACACTGTCATTAATATCGACAAACTTGAAGTTACTAAAAAGAGTGATAGCTATGCGACTATAGTTTTGCGTGGTAATGACTGGGATTTCGATTTTGTAAGATTTAAGTTTACAGATCGAACTAAATGGATAGCTTTAAATCTTTCAAAGACTGACCGTGTAGCTTATAAAGACGATACTATCTTTGAGGCTCAGAAAAAGAAAACTCAAATACAATGGAAATCAGTATTGCAAAGTATAGAAGATTTAACAAAGTATAAAAATTTAATGGTCAACTCATATAGTGAGTGTATAGATCGAGAAAAAAACAATTTCCAATAATCACCTTTCATAAAGGCTTTAAAAAGACGAGACTACTTTATAGACCCTGTTAAATTAACAAAATTTGTATAGCCCTTATTCAACTAACAAGCACTTCGAATCAGTCAGAAGCGTGCTGAATATCGGACAACGATTCATTCCGATCAAGGATGGCACTATCAACACACTGTATGGGTAAAAACATTATGCCAGAACAAGATTTTCCAAAGCATGTCTCGTAAAGCAACATGCGCAGACAATGCGTGCATGGAGAACTTCTTTAGCTTACTAAAACAGGAAATGTATTATGGGGAACAATTAATCTCTTACGAAGCATTACAAAAGAGAATAGAAAAGTATATCAATTATTATAATAACGATCGTATTAAACAAAAACTGGCCGGCATGAGTCCGGTAAACTACCGGACTCATGCCAGCCAATTAGCTGCATAATAAAAACTCTAACTTTAAGGGTTCACTACCGAATTGCGCCCTTTTGTTGAAGAACATTGTTTTTACAGTGTTGTCGAAATAATCTTTTTCATTTCACTATAAAACCTCGGCTTGTCCGAAGTAACTATTAATTGAAAAGAAGAAAAATCATAATCAAAAGGATATAATATAGTTTCATTTTTATGAGTTTTAATTTCGTGAAAAAATCTACCTTCTTCTTTCCATCCAGATTCAGTCTTTCCTAAGTAAATACATGTACCCCAATGCTTGTGATTAAGCATGTCATCAACCTTAATTTCATTATTAAAGTCTCCTATTTCACCTAATATATAAGGGCTAATATTTTCCCTTATTAATCTTACCTCGTCATTTTCTTCATAAGGAAATTGGTCTTGGAATGCATCTATATATCTGATTAACTGGCTTTTAAATGGTCTCAAATTTTCTATAAATGGGATTTCTAATTCAAAACTTTTATAAGTTACAATATATTGCAAAAGGTATATTGCATCTATGTGGGAAAATTGAACTGAAAGTTTTTGACGAAAGTTATTCCAGCTTTTGTTTGCATTTTCCTCCCAATACTCCCCTTGCGCTTTAACGAACATAATACTCAATAGAGCAAATGAATGATTGTCTCCTAAATTTATAGCTTTTTTAATAAACTCCAATCCTTTTGCTAAATTCTTTCTACATCCCTGTCCTAACCACTGTATTATCCCTAAATATTTATAAGCATTTGGATTTCCCAAATTTGTAGCTTTTTTAAATAGAATAGCAGCTTCCTTATAATCTTGAATAACGTCATTTTTCCCGAAATAATAACATAGTGCTTGGTTGAAAAGGTC
>Ga0182745_1001622_pt1 | contig 21363 bp, 19 predicted proteins | sample eDN3rd30CKraftBY_FD_128523 | JGI IMG/M metagenome (GOLD analysis project Ga0182745, IMG submission 128523) | Enriched backyard soil microbial communities from Emeryville, California, USA - eDNA 3rd pass 30_C Kraft BY (version 2) (version 2) | ecosystem: Environmental > Terrestrial > Soil >...
GCTTTTTTAACAGAACACTCGCTTTCTTTTCGAGACATAGGTTTTCCAGAAGTAAAAGCTTATAACCAATATATTAAAGAAAAGTATGCAGCTAAATCAGCGATTAGAAAATTGGAGTTTTTCCGGAGGCTATTAGACTTTGGGTATGAAACACAATTTTATAAAGCGCATCTTTCCACTTGGATCTCTAAGCCAGTATCTAAAAAAGGACACTATATAATAGAAGAAACTCGTCATGAAGAAGAACAAACCCGTGTACAAGTTAGGGAATTAAATCAAAAAGATGCGGAATATCTAATCTCTTTCTTTCCTAAAATTGTGAAAGCTAAAAGGAATCGAGATCAGTTGGAGAAACGGAATTTACTGATTGGCTACTTACTATATACGACCGGACTTCGGGCAAGTGAACTTTTGAGCTTGAATTGGGGAAGTTTTCGTTACAATCGGCAAGGTTACCTATATGCTGATGTTATTGGGAAAGGAAAAAAAACGCGGACCCTCCCTATAAGAGAAGAAACGCAAGAGCTTCTATTTAATTATCGAAAAAGCCTTGGAGAGTCCGTAGAAATAAACATCGAAGACACCAGCCCACTCTTTTTCGCACTATATAATAAGAAAGAAACTCGTTTAAATAAAAAACGGTTAACTTATCCAGCCCTCTACAAAATTGTTAAAGAAGCCGTTCTTATGGCTGGACGAAATGCAAGAGTCACACCGCACTGGTTCCGTCATACTTTTGTGACCACTCTACTCGAGAATGATGTTCCATTAGCTGTGGTTAAAGATTGGGCGGGCCATTCGGATATTTCTACCACTAATATATACTTGGAACGTATAAATCAGGATAATACACATGTTCATTTAAATAAAGTGAAGATATTTAAATGACGCTTTATTTTTATACAAAATTCGTTATAAGAATAGAACCAGTAGTATCTTGAAAAATTAATAAATTTAAAAGACCATTTCCCACTCTTTAAGAGAGTCAGAAATGGTTTCTTATTTTCATGTATATATAATAGAAGAAACTCGTCAAAGATTATTTGACTTCTCTGTTTAAACATCAAAAAAATGATGTTTCTGAGCAGCTCTGTATTGCATTGGATGGACCCGTGGATTAGAAAAGAAAGTTAAATTCGTCTGAGAGTGAATTTCAGGAACACTAAATATAAAAGTTTTAAATTAGTTACTTTTTTCTCCTGATGAAGCACACATCCACTTATTTATTAATCTTTTCTAAACTATCATTTTAATCTCATTATCAGACTTGTTCATTTTCTTCTAATACAACCAACTTTCTAGCACGCTCCATAACTTGCAACAAAGTCCGATAGTCTTCTTCCACTTCATTTAGCTTGTGTTGTAGCCGATTATTCTCTTCTCGTAAAGTGTTATTCTGTTCCAATATTATTTGATAATTTTGGGAAAGCTGCTCTTTTTCTTTACTCCATAATCGTGAAGACCTATCCATTTTTGTCAAGAATAATATGGCCTCTTTCATCGTAACAGAAGATGAGGAGTCACTCACGTTCCGTAATTCATAACGAGTTTCTTTAATCTCATCTTTTGGAAATGTTGAAAGTACCTTGTCAGTGCCACGGTAAGGCTTTATCTTGTTTTCTTTTCTCTGCTTTTTTGACAATTCAATTCTTGATTTATATCGCTTGCGCAAAAAGGAATTCCAACGGAATCCACAGGCTGAGGGCGTTCTTGATAGTTCTCTACTTACCTCTTCAAACGCTTTAAGCTATGTGCTTCCATTTTGGATATGTCGCAACACTACCTCAGCCAATAATAAGTCCTCATCCTGATTCCAAGAGTCATGTCTTGTAATTGACATTTCTCTACCCCCAGTTCACGATTTTTCATAATATATATATGCATTTGCTAGGAAAAATAGAATATCTAGCGAGATGCATTCAAGCCGACTAAATCGAATTTCACCAGGAATATTCGATTTGTTCTCCAGAAACGAAATTAATTATAACTTAGAACAAATTTCAGACAAGAAACTAGTTTATAATTTTTCTTTTAACTTTAATTGTGTGACTTTTTTAAATTACCTTAAATAGAAAAATTATTATATTTAGAGTATTTATAGGTTAAAGGTTAGTCTTATATTCTATCGAGGAAATATTTGAAATGCATTTAGATGATATAAATGGTTCTAGCGCAAATATGACTTGTTAAACATATAGAATTTCCATATCCTTTTCATCTATGAATGATGATGCCACCCAAATAATCTATGTATAAATTCAATCTTACTTTGGACAGACTCCCTCCTTGTTGAAGTTGTCCTTTTTTCAGCCTATACATCGCTTCCACTACACAGAGGCTGTTCGAAATGTTTTTAGTCCTGCTCACTTCTTTATAAAACGATAATTTTGCTCCACTATCTTATTCCATCCGTTGTTTAAGTTACATACTACCAGGTATGAATTTCTCTTTTTTCAACTCTTCAATGGCTATAGGGTAAGCTAAGTTCTTACTACTGTCACAACACAAGGTTTAGGAACATGCCACAAAAGACCGCAAAGCCTTTTTAGGAATTATTTTGCAGCCTTGTGGTCTCTTATTTTGATTAGATAAAAATCGATGATATTTCCTTTCAAATCAACAGCACGATACAGGTACGCTTATTGCTCTTTTACTTTAATATACGTTTCATCAACTCTTCAGGGGTCATTGGTTTACTTGATTCACTTTTCTAATTCAAGAGCATCTAGATGAATCCAACACATAATAGTGGCGTTAACGATAGACAAACCTCGTTTCTCCATCATTTCCACCAAATCGAGAAAACTTAGTTTGTACCGTAAGTACCGTTTTACCATTAATAAAATAATATCAGGCTGATAAAACTTCTATTTGAACAAACTTTCCTTTTCCACAGATTAATGTATGAAAGCAAGGTAACGTGGGGTCTCATCTTCCCTATTAACTAAGGGGAAGAGCAGGCTTCTGTGTCGTGTTTTTTCTATACTATACGTTCACAAAAGTATGCTTAATTTTTATAATTCAGACTTACACTATTTTCTTCATTTTTTTCTCTCCTATTTAATTAATAGAAAAAAGCCGTTTTCAAACTACGAAAACGGCTTTTTATTCTAAGAGTAATAACTAGGTTACTTCTTCCACTCAATACTCTCCTGTTTCTCCCTGTTTACTTCCAGCTTAAATATATCAGGTCTTGCATAATGACCTGTAGAATCGAAATCAAATTGACTATAAGCTATTTGTTTCATATCAAGGTCAGCAAGAAGTATTTCTTCTTTTCCCCAAACAGGTTCTGCTACATAATCCCCCATTGGGCCAACAATAGCGCTTCCACCAGTACACATCACTTCTGGAGAAGATTCAAGATCAGCATAACAAGCTAAATCCTTAGGATACATATCTTTCGTTACATATTGATTACAGGACAAGACAAAGCATCTTCCTTCCATTGCAATGTGACGAATAGTGGACTGCCACGTCTCCCTTGCATCTGCAGTTGGAGCAATATAAATTTGAACACCTTGAGCATACATTGCCGCCCGAGCAAGCGGCATATAGTTTTCCCAGCAAATTAGTGCTCCTATTTTTCCATATGGGGTATCCAATACAGGTAATGTACTACCATCTCCTTCTCCCCAAACAATCCGTTCTGCTGCAGTCGGTTTTAACTTACGATGTTTCCCTAGTAATACTCCATCCGGACCGAAAAATAATACAGAACAATAAAGAGTGCCACCACTATATTCACTATCTCTCTCAATTGCGCCCATTATAAGGTATACACCTGCTTCACGTGCAGCTTCACCAAGTTGATCCGTCGTTTCTCCGGGTACTGGTATTGAGTTCTTCCAGTATCGATACCAATCTTTCCTACCGTTATCCGAACGGTTCCCTATTATAGTACCAAAGGACAAACCTCTGGGATATGCGGGAATGAAAGCTTCTGGAAAAACAACGATTTTTGCTCCTTTTTCACTTGCTTGTTGTATAAGAGTGATTGCCTTTTCAATAGTTGCATCCTTATCCATAATAATAGATGCGGCTTGAATAACAGCGACTCTTACACTTTGATCCGTACTTGCCATATACAAAACCTCCTTTTACCGATAATAAATATTTAATTACTAGAATTTTATAATCTTTCTAGTACATCTAGATACGTGCTGTATTTAACTATCCAACTATTTTAGCGACTGAGTTAGTATCTATCCTAGTTGTTCTTTTTCTTTATCACACGTATTGTTTTTAGCTCATTATCTTCCGCACCTTGAACAGGAAGGTCTGCTTCAATATTTTTTCTTGTATATTTTATATTATCCTCTGTAATAATCTCACCTGGTATGAAGATTGGGATCCCCGGCGGATATACCATTACAAATTCAGCAATGATTCTTCCAGCAGATTGTCCAAATGGAATCACTTCTGTTTCAGCATAAAAAGCATCACGCGGCGCTAAAGCAAGGGAAGGAATTTCAGGTAATAGAACGGAACTGTCTACCCTTTTATCCATCTGAACTTTATTCTCCCGTGACAGTTCTCTTAAAGCTTGTACAAGTGTAAATAAATCTTCCTCAGAATCACCCGGTGTAATAATACAAAGAATGTTATAAAGATCGGACAATTCAACTTCAATATTAAATCGATTTCGCAGCCACTTTTCAGCTTTATATCCAGTAATACCTAACTCTTTTACGGATATTAAAAGCTTTGTTGGGTCCATAGTAACTGCAGTACTAAATTCTAAAATTTCACGACCCATACAATATAAATGATCAATTTGGTTTATTTTGGAACGTATCTCTTCTGCTTTTCGAATAGTGTCCTCTAGTAATGCTTGCCCCTCAGTAGCCAACAATTTCCTAGCAACATCTAATGAAGCTAGTAATAAATAAGAGGTAGAGGTAGTTGTTAGCATACTTAAAACAGACTGTACACGCTTATGAGAGACAAGATTTCCGCGCAAATTCAAAATAGAGCTTTGGGTAAGGGATCCACCTAATTTATGCATACTTGTTGCAGCCATATCAGCTCCAGCCTCCATTGCAGATAATGGAAGCTCCCTATGAAAATGAATGTGAGCTCCATGTGCTTCATCTACAAGTACAGGAGTATTTCGGGAATGAGCAATTTTCACTATCTTTTCCAAATCACCAGAAATACCGTAATACGTTGGATTGATAACGAGAACAGCTCTTGTATCTGGATGTAGTATTAATGCTCTTTCAATAGATTCCGGTGTGATTCCATGAGAGACTCCAAAATAGGAATCCACTTCAGGATGAATAAAAATTGGAATGGCACCTGAAAAAACAATCGCACTCATAATTGATTTATGAACATTTCGCGGGACAAGAATTTTATCACCTGGTTCGCAAACAGACATAATCATGGCCATAATAGCTCCACTTGTTCCCTGTACGGAGAAAAACGTATAATCTGCACCGAATGCTTTGGCGGCTAATTCTTGCGACTCTTTTATAATTCCTTTCGGAAGATGCAAATCATCCAGGGGAGCTATATTTATTAAATCAATCGAAAGAGCATTTTTACCGATGAATTCTCTGAAGTCAGGGTCCATTCCATTTCCTTTTTTATGGCCAGGAATGTGAAATTGGACTGGATTTTTTTCTGCATGTTTTGTTAAAGCTGTAAATAATGGAGTTTCAAATTGGCAAACCAATTTTTCACGCACCCTTTCTTATGTTGCAAAATATAACAATCATAGTTGTAATAGACGTAAAAGTGTTCTTTAGATAAATAATGTCCGATATAAAAGGAACCAAATTCTCCAAAACGGGCACTGACTTCTTCCCTCTTTACACTTCTCAGATATATCATTCTGAAACACGTAGGGAAGTATTAGACAGTATATCTCACAAGATCATAACTTGTTCCTTGTAAAATCGGTTGTAGTCAGTTAAACCGACTCCCTCGTTTATTGCAAAATGGCTACACACTATCAAACACTACTGCAATATGATTAGGGATCGTTTAAAGTAGCTCTTTTAACTTATATTTTGGCAATATGAAATTGGCACTCATGGTCAAAAGGAACGGGAGCTAACTTTGCTTCCATCAGATGCGCGTCGAAATCATATTCACTAAAAGATGGTGAAGGGACCATAATCTCATCTTCAAATTCAAGATAGGTTCCTAAAATTTAGGTAGTCGTTTCATCTACCCCATTTTTAATAATTAATTGTTTAGTGGACAGTAATACGCAGGAAGCAATAACTGTCTTCAACTGAATGACATGTGTATGAAAATAATAATTAAGCTCATTAAGACTATCAGAGATTGCCTCGAGAGCTTTAGGCAACTGTCCCGCCTACTTCTCCAATTAATTTAGTATTTAAAACAAAAAACATATAGTGGTGAAAAGATAATTGTGAATCAGTTCACACCTTTAACTACAAATCATTATTATTTAGTCATATATGGATTTTTAATAGAATCCACTTCTTAATAATAAAAGATTTATAATTTTTATAACCAGCCAATCAGATGGTTTTTTAGCCATCCATTTTTTAAAAAATAAAAAGAAACAACCATGACAATATCATGAAGTTATAGAAACCTCAAAAATAATGATAGTGGATCTCCCAAAGTTTACTTAGTCATTTTCTTTATATTCATCGCAGTGAAAGTAGGTATCGGCTGCATCGATAACTTTTTAAGTCTCTTTAATATTATCAAACGCATATATTCATGTTTTCGGAAGAACATTCTGTTATCTACTAAGTATTTCATAATCACAGTAATTTTATAAACTACATTTGGGGCAACAGTTTCAGGCTTTCCAACTTTCTGAATTACTTGTTCAGTTAATAGTTGTTCTAAAAGATACGACTGTTATGTATGTTACCCGGTATTACAATCGCTCCAAGCACAAAACCCTTACATTCCACGACCACATAAAGGGGACAAGTAAACTGTTTTGTATGTTCATCCTTCACATAATACCTATTCTCTGAATCACTTGGACGACCTATTTCTGAATACATATCTTTCGCCAAGTCATAGATGAAAGATAAATCAATTACCTCCTCTATTTTTCGGACCGAGTGGTTCGCCGGCACCAGTGGATTTAAAGCAATCATTTCAATTGAACCTCGTTAAATGGAATTATGTTTCGAAAGTATTATCGTCACCTCAGGATATTTCTTATTTCACATTTAAAATAAAAAAGCTGACTCAAAAAGTCGTTAATAAAAACCTTTTGAATTAGCTTTTTGTTTTATCTTTTTTGTGGTTATTTCTGGATATAACATATCCTAAAAGTAATAACTTTTTGGACATCCACTTTCCTTCTGCTCTATTTAAGAAGTCAACATTTTAAGAAGCTATTACAACTGATTTTGATTGTTTTTCAGGATAACAAAGACTTGCGACAATTCCCCGCTAGCTAATCCGTTTATGTTCCATCGCTTCTTTTCTTATCTTTTGGGTAACAGTTAAATTAGGCAAAACAATCCTTTCTCACTATACATATTCCAGCTTGGAATATACTTTTTAATAATTCCCATATGTCTTTACATTTCGATTTAGCTTCCAACTTCCAACCCCCATATACCACGTCCTCATTATCAAATTGAAGCGTCAAACCAATTGTTATTTTCCTACTCATTATTTTTAATCTGCTATACCTTTTATTAAAAACAAAACTTAGACAAAAAGTAACCTATCGTTACAACAATAGGTTGAAAAGTCACATAATCGGCTAAGAAATAAACCAAATATATACTCCAAGGGCAGTTACAGCCAAGGCAATAATGACAACATAAATTAAAGTTAGATTTGTAAGATTTCTTTTTGTTGAGCTACTATAGTTATCGTCACCTTTCCCCGCAATTAATAGTGTTGAAACAATAGAGATTATTGCAATTATGATTACCAAAGCATACATAACCTTCATGTTCCACCTCTAACACGTTTTATTTATAGCATGAATTGAAATAGGATTAAGTAAGCCGCAATGTACTGCACACTTATATGTTAGTAATTATCTTTTTTGTAAATTGATTCCTTGTAATAACTATATTATAAGGTAATTGTATTAATAAATAACCATCCATTTAACAATTGTTTTAATCATCCAATCCCTTCTCAACGTTATTATTTATATCTCTTTTTACACTCAATTACCGATGAAATATAGATTAATTCACATGAAATCAGTTAAATCTAACTCAAAAATTTTTTTTACTTTCTTGAATACTTTGTGACAAAAATCACGTTCTCTTGCCTTTTTAAATTTGCGCAACTAATATAAAACTCAATTGTGAATCAAGCAACATATTAACTCATTATTATTAGTCTATGAAACTTCAAAATCATAGAAAGGGGTTTGTCCATGAAAAAAAAATGGGCTATTTTAACCGCAAGTTTGAGTATGGCCGTTATATTAGCAGGATGTGAACCTTTGTTAGTTTTTGATCCAAAAGGGCCTCAAGCTCAAATACAAGCTAAGGATATCATGTTATCAATCTGGATTATGTCCTTTATAGTGATAATCGTGTTCGCAATCCTAGCTTATATGTTAATGAAATATCATACATCTAAACAAAGACCAGACTATCGCCCACCATACATTGAGGGCAGTATTCTCGTCGAGGCCATATGTGTCGGGATTCCGGTATTAATCGTTATATTCCTGTCAATTGTTTCTGTTCAAAGCAACTATAAAGTGGAATCAACACCGGCAGTATATAAAGATAAGGAACCACTCATCATTTACGCATCTACTTCAAATTGGAAATGGCATTTTAGCTACCCTGAAGAAGATATTGAAACAGTAAACTATTTATATATACCAGCAGGTCGTCCACTTGAATTTAAACTATATTCATACGGACCGATTACAAGTTTTTGGATTCCACAACTTGGAGGACAAAAATACGCGATGGCAGACATGGTTAACACATTACACTTAGCTGCAGACGCCCCTGGTGAATTTATGGGACGAAATGCAAATTTTAATGGTAAAGGGTTCGCGGAGAATACTTTCAATGTTACGGCAATGACCCAGGACAAATTTGATCAATGGGTAAAAGAAGTGAAAGAAACAGCTGAACCATTAACAAAGGAAAAATTTGAGGCCTTGTTGGAACCAGGGCATGTTGGTCAATCAACATACACTGGAACACATTTGACTTTCCTGCCTGCACCAGAAGGTGAAAATGGGGGACACCAACATGGATCTTCTAAATCGAATGATTCTAACAATCACTCTTCCGGTCAACCTTCTAATTCTGATGATGGAAATTTCAACCACAAAAACCATTAAGCTGATTGGAAAATTAGAATTGTAAAAAATACAACAATCCCGAAAGGAGTCACAAAGAATGGAGTTCTTTGAACGTTTTGCAATCCCTCATCCAAGTCCTGCCATTTATGCATCAATGGTTGCAATCGGTCTAACTGTTATCGCAATTGTTGCCGGCTTAACTTATTTTAAAAAGTGGGGATATCTTTGGCGTGAATGGTTAACAACTGTAGACCATAAACATATCGGAATCATGTATTTAATATCTGCATTACTCATGCTTTTCCGTGGTGGGGCAGATGCAATTATGATACGAGCCCAACTGGCTGTACCAGACAACAAACTGTTGGATGCTCAGCATTATAACGAAGTTTTCACTACTCATGGGACTGTTATGATCATATTTATGGCTATGCCTTTTATTATGGCTTTCATGAACTATATAGTTCCATTGCAAATTGGAGCCCGTGATGTGGCATTTCCACGGTTAAATGCACTAAGTTTTTGGTTATTCTTTATGGGTGCGATGCTAATAAACATCTCTTTTGTCATTGGTGGTTCTCCAGATGCAGGTTGGACTTCTTATTTCCCACTTGCTAATAACGAATTTAGTGAATCAGTAGGAACAAATTATTATATGTTCGCTTTGCAGATCTCTGGACTTGGTACATTAATGACTGGTATTAACATGATTACCACGATTCTTAAAATGAGAGCACCTGGTATGACATTAATGAAAATGCCGATATTTACTTGGTCTGCGTTAGTAACTAATATTATCATTGTTTTTGCTTTTCCTGTATTAACGGTGGCACTTATTATGGGAACTATGGATCGACTATTTGCAACGAATTTTTTCACGTCAACAAATGGCGGTATGGATATGCTTTGGGCCAACTTCTTTTGGGTTTGGGGACATCCTGAAGTATACATTTTAGTTTTACCGGCTTTTGGAATATACAGTGAGATTATTTCTACCTTTTCTGGAAGAAACCTGTATGGATATAAATCAATGGTTGGCTCTATGTTGATCATCTCATTCCTTTCATTCTTGGTTTGGACACACCATTTCTTTACAATGGGACAAGGAGCTCTAACCAACAGTATCTTCTCGATTACTACAATGGCCATTGCCGTGCCGACCGGGGTTAAAATTTTTAACTGGCTGTTTACGCTTTGGAGAGGAAAAATTGTTATTACTACTGCGATGCTTTATTCCTTGCTATTTATTCCGATTTTTACAATAGGGGGAGTTACTGGAGTTATGCTCGGAATGTCAGCGGCTGACTATCAATATCATAATACGATGTTTCTAGTAGCCCACTTCCATATGGTTATTATTCCAGGTGTAGTATTTGGTATGCTTGCTGGTCTCCATTACTACTGGCCAAAAATGTTTGGCTTTATTCTTGATGAAAAAATTGGAAAATGGACTGCTTGGATCATCTCCATGAGCACTTTATTAGCATTCATGCCGATGTTTTTCTCTGGTTTAGATGGACAAGCTCGCCGAATGTACACATACTCTGAGTCTACTGGTTTTGGAATATGGAATATGATTTCGTTTATTGGAGCAATTGGTCTAGCGATTGGATTTGTTTTAATTGTTTACAACATTTACTACAGTACTAGGTATGCTTCCAGAGATATTAGTTCGGATCCCTGGGATGCACGTTCACTTGAATGGGCTACTCATAGTCCCGTACCGGAATATAACTTTGCCATTGTGCCACATGTTACGTCAACTGATGCGCTTTGGGACTCTAAGTATAATAATCATGTATTATTCCCTGGCAAATATGAAAAAATTCATATGCCAAATAATAGTGGTATTCCGTTTATCCTATCCTGCATTTTCTTTGCATGGGGTTTTTCATTCGTGTTTGGTATGTGGATTCCTGCTATTATTACAACGATTGGAATCTTTATTTGCCTCGGGCACCGTTCATTGGAAAAAGATTACGGACGTTATATCTCTGTTAAAGAAATCGAAGAAACTGAAACGAAATTGCGAGGTGTTTAATAATGAAAATCAATCACTCGCTGCCACTTGAATATAGTACACATCAAAATCAAATGAATATTTTAGGATTTTGGGTTTTTCTTGGGGCCGAAATTATGCTTTTTGCGACGCTTTTTTCAGGTTATTTTACTTTAGTTAATCGGACTGGTAACGGCCCAACTGGTGCAGATATTTTCGAAATAACACCTATATTGCTTGAAACAATGCTCCTCTTAACAAGTAGCTTTACAATTGGATTAGCCATTCATGCTATGCGATTGGGTAACAAAAAAGCTATGAACGTCTATTTTGTTCTTACTCTTCTTCTCGGTTTAGGATTCTTAAGTCTTGAAGTCTATGAGTTTATACACTATGTTCATATTGGTGCTGGACTACAAACTAGTGCATTTACGGCTGCTCTATTAACTTTATTAGGGACACATGGAGCGCACGTTACATTTGGTATCTTCTGGGGACTGTTTATTATTGGGCAACTTAAAAGTCGCGGGTTAACCCCAGAAGTAGCCAACAAATCTTTCATTTTCTCTCTTTACTGGCATTTTCTAGATGTTGTTTGGATCTTTATCTTTAGCTTCGTCTACTTGAAAGGAATGATGTAACAATGAAAGAATTATTACCTCTTAAACAGGTAATGGGCTTTGCCTTCTCAATGATTCTAACATTCATTGCAGTAACTGTATATTTCTCAAATATGTCTTTTGCTACAGGGATGACCGTTCTTTTAGTTACTGCATTCTTGCAAGCAGGACTTCAACTTGTCGTGTTTATGCATGCAAGTGAAACCGAGGATAAAGGGGCTATTTATACAAACATCTATTATGCATTAGCCATTGCTCTCGTTACCGTCTTCGGTACATTGCTTTGCATGATCTGGGGTTATATATAAAAGAGTGTTATGCTAGGCACTCTCTATGATGGAAGTGCTTTTCACAAAAAATGATACGCTAATAAAAAATCCTTTTAAATTAGTATTATGACCAAAAACCCTTGCTATAGCAAGGGTTTTTCTATTTTATATATCAATAATTCTGTTTATTTCTGCAACTTCTGTATTTTTCAATTGTTTCTGTATTTAAATCTTTACATGTAGGGGTCCAGCCGACAAAACGCGGATATTATACGCTAAGGAATTTTTTAGAAGGTAAAACCCTGATTTTTCTACGCTAAGCAGAAAAATCAGGGTCTTTTACTTCCTAAGTGGACGTAGGGAGTGTATCGAGTTCAAAATCTCAGGTATAAATGAATATTCACCCAAAAAGTTAATGTGTTCCCATCCTAAAGGAGATATATGAGGTAGTAATTCCTCTTTATATTTTCCTGTCATTTTCGAATGTTCAATTGCTTGCGTCAAATACACGGTATTCCAAATGCTGATGGCATTAATAATTATATTTAACGAGCTGGCACGCTGTAACTGATCTTGTATCGCTCTTTCTCTAAGTTCTCCATGTTTTCCGAAGAAAATAGCTCGTGCCAAGGCATTCATGGCTTCACCCTTATTTAATCCACGTTGGATTCGCCGACGTAATGTTTCACTAGAAATATAGTCTAATATAAACAAAGTTTTATCAATACGTCCCATCTCTCTTAATGTAGTAGCAAGGCTATTTTGCCGAGAATAAGAACCTAGCTTTCCCATGATGAGAGAAGCAGAGACCGTTCCTTTACGAATGGAATGTACCAACCTTAATACATCATCATAATTTTCCTGAATGATCTTGGTGTTAATTCTTCCACGTAGCAACTTCTCCATTTCTGGATATTGGTCTGGCTTTTCAAATGAGTAAAGTTTTGAATCTGCAAGGTCTCGTAGTCTTGGGGCAAACCGAAATCCTAACAAATTAGTTAGTCCGAATACTTGATCTGTATATCCGGCCGTGTCTGTATAATGTTCTTCGATTTGCAAATCGGTCTCATGATGTAATAAACCATCTATAACATGAACAGCGTCTCTTGCGTTTGTATTAATCACTTTCGTATAGAAGCTAGAAAATTGGTCACTAACAAAGCGATAAATGGTTGTACCTTTTCCCGTTCCATAATGTGGATTTGCATCAGCGTGTAAGGATGAAACTCCTACTTGAACACGCATTCCATCTGAAGAAGAAGTTGTACCATCCCCCCAGTACGACGACAAGCTCAATTGATGCTGAAAATTTACCAGAACGGCTTGTGCTTTATTCATGGCATCTTCATATAAACGCCACTGTGAGGCTGTGGACATTTGCCGGTAAGAAACTCCTTGTGTTGCTTCTGCCATCTTAGTAAGACCGATGTTTGTTCCCATAGCCATAATCGCTGCCATGATCGCTGGCTTTTCTTCTTCTTTTGGAGGATGCAGCGTAGAAGCATGAAGAAACTGCTTGTCGAATCCCGTCCAACTTGCTACTTCCAAAAGCAAATCTGTCAACTTCACACGAGGTATCAGCTGATATAGAGATAAACTATATTCTCGTGCTGTTTCTGGAACGCTTTTCTCCAAACGATGGACATGCAGCCGTCCGTCTTCAAAGTTAACCCCATCTAATTCTGTGATATTCGCTTTAATCCATTCAAGCCGATTATGTAATGCATCGATTTTCCCTTCCAAGTATTCCTCAACAGAAGGTGGTGCGGTAAGTTCATTAAGGTGCTTGTTTTGCTCCCATGTTTCTTTTGTCACTAAATAATTATCAAAATCTTGATGCTGACGACTTCCTTTAATAGAAACGGTACCTGAGCGTACAAGATTTCTTAACTCGGTAAGAACAGCCATTTCATAATATTGTCGATTTATATTCCCATCATCATCATAAACGTGCTTTTGCCAGCGATTCGAGACAAAATCTAAAGGAGCACCTTCTGGAACCTTTCGTTTATTATTCTCGTTCATCTCTTTAATGGTCTCAATAGCTTGAAGCAATGGCTCGCCTGATTTTGTAGAAGTAAATTCTAAGAATTCTAACAATGTTGGTGTGTATTTACGTAAGTAGTTAAAGCGAAATTTTAGTAAGTCTAAGTAATCGTAATCCATTGGGCGTGACAATTGTTTAGCCTCTTCTATAGAGTTCACAAAGTCCTCCCAAGACATAATGGCTTCTAATGCCTCAAATGGGTCCTTACCTTGTTCTTTTGCCTGTATCAATGCTGTTCCCAAATCGGCAAAGTGAATAACCTTTTCATTTACTGATTTGCCATTTAACTTCTGAATCTCTTCTTGAGCCTTACGTCCTTTTGACAACAACAAGGTAATTTGTCGATCATGTATCTCAAAGGCATGATCGGTAAGGTTTTGGCTAAGCTGGAGAAGATGTAAAATTAAAAGTGCAAACTTCTTACTTTCTTTAAACCTACGGAATGAACGAGGTTCATATTTGGAACCTAAGCGTGCTAACTGCAGGATCCTATTTGGATGAATTTCTTTAATATCCACATTAAGTTGCAAAGCTCGTATGACTTGAAGACGTTGTATAACCTTTAAGAAAGCATCCGGAGAAGATTGACCTGTAACTTCTCGTAACCAAGCAAGAGGTGTCTTTGAGTAGGTAGAACTTACATCAAGTAAGTGATCTAACTGTGGTTTTTGAGATTCATTTAATGTAGAGACGATAGATTTATAAATTCTCTCTTCCGCCCGTTGACGTGCCTCCCAAACAATCCTTTCAATTGTTGTCATGGCTGGCAAAATTACTTTTTGTCTTCGCAATTCTTCAATTGTAGTGCGAATCAAGTAATTAGTACTCCCGTTCTCAAGAGCCCGTTGAAGAGTATATTGTGCAATTATTCGATATAGCCCAAAGGATAAATTTTGATAGCCATAATGTTGCCGTAGTTCCTCTAGGTGTTCATTGCGAGTTGCTATCCGTTTTGCATATTGTGTATATTCTTGAGGGGAGACATCAATTTGTTTCGCAATATAATCGAGCATCTGGCTGGGAATGTCTTTAATCTGAAATAAAGTCCAACCCGGATACCGAAGGACAGCGAGCTGTAAGGCAATCCCTAAGCGATTATGGTCTCTCCGGTGCTTATTAATAAATCCAAGATCTTCTGAGGTAAAAGTATAGTGCATTTCTATACCATGTTCAGACATGTCGTCAGAAATAGACATAAATATATTTCGCTGATCAGGGGTCAATAGTTCTTTCCCTCTCATGTTACACCTCCTCGTTGGATGGTTCTTTCTTTCCCAAGTAACGATATAACGTTGTTGCTCCTATTCCTGTGGCTTCTTTAATTTGAGATAAGGAGTAGTCTTTGCTTTCATACATCTTCGTGGCCAGCATGATTTTTTTTAATTCGACCTTTGGTCTCCCTCCATTTCTTCCCCTAGATCTGGCTGCTGCCAGTCCATCTTTCGTTCGTTCACTAATGATATCGCGTTCTAATTCAGCTATGCTGGCCAACATTCTGAAAAAGAATCGCCCCATAGCTGTTGTTGTATCAATTTTATCTTGAATAGACACAAAATGGATTTCCTTTGCTTCAAACTGTTCCATGAGTTCAATTAAATGTTTGGTACTCCGACTTATACGATCTAATTTATAGACGACCACTGTATCTCCCTTACGCAGAACTTTAAGAAGCTCGTCCAATTGAGGACGGTTTTTTCTTTTTCCTGATTCTATTTCTTCAAAAATTTGATCCACTTCATAATGATTCAAAGCATCTATCTGTAGTGATAATGACTGATCTTGCGTACTTACCCGTGCATATCCAAATTTCAACAAAATACCCCCTTACCTAATACATTTACTATACCAAAAATGGTGTTGAGATAGATATATTGGTAATTTGATTTTGGTTATATTTTTGGTTATACATTTTAATAGTTTTTGATTATTTTCGGAGGGTCTCCTTTTCATGACCAAAAACGGTCGTTTGTGGTATCGTCTTATAAAAAGATAATGGATATTTATGTTAAGATAAATAAAAGATTGTGAAAAGGTGTACTTACACTAACGGAGCAGTTTAGTTTAAGTATATTCCTTCACAAAGTTAGAAAAAGCTGATTTTACAAATTAGGAAAAATCAGCTTTTTCTATTATTAATTTTTAAATCAATCTGTTGTCATTAAACCTCAATTACTTACCCGTGTGTTCGAGACTATTTGATTACGACCGTAGGAAACTGCTGCTACAATAGCTGCAAACGCTACTGATGCTGCACCAAACCAAGTGATCGCCATGACTGACAAGCCTTCCACGGCAATTCCTCCAATGCCAGCACCGGCAGCAAAGCCGAATTGCACAAATGAATTGTTTAGGCTAAGGATTATACCAGAGGCATCAGGAACAAGAGAGACTAAGTTAAAGTTCTGAGGGGGTACAAACGTCCATGCCACAATCATCCATAACATAAGTAACACGATGGTGACAATAACCAAACCAGAGAATATTGACAGTAATGCGAGGGAAATGGCTTGGATACCCATTCCTCCGACAAGCGCCATGTCAATTACGGAAGGTCCTTTGCCATCTTCATTCCAAGCACCTTCTACTTGATAAGCTGAAGTAGAAGCTCCCCATAAAAATCTTTTGGAAAGGGTTGTAATTGTTTATGATGCATGCTGCATACCCCCTGATTTATCTAACATTTTGTGTTGTTACATGATGATTAATACTATTTTGTTACATACTTCAACCATAGCCCACCATCGTCAAGTTTTTCGATTTCTTTCAAAAAGAAATTTACTGGATGCTGATTTGTTAGAAAAGAGCTCGTTTCAAATAGCGTCACGGAATTAGATGCACCATCTGCAATTGGAACTAAAATCAGACTCAATTCATCAATTAAATCTACATTCAAAAAGGAGCCATTTAAAAAGCCCCCGCCTTCTAGCATTAATTTATCGATTGCAAAAAGATTTTTTAGCTTTTCCACTACTAGACTAAAGTTTAATCGTTCTTTTCCACCGAAAATATAGGATATACCTACCTCCCTCAGATGAGCCAGGTATGCATCAGACACTTGCTCTGTAAGGACTTCTACTATGTGATCCTCCAACCTATTCTCATTCCATGGAGCAATTGAATTTTCTGTCCATCCTAATTTCCCAGAGGGATCTACTGCTATGGCATAACTCTCAGCATCCTTATTTGCGACGTAATCTGTTCTAGGAATCGACGTAATGTTGTCATGCTTTAAATCTAATTGATGTCCTAAAGTAAAGTGTTCTTCCATGGTAACCCTGCCGCACATCCATGCTTTACATCCGTAACGTTCATGAATTTTTTCGTATTCTTCTGAAAAGTGAGCTCCTCGTTCCGTTTTCAAATAATCTCCAACCACTTTCCCATCCAATGAAGTTAGCATGTGGCAGATAATATATGGTCTTTCCAATGTGATTCCTCCTTTAAACTATAAAATACTGCCCCAAATGACCGGTCAGTTTATTATTTACGTTAGTACCTCATCAGACAAGTTATGCATCCTCGTAAGCAAGGGATGTAGACAGATCACGATAGGCATTAATCTGTTGTTGCAGTTCAGCGACCTTCTGCTCAGCACCGGCGATTGCATCAGTACCAGCTATAAAGCGAGCCGGTGGTTCCTCTTGACTTGCGATGGTGATTAGAGCCTTAGCGAGTTTGACAGGATCACCTTCCTGATTACGATTCTTTTCTTTAAAGAAATTCTTGAATTGTTCATTGCGCTCGGCGTAATCATCAATAGATAATTGAGCATAGAATGTTGATTCTGGTTCTAAAAGTTCGGTACGGAAGAAGCCTGGGTCAACAATGATCGTTTTGATTCCGAATGGAGCGACATCGAAACGTAACGACTCCATCCAACCCTCAAGACCGAACTTCGAAGCTGCATAAGCAGCATTGAATTCAAACCCAGCCAATCCAGCAAGAGAAGAGATTGAAATTATGTGTCCAGAACGTGCCTTACGCATCACTGGCAACACGGCACCGGGTGACGTTCATCGGACCAATGAGATTGGTTGTTATTTGACCTTCTAACTGCTTCGGAGTAAACTCCTCGAAAAAGCCACCATAGAAGTTACCTCCGTTGTTGACCAACACATCAATGCGTCCAAATCGGTCAACTGCCAACTTGACAGCAGCCTCGCAATCTGTTGGGTCAGTAATATCCAGTTTCACGATTAATAAATTTTCGTGATCGCCAAGGACTTTAACTACCTTTTTGGTATTACGGCCAGTGGCGACGACTTGGTAACCTGCGTCAAGAGCAGCTTTTGCGAACTCCACACCCATTCCACGTCCAGCACGTTAGAAAAAATTTCTTTCTTCCCAACATCTATTAAAGAGCTTGTTTCGTTGGACGAATTATAATTTCGCTTACAGAAACAGTTTCAGGTGTGCTTATGGCATAAGCTACTGCTTCTGCAACATCCTCTGACTTTATTCCGAAACCTTCTGTACGTGCACTTGTCCTCGCCATTTCTTGTGTTTCCGGATCATTTATAGTGTTATATAATTCAGTATCCACCGCTCCCGGAGAGATAATGGTGCTACGAATATTATTTTCCTGTCCTTCTTGACGTAGCCCTTCCATGATCGCACGAACAGCAAATTTTGTCCCAGAGTACACAGCTGAACCGGACCATACAACATGTCCAGCTACGGAGTCAGTTGCAACAATGTGACCCGATTGTTGTTTTTTCATGATTGGTAATACAGCAGCAATCCCATTTAAGACACCCATAATATTGATGTCTAGCATTTGTCGCCATTCATCAAAGCGTGTTTCTGAAAGTGGAGCAAGTGGCATGACTCCAGCATTATTGTAGAGTACATCAACACGACCATATTTTTCGACTGCCAAATCGACAACAGCTTGAACTTCTTCTTTATTTGTTACATCTGCAACAGCATATGAAATATCAGCATTTGGTAATGATTCAACAAGAGCTTTCAAACGATCCTCACGACGAGCCGCAATAACTAATTTTGCTCCTTCTTGTGCAAGTTTCTTCGTGGTTGCTTCACCTATTCCACTAGAGGCACCCATAATTACAACAACTTTATCTTGAATAGACATATTAAATAACACCCTTTCTTTTTGGCTTAGTAGATTTTCGTCTAGCATAGAAAACCATCATTGAATGTTTAAACAACATCTGTCTATAATTATAATTAGAAACAGGATGCTTTCAATCGTTAAATGAACGTGATTCGTTGTTTATTCAACAAATCAATAAAAATTGTTGATTATTTTTTAGGCATTTTTCTAACAGTTTCTATTACCAATAAGTTTTTACTTTTTTATAGTTCATATTCCTACCTTCGTTAATAATCAATTTAAGGAAATATGATGTTTATCCAACAAAGTAATCGATATTGTAGATAATCTTAAGGAAAGTCTGGTGATCAAACGATGACGAAAGTAGATAGAAGAGTAGTTAAAACTAAAGAGGCGATAAAAAAAGCAATTCTTGAACTTATGAATGAAAAAAATTTTGATGACATAACCATTCAGGATATTTCTGACAGGGCAAATGTGAACCGAAGTACCGTCTATCTCCATTACCTGGATAAATTTGACCTATTAGATAAACTGATAGAAGAACATATAAACGAGCTTAAGGAAAAAAATGAATGGGCATGTCAAGAGGAATGGGTAGAGGCGACCCAGGTCTTTTACGAATATTTTGGGAATCATTATTTGTTCTTTTCGACCATGTTAACTAGTAAAGAAGCAGCCCCTTATTTTCGAAGGAAGTTCCTAAAGTATGTGATGGAAGGGTTCAAGGAAGAGTTACACGAAACAAATAGAAAAAATGAAGGTCTAAATGAAGATGTTATTGTTAAATTTGCAGCAAATGCTTATGTAGGGGTTTTGGAATCGTGGTTAAAGGAAGGAATGCCTTCTCCGCCTCAGTTAATAGCAAAAGAATTGGGTATTTTGCTAGATAGGATTCTATAGTTATTAATAAAAGATATTTAACAAAAGGCTAGGTATTTTCTATACCTAGCCTTTTGTTATTTGGATTCTAATTTGGAAAGTTGTTGTGTAGGAGTCAACATGTAGGTTCTAAGTAAAATAGTTACCAAACCTAATATTAATGATAGGATTCCCACCAATATGACGTATTGTGTACCCATTTGTGATATAAATAACCCGCCTGCAGCTGCACCCACTGTTGTTCCTACGTTACAAGCTGAAATAAATAATCCATTGGCAAAATCAGGTGCTTCGGGAGCTGAAGATGAAATCAAATATTGATTAATATTAGCCATAATACCTCCAGCCAATATTCCCCAAAGGAAAGTGATTATTACCATAGGTACGGCAAACTCTCCAGTAAAAAATAAAAGGGTGTAAACTACACTCAATAACAAAGGAAAAGTTAAGATAGACTTAATAGGACTATTAGTGAGTACCCTCCCTGCCACTATGTTTCCAATAATATTGGCTCCACCGAAAACGAATAACGTTAAACTGATGGTATTCGGAGACATTAGGGTAACAGTTTCCAGGTACTCAGCAATATAACTATATACCCCGAATACGGAGGCATTTAATAAAACAACAGTCACTATGGAAACCCATAAAATAGGTTTTTTTAATACGGAAAGTTGTGTACCATAAGACAGTCTTTCTTCAACAGGCATAGATGGTACAAAAATCAATGTTGCAATCAACATAATAGCAGTAACGATAGCAAAGAATGCCATCGCCATTTCATACGAAAAGGCACTGTCAATAAAACTTGCGATTGGTACACCCGCAACCATACCAGCCGATACTCCAATAAATACTTTAGAAACAGCTTTTGGAGCTTCTTCTTTACTTACTGAGGAAGCAGCTACTGTAAATGCCATGGAACAATAAATGGGATGAAATAAACCAAGAATGATACGAACAATTAATAAAATGGTAAAGTTAGAAATAAATATCGATGCAATGTTTCCCAAAGTGAAAACACCTAATACAAGTAACATGATCTTCTTGCGTTCTAAACCGGAAAATAATAACGGCATCGTAGGACCAGACACTGCAATCGCAATGGCAAAAAGACTCACCGCTAAACCTGCTGTTGATATGCTGACATTAAAGTGTTCAGAGATGGAAGGCAATAATCCAATAACCCCCATTTCGGTATTTAAGATGCCGAAAACTCCTA
>Ga0182745_1001623_pt1 | contig 21328 bp, 19 predicted proteins | sample eDN3rd30CKraftBY_FD_128523 | JGI IMG/M metagenome (GOLD analysis project Ga0182745, IMG submission 128523) | Enriched backyard soil microbial communities from Emeryville, California, USA - eDNA 3rd pass 30_C Kraft BY (version 2) (version 2) | ecosystem: Environmental > Terrestrial > Soil >...
CCATGTCCACCCGATCCTTGTTTTCTCGGGTGGCCAGAAGCGCGGCTTCATTCACCAGGTTGGCCAGGTCGGCTCCGCTCATTCCGACCGTACCTCGAGCGATTCCCTCGAGATCCACATCCGAGTCAAGCGGGATGTTTCTCGAGTGAACCTTGAGGATCTCGAGCCGGCCCTTCTTGGTCGGACGGTCGACGGTGACATGCCGGTCGAATCGACCAGGACGGAGCAGGGCGGGGTCCAGCACGTCGGGCCGGTTGGTTGCCGCGAGCACGATCACGCTCTCGTTCGGAGAGAAACCATCCATCTCCGTGAGGATCTGGTTCAAGGTTTGCTCGCGTTCGTCATGGCCTCCGCCGAGCCCGGCCCCTCGAATTCGGCCCACCGCGTCGATTTCGTCGATGAACAGGATGCACGGGCTACTTTCCTTGGCGGTCTTGAACATGTCGCGAACGCGACTTGCCCCCACGCCAACGAACATCTGAATAAACTCCGACCCGGAGATCGAGTAAAAAGGAACACCCGCCTCGCCCGCGACAGCCCGGGCGAGCAAGGTTTTGCCCGAGCCGGGTGGTCCAATTAGCAAGACCCCCTTCGGAATCCGGCCGCCCAGACGCTGGAACTTCTCGGGATTCTTGAGGAACTCCACGATCTCCTGGAGTTCACTCTTGGCGTTCTCGAGTCCGGCTACCTCGTCGAACGTGGTGCGCTGCTTGGACTTGTCATGGCGCTTCGCGGTGCTCTTTCCGAAGCTTCCGAGGATGCCGCCATCGAACTGGTCACGCGCCCTCCGCATCATCACGTAGACGAGGCCGAGGATCACAAACGTGGGGAGCAGGAACGTCACCCAGATAAGGGTATTGGCCGTGTTAGGTTCCTGACTATCGACATTGACGGCGGGTAGATCCGGTTTCGCCCCAAAGCTCCGAAGCTTTTCCACCACGGCGTCGACGGATTGCTCCGAAGGGCAGTAGGTGACGAACTTCGTGATCGGAACGGGCATGGCGTTGGTCGGGTTAGGCATCGTGGCGGAGGGATAGAGCTCCTTCTTGCGGAGCTCGCCTCGCATCTCACGGCCCTGGATCGTCACCATCTTCACATTGTTCGAATTGACCTGATCAAGAAAGAAGGGGCTATAGCTGACCGGCGTCTCGGGTTTGGACGAGAGCTGCCAGAAGATCAGGGCAAATCCGACGAGAAGCAGGAGCCAGAGCCAGGGAGGGGTTGGCGACCCGCCGGCCCCATTGGGCTTACGCCCGCCCGCGGACCGTCGGGAAGGTTCTTGCGGCGGTCGACTCTCCATGCGATCTCAATTCCCAAAAAAAACCGTCCCGAACGATATCACCCGGCATGGGGAACAAGTCCCAAAGTTGCCGCCGTTAGGGTATTGTAGCGGACTGATTCCGAAAATTCAGGATCAAACACATTTGAACCCAGCCCCTTTCCGCCGAGCGGGAGGTCCTTTCAGCGCCAGGAACTGGGCGGGTCAAGTGACTGGACAAGGTTCCAGACCCCATGGAACGAGCCGTTGGGCAAGTTTTCGCTGGGTCTCTGGAACCGATCCAGGCTCGTCTGGATCGCTTCGGTTGTTGAGCTCGCATCCACCGGACGCGAAGCCGATCAGCCGTGCGACCCTTCCTGGGATTCAAGCCACTTCTCGCAGTCAATGGCTGCGGCGCAACCCGAGCCGGCGGCGGTAATCGCCTGGCGGTAATGCGTGTCCACCACGTCTCCCGCCGCGAAGACCCCTTCGACGCTCGTCGCCGAGCCATAATTCGCCATCTTATCCAAAATTCCTTCCGGAGCGACGGTTCCTCTCCAGGCCAGGGCCGTGGGGGTCAGCAAGTAGCCCTCGGGCGTCGTGGCCAATTGCCCCTTGAAGACCTTGGTGTTGGGGGTATGGCCGATTGCCAGGAACAGGCCGTCCAACTCGAGGTCGATTGGCGCTTCGCCGGTCGTGGAATGAAGCCGCGCGCCTGTCAAGGCGCGGTAGGGCTCGTCCGTTCCCAGATAGCTCTCGACACCTCGGTTCCATGCGTATTCAATCTTTGGATTCTCAAAGATTCGCTTCTGCATGATCTTCGAGGCTCTCAGCGAGTCTCGACGGTGGATGAGCGTGACCTTGGAGGCATAGCGAGTCAGGAAGGTTGCTTCCTCAACCGCCGAGTCTCCGCCGCCGACGATGGCGACCTGCTTGCCTCGGTAGAGCGCTCCGTCACAGGTTGCACAGGTACTGAGGCCGTAGCCCATGTAGTGCATTTCCTTGTCGAGCCCGAGGGTTCGGGCGGAGGCTCCGGTCGCGATGATCAAGGCATCGGCCGTGTATTCGGCCTTGACCGCCTCGGGGTCTTTCGGATCGGTTGAGGTCACCACGCGGAAGGGGCGCTTGGAGAGGTCGACCTCGGTCACGGTTTCGTATCGACAATCGGCGCCGAATTTTTGGGCCTGCTTGCGCATCAGCTCCATCAACTCGGGACCCATGATCCCTTCGGGAAAGCCTGGGAAATTCTCAACGACGGTCGTCCAGGTCAATTGGCCGCCGGGTTCATGCCCCTCAAGGACCAGTGGAGCGAGATTGGCCCGGGCCGCGTAGAGCGCTGAGGTAAGACCCGCGGAGCCCGACCCAATAACAATTACCCGTAAGTGGGACATTGGTTCCTCGTCTGCGGCAGATCAACCGTGACGGAAGTACCCCCTCCGCCGGTGATCTTCAGACCTATTATTCGTTCCAGGCTAGTGAAAGTCGCGGGAGAGACTGGCAACGCGACCCCCAAACCGGGATTGAGTGTAGATTCTCTACGCTCCCCAGGCCAGGTGGGTTCGTGCCGCGCGAACGGGGTTTTCTCAACCCCTACGACTCGCTGGGCTGCTCGAGCCTCAGGCAAGTTCTCGTTACTAATTCAATACGGTAAATTCAGGCCAAGAGCAACCCGTTGGTCAGTTCGCCCTCATGGCTTCAAGCGAGAATCCACCGGAACAGCCCGGTTGTTCCAGGGGTTCAACGGAACTTTAGCCAGCACGTGGTGCCTTCCCAGATTACCCAGGCGCAAGTTTTTTTAAAGTGGATGCACGAAGGGCCAACCTGTGAACTAGATTTCGAGAGAGTGGTTTCCCAAGGATCGTGAGGGGCCGATTCACGGCGCCGGCGCGTTGGGACGCATCCCAAAGGATTCGCAACATGCTCGTTCTGACTCGGAAGCTCATGGAAAAGCTCTACATCGGCGACGACATCTGCATCACCGTCGTCCGATTGGAGGGAGGACAGGTCAGGCTTGGAATTGAGGCCCCTCGAGACGTACCGGTTGTTCGGGCCGAGCTTCTCGAAGAGCGTGCCCTCAGCGCGGAGAGAGGAGCCTACCGCGTTCGGTCCGGCGGGGCCGAGCCCGTTCAGGTCAGGTCTCAACCAGTCGAGTCACGTGAAATCGATAGCCGACACCTCGGACGGTCTCGATGAGGTCGGCCCCTTCACCCAGCTTTTTTCGCAGGCTTTTGATGTGGACGTCGATGGTGCGCTCCAGCACCACGGCGTCTTCCCCGATCGCCGCGTCCATCAGCTCGTAACGAGTGAATGCGCGACCGGCCTGTCTCAACAAAACCTCGAGCAGGCGGTACTCGGTGGGGGTCAAGGGGAGCTCTTCATCGAGGTAGAGGGCGCGGTGACCGTTGCGGTCGATCTTCACCCCTTGGCTTTCGATGAGTGTCCCCGGAGCGGGATCATCCTTGGCCAGTCGCTTACGTAGCTCTTTCTTGATCCGCTCCACCAGAATCTTCACGCTGTACGGCTTCGTGACATAGTCGTCGGCCCCCACGGCGAAACCGATGAGCTCGTCGGTTTCTTCCGACTTGGCCGTGACCATCACGATCGGAATTTCTCGAGTCCGAGCGCCCTTGCGGAGCTCTCGGCAGACCTCGAGCCCTGGCTTGACCGGTAGCATCAGATCCAGGACGATCAGGTCCGGCAACTTGAGCTGAGCTTGTCGCAGGCCGTCCTCGCCATCATGCGCGGTGAACACCTCGAATCCGTCTCGCTCGAGGTTCGCGGCGAGGACTTCCGCGAGCGTTCGTTCATCCTCCACGATCAAGATCTTCGATTTCGCCATGATCAGCAAGGCCTGGAGTTGGGTCGGATGCGGTTGTAAAGCACATCTTAATCTTGGCGTATGATCAAGAACGAAAACTAATGAAAACGTGAAGAATTCGTGAAGGTTTTGTGTTGGGCCACTCAGCCGATCCGGCCGGTGATGTAGGCTTCGGTCCTGGGATCGACCGGGTTGGTGAAGAGTCGGTCGGTGGAGGAGAATTCGGCGATCACGCCGGTGCGGTGCCCGTCCTTCGCCGACTCGTCCAGCATCAGGCAGGCCGTCTTGTCGCTCACTCGCCGCGCTTGTTGCATGTTGTGGGTGACGATCACGATGCTGTACTCGTCCTTCAGGTCATCCATGAGGTCTTCGACTCGGGCTGTCGAGATGGGGTCGAGCGCCGAGCAAGGTTCGTCCATCAGAATGACTTCGGGCTCGACGGCCAGGGTCCGGGCGATACAGAGCCGTTGTTGCTGGCCCCCGGAGAGTTCGAGTCCTGAGCGGTGGAGCTTGTTCTTGACTTCATCCCAGAGCGCGGCGCGCCGAAGCGAGCGTTCGACCAATTCGTCCATATCTCCCCGGTATCCGTTGATCCGGGCCCCCCATGCGACGTTTTGATAGACGCTTTTGGGGAAGGGGTTTGGCTTCTGGAAGACCATTCCGATCCGTCTGCGCAGAGCGACGGGATCGACTCCTGGACCCACGATACTCTCGCCGTCGAACTCGATTTCCCCTTCCATCCTGGCCCCCGCAACCAGGTCGTTCATCCGGTTGAAGCACCGAAGCAGGGTACTTTTGCCGCAGCCGGACGGACCGATCAAAGCCGTGATCTGATGGCGCGGGATTTCGATATCGACATCCTTGAGCGCCAGGGACGTCCCATACCAGACCCTGAGCTTACGAGCGGCCAGCACGATTGAGCCAGGGCCCTCGCTTGGGGAGGGAGGCTGGGACGGTGAGGCCGTGGGCGCGACGGAAGAATCAGGGAGACTCATGGCGTGGGGTCCTCAGCCCGAACGTGCATACCGATTTCGGATGATGATGGCCGTCGCGTTCATCGTCAACAGCAAGAGTAACAAGATTAGGATGCCACCGGCAGTCACGGTCTGGAACTGAACCTTGGGGTTTTTCGCGTAGTTGTAAATTTCGACCGGAAGCACCGTGTAGCGATCGAACGGCGAACGTGGCAGGACGCCGATCGACCCGGCCGCGCCAACCATCAGGAGCGGGGCCGTCTCGCCGATGGCCCTCGACAGGCTGAGAATCGTGCCGGTCAGAATGCCGGGCAGGGCCGCTGGAAGCACATGGTCACGCACCATCTGCCAACGCGTCGCTCCTAGTGCCAGGGCGGCTTGTCGGAGCGAGTTCGGCACGGTCCGAAGTGCTTCCTGGGTCGAGATCACGATGACGGGCAGTACCAAAAGGCTTAGCGTCAGCCCGCCCGCGATCAGCGTGCGGCCCAGCGCGTACTCCTTCATGCCGAAGGCACGCACGAACACGGCCAATCCCAGGATGCCATACACGATCGAAGGCACGCCCGCCAGGTTGGCGATATTGGTTTGAATGATCCGCCGCAACGCCCCAGGCGCGATGTACTCCTCAAGGTAGACCGCCGCGCCCACGCCAACCGGGATCGCCATCAACCCGACCAGACCGAGCATCCACAAGCTGCCAACGACCCCCGCGCGAAAGCCCGCGCGGAGCGGGTCGCTCGATTGCGGTTTCTGGACCAGTCCGAGCAGGAGGTCGAATAACTCCCGCAGATTGGTCCCCAGATGGTACCAGGGGGCAGCCCCCGGTTGCCGGAGCGCGGCGGCGATCACCGCGCCGAGCACCACGGAGAGGACGAGCACCCCGGTTAACGTGGCCAGGAAGCAGGCGATGCCAAAGAGCGGGCCCGCCCAGCGCCTGGCCATGCGATGCGGTTGATACTTCGGCTCGGCGATCGACGGGCTCATTGGTAGACCTCGCGATAACGCCTCAGAACCAGGCCTGAGAGAATGTTTAACGTCAGGGTCATAACGAACAAGGCCATTCCCACGGCGAAGAGCGAGAGATACTTGGGAGACCCGTGAGAGGCCTCGCCGTTGGTGACGGCGACGATGTAAGTGGTCATGGTTTCGACGGAGGTGAACGGGTTGAGAGTAATCCTCGGTCGCATGCCAGCCGCCAGCACGACGGCCATGGTCTCGCCAATGGCTCGACTGAGCGCGAGGATGAACGACGCGACCACGCCGGAAAGGGCGGCGGGGAGGACGATCCGCGTGGAGACCTCGAACTTGGTCGCCCCTAGCCCGTAGGCCGACTCGCGCAGTCCTCGAGGCACGGCCGAGAGGACATCCTCGCTCAAAGATGAGACGAGCGGAATGATCATGACTCCCACCACGATGCAGGCGCTGAGGGCATTGAAGGTCTCGACCCGAACTCCGATCGGTTCGAAGATCGCCTTCAGCATGGGAGTCACGATCAGCAAGGCAAGGTATCCATAGACGATCGTCGGAATTCCCGCGAGGAGCTCGAGCGCCGGCTTGAGCAGGTTCCGGACGCGTTTGGGGGCGTATTCGCTCAGGTAGATGGCGCTGAGCAGTCCGATGGGGAGGGCGATCATCGTGGACCCGGCGGCGATGACCAAGGTGCCCCAGACAAGGGGTAGAATCCCGTATTTCGGCGGCGAGAGTTCGGGCTTGAGCTCAGTCCCCGTGAGGAAGTCGAGGAGACCGATTCCCGATTGCCGGAAGAACTCCATGCTCTCAACGCTCAGCACCACGATGATCCCCGTGGTTGTCAACACCGTCACCAGGGCGCAGAGGAACAGGCCCACGGTGATGGCGGATTCAGCGAGGGAGCGTAAAGGGGAGCCGGTTGACCAAAGCTCATCCGGCGAAACGAAAGGCTTGGTTTCGTTCGGGCTCACGCTGCGTCCTTCGCGCTGGTTGTGGGAGCAGCCTGGCCAGAGGAGAGGGCTTTCTGATTCGCCTCCTTTTCCTCGGGAGTGGGGGGAACATAACCCCCCTTCTTGGCCAGCACGTCGATATGTTCCAGGTAGTATTCCACGAACCCTCGCACGGCGGCCTTCCGGAGTGAAGCCTGCTTCACGAAAATGTACAAGGGACGTGAGAGAGGGCGATAGCTCTTGTCCAGGATCGTGGTGACCGAGGGAGCGACCGCTCCCGCGTCGGCGCTGGGCTGAATTGGGATGGCTCGTAGTTTGTTCGCGTTTTCTTCGTAGAACGCGTATCCAAAGTAGCCGATTCCGTCGGGGTCTCCGGCCACGCCATTCACCAGTGTATTGTCATCGGAGCTTGGCTGGACGTCATCTCGTTGCTGGCGGGCCTTGCCAATGATCGCTTCGGTGAAGAACTCGAAGGTGCCGGAGTCCACGTCGGGGCTATAGAAAACGATGGGCTGGGCGGGCCAGGATGGGTCGACGTCCTTCCAGGTCTTGACCTTGCTGTCGGGTTCCCAGATGGTTTTGAGCTGTTCGACCGTCAGCGACTTGACGAAGGTATTCTTGGGGTTCACCACCACCGTAATCCCGTCGGTACCGACCGTGAAACGGGACCAGGGGATCCCTTGCGCCTTGGCTTTCGCTTCTTCATCCGGTTTGGCGTTTCGCGACGCGTCAACGATGTCGATCTCGCCATTGAGGTAGTTACTAAATCCACCCCCGGTTCCATGGTTGTCGACAACCACTGTAACGTTGGGATTGAGGCGGCTGTATTCTTCACGGGCAGCCTCACTGATCCGGAAGACGGTGCTTGAACCATCAACCTCGACTGTGGGGGAGGACGAAGATCCGCCGCCACACCCTTGCAAGACCAGGAGCAGGGCCATTGGAGTGAGTCTCAAGCCCGTCGATAGACGCATGCGATTATGTCCCTCTCGAATGAGTTCGTAGACCCTCATTCGAAGTTTAGCAAACAGATGTGAAGATTGCGTGAGGACGATGGAGATTACACGATACCTCGCTACACGGAGGCGATTAAACCATTGGGCTGGGATGAGTGAAACGAGGGATTCGAACGATAAACCGGCTCCCGGTTCCAACTCGGCTGGTCACCTCAACGTGTCCCCCCACGGATTGGACCAAATGCTTGACGATGGAGAGGCCCAATCCCGTTCCGCCTAACTCACGGCTTCTTGCCTTATCGACCCTGTAGAAGCGTTCGAAGACGCGATTCAACTCGTCTCGAGGAATTCCGATCCCGGTATCCGCCACCTCCAACGTCACCGAGTGCTCGGTCCTGTGACATTTCACTCCCACTGCCCCCCCCTCGGGGGTGTACTTGATGGCATTGTCGATCAAGTTATCGAGAATTTGACGGATCGCTTCTTCGTCCGCCACGATCTGGGTTCCTTCATCCACTGAATCGAGGTCGAGGCTGAGTTTGAGGCTTTTGGAATCCGCGCGGTCTTTGTGCCGGTTAAGGCAGGCGACCACGACGGGGGCCAGAGAGAGTGGGCCATGCTGAAACGGTTCCTGCCCCGATTCGAGGCGAGCAAGACTGAGCATGTCCAGGATCAACTGGTTGAGACGCTCCGCCTGCTCGTCGATCCGTTCGAGGAATCGAACGTTAAGGGTTTCATCGTTCAGGGCCCAGTCAAGCAAGGTTTCCGTGTAGGCCTTGATCGAGGCCAGTGGCGTTTTCAACTCATGCGAGGCGTTCGCGACGAAGTCATGACGCATTCGCTCGAGCCTTCTGAGCTCGGTAATGTCTCGAAAGACCAGCACCGCGCCCGGGGGAGGACCCGGCAGGGGGGTGCCATGCACGGCCAAGGTCCGGGGATGCACTCTGAGAACCGACTCGCGCGTGGCGACGGTCACCTCACTTTGATGGTAAGGGGTCGCGTTGGAAAGAGTCGATTCCACTGCGTCTTGAACCTCGGTGCTGCGGATCAACTCGGGGATCAGCCGGCCGACCGACGTCTGATCGAGATCGAACAGTTGATTCGCGCTCTCATTGGCGAAGAGGAGTCGACGCCTCGCGTCGATCGCAATCACCCCTTCCGACATTCCCCCTAGCACGGCGCGCAGTTGTTGTTGGTCCTGCTCCTGAAGGGCGATTTTTGCCTCGAGCCGAGGGGCGACCACATTGAACGTCCGGGCGAGCGACCAGGCCAGCCCCGATTGACTCAACGCGATATGCCAGGTTGGGCGTCCTTCCCCCAGCGCGACCACACCTCGTTCAATCTCGACCAGGGATTGACGAGTCCGTAGCAGCAGGACCAGAACCATTATCAACACCAACGCCAGGGCGATGCATACCCAAATCATCGGTCCACTCCCGCTGCCTACCCAATCTCAAGGCGGAAGTATGAACCTCGAGCCCACTCCGGTCAAGCCGCCGTATTCCTTACCACGCACGGGTTCCACGATCCGGCGGGTTGGCGGAGCCATCAATTTTCAGGGAGAATCCCACCAGACGAACGTGAACGGTCTGGGATGCGCTTCAGGGCTTTCTCCAAGGTTTTTAGCCGGAGATCACGGAATCTTCATTGTACCGAGAGCGAATCAGGAATCTTGAACGAAGCGGCCGATTGAGTCGCTGCTCAAGATCGCATTCTAACGAGAGGCTAGGTTTCGCGTGATGCCGAAATTATATCAAAATGTAAGAAAGCGAAATTTTATAAATGGATTCGACTAGATTTTATCGCATCTTCATGAATTGTTTTTTTGAGTGATGATGTTTGGCTTTTTGTGTGACGCGGGTTTCCGGGTCGTGGTTCGAGATTATCGAGAAAACTTTATAGCCACCTTTGGATTGACCGTTCGCCCAACTATCGCGATGGTCCAGTTGGACGGATTACGAGTGGAGTGAAGGCCTTCCAGGGTCCAGTCGATTCAAGCAGAATTGCCCCACTCCCTGAGCGCGGCATTCGCCGTGTCGGTTGTCAATGAGTCGTCGTTGTGGTTCAGCGCATGGGTGGCCGAGTCGAACTTTCGGTTCGCCATGCGCAGATAGAGCAGTCCCGCGTGCCGGTTGGTTTCGGTGATGATGCCACTCTGAATCTCCGCGTCGAGCCGAGATAAGGTGCACGCCGAGGTTGTGAGCGCGATGGCGGCATCAGCGAGCCGTTCCTGAACATATTCCGCCTCGAGCACGGCTTCACGATGCTTGATGAGCGTGCGCTCGACGGTCCAGGCGAATTGACCGACGCGTCGGGCGAGAGCTTCGGCCGCTGGACGTAGCTCCGTGGACGCGACCGGGATTCGAGGGGGCTGAACCATTCGTCCCAGCCGTTGTCGGCCGAATTTCCAGAGGGTGGGTAAAAAACGGCTCGGACGCTTCAAGCCTTCCAGCGTATTCTTGAACCCTTCGCCAATATCACGCATTCCAACCAACGCGATAAAGGCCTTGAGGACCTCGTTGGCCCCTTCTCCAATCGTGTTGATACGTGCGTCGCGCATCATGCGTTCGTAGGGCTCGTCGCAGAAATACCCCTGACCACCATGGATCTGCAAGGTCTCATACGACCCTTCCCAAAGGAGTTCGGTCGAGAAAACCTTGAGGATGGCGGTTTCGAGCATGTAGTCATCGGTTCCACGGTCGATCAACGCCGCGGTTTGGTAGGTTGTCGCTTCCATCGCATAGGAAGAGGCGGCCAGAAAGGCCAGCTTCTTCTTGACCAACTCCAGGTCGCCGAGCGCTCGCCCGAACTGGCGTCTTCTGGCGGCGTGACGCGTCGCCGCGGCCAGGTAGGTCTTGGACGCTCCGGTGCAACTTGCTCCGAAGGTGGTTCGACCGAAGTCAAGGACCGTGAGGGCGACCTTCAACCCCTTGCCCCGTTTACCGAGAATATTCTCGGCGGGAACCGGCATGTCGTGGAAGGCGAGTCGAGCGGTCGCGGTTCCTCGAATGCCGCACTTGGGCATGCGCGCTTCGACCACCTCGAAGCCGGGGAGGTCGGGCGTGACCAGGAAGGCGGTTACCTGCGAGTCGCCCCCCTTGGGATTGGGCGTTCGAGCCATGACCGTCAGGACGTCGGCGATCGCTCCATTGGTAATGTATCGCTTGGTGCCGGTTAGCCGATAGGTTTGGCCATCCTCGCTTGGGATAGCCTGCGTTTGAACGTTGCTCGCGTCGGATCCCGCCTCTTTTTCCGTCAAGGCGAATGCGGCCAGCTTGTCTCCCTGAGTGAGGCCGGGAAGCCACTTCGCTTTCTGCTCCTCGGTGCCAAAGAGCAAGAGGGCCCGGATTCCGATGGAGTGGTGGGCGTTGACGAAGACCGCCGTGGAAGAACAGTGGCTCCCAATCACCTCCATTACCCGACAGTAGGCCAGTTGAGAGAACCCGCGCCCGCCGAATTTCTCGGGTGCGGTCATCCCCAAAACACCGAGTTGAGCGAGCCCTTGAATCACCTCGCTCGGGATATCCGCGTCTCGGTCGATGGCCGCGGCATCAATGTGCTCATCGGCGAACTTTCGAACGGCCGCGACGGCATCCTGTACCTTGGTCTGGTCGGCCTTGGGAAGTTCCGGGTACGGGAAGAGGACCTCCGTCCGAAACTCACCCTTGAATAGGGATTTGGCAAACCCGGGTCTTGAAGGTTCCGAGAAGAGTAACTCCTCGGCTTGTTGCATTTGCTTGGCCCGCTCCGCGTCGCTCAGTGAGGAAGAGGAAACTTGGTCGTGACGTGTGACGGTCATTTCGGCCTCCTGGACGAGAGTGGGCCGGTCGCCGCTTCGACCAGTCGTTGTTTAGGACTCTGCGCGGGGGATTCTCCAACCTGAATTCTAACCCCTTCCGACCGGGAAGAAAGGCCCGATGCGACTTCCGTTTACCTTCCGGAGCTCCTCGAACGGCTTACGAGTTCCCTAGATCGCGAGAAGGGGGCTCACGATTTTTCCTCCGCGCGAAGTCCTGGAGGAAGGGGCTCGGCTGGCGGCCCAGGAGGTAGCTCAGGAGTCCTCCGGCGGCAAGCATGATCTGCGTGATCGGTTTCAGCTCACCCAAGTGAGCGAGAAAGTAGAGGAACCCGTCGTCGGCAAGAAACGGAAAGAAGCTCCATTCGGTATAAATCCCAAGGGCCACTGCCCCGAGAGCGCAAACCCCTCCTCTGACCTTGGAGCCTTCCAGGGAGAGGAGCTGGCATCCGAGCCCGAGCAACGCGCCGGGGATGATCATTCCATACAGGTTCTGGCTGAGTAACCAGCGAAAGAGCAGAAAACCGGCCACCCCGCCCAGAGCGGCGCCGAACATGCTGAGAAGATGGCTTACGAGCGCCTTTGCCATTCGTTGCCCTTATTGCTCGAGTTTTCACGCGGGATCAACGGTTCTCTCGATTCATTTTAGGCTACTCGGCCGCGTCTCAAATCCATTTCGCTGCCCAGCACGTGCCGCACGATATTGGTCACGTGTCGAATTCGCACAAATGGTTCGTTTGAGTGGGCGATCCGAATCGCGGCGAGCTTCGCTGAAGATGGGACCGGCCAGGGAGCGGAAGTGCAACTGGTCCATGGAGCTAATGTGAGTTTGGCATCGAACCGCTCCACCGGATTGCAAGGCGTCTGTCTGCTCGATGCGCTGGCTCGTCTGGAACCGGACCAAGAGCTTACTCTCGAGGAAGTATTGAACCACCCCAGTTGCCTCGATATTGAAGGAGGCCTGAGAGTCGTTGTGACCACCGACATCGCCGTACGAACCCTCGACGCGACTTGCAGAAGAGAGCGAGGCGAACGGTTCGTCGTACTGGAAAGTCGCGCCTTTGCAAAGGGAGGACTCGCCCAGCGAGGATGCAGCTACCGATTCGGTCCTGGAGTTGGATCGATTATTAATCGCATGTTCATAATATAATGCAAAGGCGCGGAAAGGAGGTCGCACTTGTCCATTGACAGAGGCGGAGTGAGGAGTCTGTATGTCGAGCTAACGACCCTTGGACTTGTGATTACCTCTACCATGTCGGTCGAGTGAGCGATCGCGGCTTTCGAGCAGACCTCTGGCGTATCTCTATGCTGGTCGGCGGGATGGTCGTTGCTCGCGGTGCTTGGTTACCTCTGATCACGGAATCGTGAAACCGGAAGCCGAACGAAGGGCCGAGAGTCGGCGAGCCCTTTTCTGATCGTGGGACGATTCGCAGTGTTGGTATTACCGTTTGGAATTGGGATCGCACGCCAGCTTTGGGTTGGACAATTAATAATTTTGGAGGTCGTACTCGTCTCGGCGCTACGGAATCTTGGGCTCCTCCTCGCAACCTTGTCGCACCGTCCAACGTTGGCCCGTTTGGCGGCGATGGTCAGCCTCTTCCTGGCTCTGGTCTCCTCGTCAATGTCGGACAGCCCGACGCTAGAGTGGACGGTTGGCATTTACGCGGCTAATGGGGGGGTATGGCTCGTGCTGGCCAACTGGAGCCGGATCCGGATTCCGGTGACAAGCCAGGAGCAAAGGCGCTCTCCCTTCGTGACCTTGGCGCTCGCCTTGGGGTTTGTCGGGCTTGTCGTCGCCATGGCCTCAGTCGGTCCCGTTCGGGCGACGACCACGCTGGCGTCGCTGATTCCGAGTTCCGGGGGCACGGATTGGGACATGCCCGACGCCCGAGGGGGAGTCAAAGACGGTGCGAACGAGCTCAAGGGCTCGGACTCGTTTGGTGGAGTGATTCCAACCGCCGCATCTCGGGCAACAAGCCGAGGTTCGTGGCACCCGCCACTTCATATTGAGTCAGGTTGGAACGTGACCCCTGCTCGTCGATTCTAGCCAAGAGTCAACTTGAGAACGAGCAACGGACAAGACCGAGCTGAGGCGTTCCTCACGTCGAGTCAAGGACGATATACTGTTAGGGAGAAGTGGAACGCGATCTCAACTCGAATGTCACGAGCGTCGCGAACCTAAGCGCGATCATGCGAATGTTGGGGGATTCATGTCGAACGCGGATGGAGGGAAACAGGGGCGCGAAGGATCTTCGAAAAAAGCGGAGCGGCCCGAGGGCTCGAAGCCTGGTTCGAAGTCTAAACCAACAGGGAAACCCCCTGTCCCCAAGAAGCGGGGTGGGATTCGTCTGACCCGACTTGGCGGCCTTGATTTCGAGTTGGATCACCCGAAGTGTGTTCGAGAGATGGAACTCGACTTCGAGGAAGGGATCGAGCTTAGAAAGGCAGGAGATCCCGAGGCAGCGCGTGACGCTCTGCGCTATGCGCTGCAAGGCTGTGGCGATAATCTCTGGGTGCATGTCGCGCTGGGCTTCATTGCCCTAGAGGACTTTGGTGACCCAACTCTGGCGCGAGGTCATTTTGGTTATGCGTTTGAGCTTGCTCAGCGCGCGCTTCCTCCAGGGTTTACAGGGAAGCTTCCGACTCATCGAGAAGCGAATCGCCCCTTCTACGATGCGGTCGACGGGTTGATCGCCTGTTACGAGGCGCTCAACCGGCCCAAGGAGATCGCGAGCCTCAGGTCGTTCGCCGATTCCCTGTCACAGGGGCGAGGCCGCGACTCCTAATTCCGGATCGTTCAGGCCAATCGAGTCCTATTTCCTTCTTTACGAGCTGGCGTCAGCGCTTCAAGGAAGCACTGATCGATGCGCGACGGAATGCGGAGGTCGATCGAATCTGTCCTGAGATATCGTTTTTTTGTGAAGCAGTCATGCATGCCGCATGGCATTGAGGGGTTTGTGTACCAGGAGGGTCCTAAGCGGACGAAACCGAGATTTCATGGGACCCGAGGAAACGTCGGTTCCCATTTCCGGCAAGGGTTTCGAGGGAAAGGGGAAGTGGGTTCTAACTTGGTCGTTGGACTTTCGACTTTAAGGATTTTTCGGCTTGCGATGATTTCTGGAACGGGATAGAAGATCCGCAGTTCGAGACGAATTGGCCGGGCTTTCCAAAGAGACCGATTCCGTCGTGATTGAGATTGACGAAACTCGAGACGACAGCACGGATTTCTTGGGTTGAATGACGAACAGGTTAACATCAAGACCATGGTTGAAATGACGGTCGAAAGCTGGATTCAGGTTCAATGATCGTCCGTCCCATCGCTGGTGGTCTTGAGGTGCTAGCCCCGGCAAAGCTGAACCTTTTCTTGGAAATCCTGGGCCGCAGGAGCGACGGCTACCACGAGCTCGAAACAGTCATGGTTGCCGTGGACCTGTATGACACCCTGGTCTTCAACAACGATCCGACGGGAGCAATCACACTTCATTGTGACGATTCGACCCTGCCGGCAGGTCGAGACAATTTGGTTGTCTTGGCAGCGGAGAAACTTCGAAACCGATCTGGCAGGGAGCATGGGGTAACGATCGAGCTTCGAAAAGCCATCCCGGCGCAAGCTGGCCTGGCGGGAGGCTCGAGCGATGCCGCCGCAACCCTGGTGGCGTTGGACCGACTCTGGAACTTGCGAACACCCAGTCAAGTTATGGATGACCTGGCGGGTGAGATTGGAAGCGACGTGGCGTTCTTCCGAAACACACCGGCGGCGATCTGTCGAGGCCGGGGTGAGCGGGTCGAGGCTCTTCCCAAGGTGGGGCCGCTCCACTTCGTTCTGATCTGTCCGCCAGTTGGCGTGAGCACGGTCGATGTCTATCGGACGCTGGTCCCCCCCGATCAGCACCTGCCGATTGGCCCGGTGATCGACGCGTTGACCGAAGGCCAGACGGCTGCCCTGGGTCGGAGCCTGTTTAACCGGCTTCAACCCGTCGCCGAGACGATCGTCCCCGAACTGAAACGGGTACGAGATGCCCTGGCGAGCCTTGGCCCGTTACTCGACGGGCACCTAATGAGCGGGAGCGGTTCGGCCTACTTTGGGCTGGCCCGCAACCAAGGCGCGGCGCAAGCCGCCGTCCGACACCTTGAAACACTCGGACTAGGACGAGTCCGGGTTGTGTCCTGCGGCCTTTGAGCAGCAGAGAACGCCTCGTAAAGGAGTACTGGCTGTGGAGATCACCGAAGTCCGCATCAAGCTCATGGAAGACAACTCGGGCAGCAACGAGCGCTTGCAAGCCTTCTGCAGCATCACCTTCGATGATATGTTCGTCATCCGTGATCTCAAGATCATCGAGGGTGCCAAAGGCTTCTTCGTCGCCATGCCCTCCCGCAAGCTGACCGATCGCTGCCACCACTGCGGCACCAAGAACCACCTGCGCAGCCGATTCTGCAACCAGTGCGGAAGTCGGCTCGACGAGAATCGGGCGATCCGAGACGCGGATGGACGTGCCAAACTGCACGCTGACATCGCTCACCCAATCAACTCGATGTGCCGAGAGAAGATCCAGGGGGCAGTCCTCGCTTCTTACGCGGATGAGCTCGAACGAGCCAAGTTGCCTGGGTACGTTTCGCGTTACGACGATCTGGACAGTGATTACGATCTGCCAGTCGAGACGGCCGCGTCGGCCACCGGCGCCAACCCGGCCGAGCCGCCGCTTCGCCGAGGTCCGCTTCGCGGACACACTCAGCACACCCGAGGGAACCAGTCGGTTCTTCGCGGGCCCCACGTATCGCCACGCCGGGAAGGGTCGCCCGAAGGGGTCGCCTCCGAGCGAGAGAGTGGCCAGGGGTTCGGTAGCGGCCTGTAAGCCAGACGAACGACCAGCGGCCGGGTCCGAATGGAACGAACGTTCGAATCCGGTTCGCCGTTTCGGGAGTCTCGAGGTGAGGGGTCGGCTTGATCCGACTCGCCTCGACATGCCCTCTCGTCCGCGTCTCGAACGGCCACGGCGCCTCTCGCGCCGTGGCCCTTTTTGTTATGCGGGAGATGCCAAGTCATGGTAGAACTTGCAGTAATCGATGCACCGGAGGCTCAGGCCGAATCTTGGGAGGTGGAGTTGGAACGTTCTCACCTTCCCGATCCGCCGGAGCCCCAGCCCGATCCCACGGTCAACCTCCGGCCGACGACCCCTCTCATGCCGACCAAGAGAAGGAGGGGCCTGAAGTTATTGGTCGCACTCGCCTTGATTCCCGTGGTCCTGCTCGCCATGCTATTCGGACTTCAAGCCGACCTCATTTTCCCAGGTTCACAGCGACAAGGTGATCCCTCCACCGTTGTGAAGCCCAAGGCGGATCAGGAACTCGTCACGCTTCAAACGAAACACGGCGACCGCGTGGTTGCCCTCTTCGCCCCCGCGCTGATGCCCGATGGGAAACCCCACCCGCGTGCGTCGGCCTGTCCAACCTTGCTCTACTTCTACGGCAACGCCATGAGCCTGAGCGACGCCGTTGACCAGGTTGAGCACTTCCGGAGGCTCGGCGCCAACGTCATGACACCCGACTACGTCGGCTATGGCATGAGTGGCGGGAAACCTTCGGAGTCGGGGTGTCAGAGCACCGCCGACGCCGCCCTGGCCCATCTCCTGAAGCGGAAAGACATCGATCCGACCAAGATTATCGCGGCGGGCTGGTCGCTGGGAGCGGCCGTCGCCATCGACCTCGCGTCACGTTCCAATGTCGCTGGCCTCATCTCCTTTTGCACCTTCACCAGCATGGGAGACATGGCCCGGCGTACGCTCCCCTATGTGCCCGCGTCGATTCTGCTTCGCCACAGGTTCGAGAATCTCTCGAAGATCGCCAAGGTGAAATGCCCGATCCTGATTGGGCATGGAAGGCGCGACACCTTGATTCCCCACTCCATGTCGGATCAACTCGCCAAGGCCTGCAAGGTCCCGAGCATGCGGTTCAGTGTCGATGAAGCGGGGCACAACGACTTCTTCTCGGTGGGGGGGGAACAAGTGCTCGACTCGATGCGAACCTTCTTGCGCGCATTCGCCGCTCCCGAGTGAGCTTGCTCGAGGAGCAAGCTCCACGCGAGAGCGGAAGAGATGTCATCTCGTCGAAGCGTCTTAGATCCACAGGTGCAACGAGGCCGCCGGTTCGGTCGGGCTCGCGAGCACGCTGGCGAAGGTCTCACGACCTAAACGAGCTGGATGTGAGCCTCGGATTGAATCTAACCGCGAAGGGACGCCACGGCGTTGGCGAAGACTCGGAATCCATCGCCGACCGAAAGAGGGCCCGTCTCGCGCCGGGTCCATCGGGGGTGATGGTAACCCTCCAGGAAACGTTCGGGGTGGGGCATTAACCCAAAGATCCTGCCCGTTGGATCGCAGAGCCCGGCCACGGCTCCCAGCGAGCCGTTGGGATTGGCGGGGTATTCCTGGGTTGGCTGGTGATCGTCATCGAGGTAGCGAAGGAGAACCTGGCCGCCGTCCTCGAGTTGTTGCAAGGCGGAGGGATCGGCAAGGAGAAACTTGCCTTCCCCGTGGGCGACGGGGAGCTCGATCGGCTCCGCGTCGACCAGAAACGGCGAAAGCCCAGGGGTTGGCTGCAACTTGACCCACCTTGACTCAAAACGCCCCGAGTCATTTTGGGTCAAGGTCGCCGTCACCGCTTCCGGCCCACCTGGCAGGAGCCCCGCGCGGACCAGAATCTGAAAGCCATTGCAGATTCCCAGGATCAAGCCATCCCGTTCGTGGAATCGTCGAAGCGCGTCTCCGAGCACCGTCCCCAGGCGTGTCGCGAAGATCCGGCCCGCTCCGAGGTCGTCCCCGTACGAGAAGCCGCCAGGAATGGTCAGGATCTGGAACGAGTCGAGAATTGAAGGATCTTCGAGCAGGCGCGCAATGTGCCAGGTTTCAACCGAGGCACCGGCCCTGGTCCAGGCCAGGGCGGTCTCTTCATCACAGTTGGTTCCGGGCGCTCGAAGGACAATCGCGCGAGGAGTTGCCATGGACAATCATTTCCTGAATCGAAGCCAAAAGGGAAGGCGGCTCTTGCCTGGATTCTAACAGGGTCCACGCCTTGGCGAACGAGAATGCGGCAGCGTTGGTTGAGACTGGCACAACCGATGGATAAACGATTGCTAATGAGTCCGGCATCCATCAATCGTTCCAGGGTCAACCCTTTTGAAGCTCAAGCGGGCCACCGCCTCGATTGTTCAAGGTGAATGAACCGGGCGGTTCGGCTCGGCTTGTCGCATCGTGTTGTCAGTAGTTTCCGTCACTCGGTGAGTAAGAATTCGCGGGATAATCGACCTCGGCCCTGTAGGCAAGGTTGCGCCGAATGAGATCGGCCTCGTAGACCTGGACAACGAAGTCGGCCGCGATTTTGAGTCGGGACGAGGCCCCCTTGGCCGGGAAGTCGGCGGGAGCCCCTCGGCGGAACTCGGTCACGCCGACATGCTTGGATCGTCCCTTCACGTAGTTGATTCCGGGGATGCCGTCCGCGTCGCCGGAAATCAAGAGGGCGATGTCGTAGGTGTCCTGAAGCGCGACCATGTCGACCGCGAGGCTGGTGTCGAGCCCCTTCTCATTCAAGGTGTGATGGAGCAGGTCGACCTTCCAGTGCCCTTCCTGGCGGATTTCCACGAAGTCGGTCGCAGCCTGAACACCGTGGTAAAACCGTTTCTTACGTTCCAAGGCTCGCCGCTTCCCTTCGTACCAGTCGCGCGTTTCATTGAAGCAGAGGTTCCAGGCTTCCTCGATTCGACGCTCCAGCGGCAGATCGGGTTGTCTACGACTGACATCCTCAAGGTAACTATCCCTGAGCCGGGGATTCAGCTCGAATCGACTCCGCAGCCTCGACTCCGCCTTGGGGTCGTTCAGGTCCCACTCGTCCATTTTGCCGACGACATACCAGTAGATGCGCGAATGTTGAGCCGAGGGCCAGGGGGAACCTTCCGCGAACGTCCGCCCCCAGTAATGCACGCTCTGTTCGAACACGTGGCGATAGAACGAGCCGTAGTCATCCACCCGAAGATTTAAATGTTTCAGAACACCGTCAAGATTCGAGCCGTCAACGAAAGTCACGAAACGGAGCATACGAAGAACCCTTTTGTGATACTTGTGCCAAGTCTTAATTAGGCGGTCGGGATGGATGACCGTGACGAAAATCACCAATCGAGTGGCTGCTTCCAAACCGCCTTCAGCTCGGAAACGGAGACATCGATCACAGAGGAAGCGCCAAGTCCTTGGACCAACATTCGCGGAGACGTGGAATTTTCAGAAGTCGTGACTTCACCAATCACGCCCAGGGGGAGACCGGCGAAACGATCCCGTAAAAGCGAGAGATGCTCGGGACGAACCTCGAGCAAGAAACGGCTAGGGGATTCCGAGAACAGTAAGGCGACGTCGTGGCCGGCGCCCTCGTCGTGGGGAACACGGGAGAGGTCGATGCGGACGCCCAGGTCTCCGGCCAAAGCCATCTCGGCCAAGGCCACGCCCAGCCCCCCTTCACTGAGGTCGTGACAGCTACGGACCAGTCCCTCGACGATGGCCTGATGCAGCCGGGCAAAGATTTCTTTGCCGAGTGCGTGATCGACGCGGGGGACGCTCCCCCCGACCAGCCCTTGGGTCATCGTCCAGTGTGAGCCGCCGAGTTCGAGCCGGGTCTGCCCAAGCACGACAAGGTGGTTGCCAGCGGCCTTCAGATCCATCGTCAGGCACTGCCTGACGTCAGGGACGTGCCCCATCGCGCTGATGAGCAAGGTGGGAGGAATCGCCTGGCTCTTTCCTTCATGCGTGAATTCATTGTAGAGGCTATCCTTGCCCGAAACAAACGGTGTTCCATAAGCAACCGCCGTTTCAAGGCATCCCTGGGCGGCCCTGACAAGTGACCCGAGCGTTTCGGGCCGTTCGGTATTCCCCCAGCAGAAATTATCCAGAAGCGCGATTCGTTCCGGGTTCGCGCCGACCGCCACGCAGTTTCGGATCGCTTCGTCGATCACGCAGCCAGCCATGGCGTGAGGATCGAGTCGGCCGTATCGGGGGTTAATTCCGCAGGAGATCGCGAGACCCTTGGTCGAGCCCAGGACGGGGAGAACCACCGCCGCGTCGCCAGGCCCGTCGTCCTTGACCCCCACCAGCGGCTTGATCACCGTGCGGGCCTGCACTTCATGATCGTACTGCCTAACGATCCACTCCTTGCTACAGACATCCCAGGTCTGGAGGATGGCCAGGAGATCGGGCGTCAGGTTGGTTCGGTCCGGCAGCTCCAGTGGCAGAGGAGCAGGGGTGTTGAACACGGCTTCGCGCACGACGGGTGGTCGGCCTTCATGCAGGAAGTCCATCGAGAGGTCGGCTACCGTCTCGCCGTCGTACCGTAGGGTCAGCCGCCCCGTATCCACGAATTCACCCAGGTCGGTCGCTTCCACGGCCTCCGCCGCGCAGAGGGCCTGGAGCTCGGGGAGTGACTCGGGGGGAACGGCCAGTACCATCCGTTCCTGGGCCTCGGAAATCCAGATCTCCGTGTAGGAGAGCCCTTCATACTTCAATGGGGCACGTTCCAGGTCGACCAATGCGCCGAGCTCGGCCCCCATTTCGCCCACCGCCGAGCTGAAGCC